>TARA_R110000737_G_scaffold22022_4_pt1 | contig 23580 bp, 22 predicted proteins | sample TARA_R110000737 | Tara Oceans TARA_R110000737 (sample SAMEA4398027) | marine metagenome | biome: Polar Biome; feature: [SRF] surface water layer (ENVO:00010504); material: water (ENVO:00002006), including particulate matter (ENVO:01000060) such as... | depth 5 m | reverse complement strand
GACTATTGTATTGGAAATAGCTGAAGGTCTTGGCTTATTGGAAAATAGAGATAGTACCAAAGCCTACCTTGTTAGCATGAAACAACGCCCAGCTTATCAAAAAGCAGCGAGTTTTGGTTAGCTATAATATTCACTCAAATTTTAATAACTTTAGGAAAAACCGTGGAATTAATCAATTTCGAAATCAATGAAAATATTGCAATAATTACTTTAAAAAATGGCAAAGTCAATGCTATTTCTCACCAAGTTATTGCTGAAATAAATGACGCCTTAGATCAAGCACAAGCAGCGAGTGCTGCGGTTATCCTCACGGGTCAACCTGGTGTTTTCTCAGCGGGTTTTGATTTAAAAACCATGAAAGAAAGCTCAGACTCAGCGGTCGCTTTAGTGACTGCAGGTTCTACTTTATCACGACGTATGTTGTCATTCCCTTTTCCTGTTATTGGCGCCTGTACCGGCCATGCTATTGCTAAGGGCGCATTTTTATTACTGAGCTGTGATCACCGCATCGGGAGTTTAGGACCATTTAAAATCGGGCTGAATGAAGTTGCTATTGGTATGACGATGCACCAAGCGGGTATTGAAATAGCCCGCAATCGTCTGCCAATTAACTATTTAACACGTTCAGTGATTAACGCAGAACTATTCTCACCAGAAACCGCGGTTTTAGCTGGATTTTTAGATACACTGGTTGAATCTGAGCAAGTATTGGACGCTGCTAAAGAGGTCGCTAAGCAAATGCTAACCTTAAATATGACAGCCCATCACGGCACGAAATTAAAAGAGAGAAAAGACATTTTAGCGGCACTAGATGCGGCAATTGAACTTGATTCTACTATGACGTTATCTTTATAGTTTATTGATTAGTTTCAATAAAAAGGTGGCTAGGTTAATAACTTAACCCAGCCACCTTTTTTGATAATATAAATAATTCAACTAACAAACTATTGAATAGCCGCCACTTTAACTATCAAGCAGTTGAATGATAACGTTAATATTGTAGTTAACTCACTGCTTTAATCGCCCTACCTATACCATCAACCGTCAGCGGAAACATCCTGTCGTCAACTAAACGCTTAACCATAGCTATTGACTGATAATAATCCCATTGATTTTCTGGTTGCGGGTTTAACCACGCGACTTTATTAAAATGGCCAACAATGCGTTGCATATAGTCGCTACCTGGTTTTTCATTCCAATGCTCTACGCTGCCACCCGGGGCAATAATTTCATACGGTCCCATGGTAGCATCACCAACAAACAATACTTTATAATCGCTGCCAAAGGTTCTAATTATTTCTTCTAGATCAACCGTATCACTGCGGCGACGGCTATTATCTTTCCATAAGCTTTCATAGACACAGTTATGAAAATAGAAAAATTCAAGGTACTTAAATTCGCTATGGGCGGCTGAGAATAACTCTTCACAGGTATGAATATATTCATCCATTGAGCCGCCAATATCAAAAAACATTAATACTTTGACCGAATTATGTCGTTCGGGCTCCATATGGACATCGAGCAAACCGCCATTTTGTGCGGTACAACGAATAGTGGTGTTAATATCAAGCTTTTCACTGGCACCCGTTCGGGCAAATTTTCGTAGCTTTTTCAAGGCTAATTTTATATTGCGGGTACCGAGTTCTCTGTCTTGGTCGAAGTTTTTAAATTCTCGTTTGTCCCACACTTTTACCGCGCGCTTATTACGGTTACCGTCTTGACCAACACGGATACCTTCGGGATTATAACCATAAGCGCCAAAAGGTGATTTACCGCCGGTGCCTACCCACTTGTTACCACCGGCATGACGCTTTTCTTGCTCTGCTAGGCGCTCTTTTAAGCTTTTCATGAGTTCGTCAAGACCGCCTAAGGCCTTTATTTTGTCTTTTTCAGCTTGGCTGAGTTGGCTTTCAAACTCTTTTCTAAGCCATTCATCCGGTACAAGATTATCGAAAACATCTAGTTTTTGCACGCCGTCAAAGTATTCAGCAAAAGCGCCATCGAACTTATCATAGTGTATTTCGTCTTTTACCATGACTATTTTTGCTAAGTGATAAAATGCTTCAACATCGGCAAAAACAACACCCTTTTTTAACAAGGCAATAAGATCGAGCAGCTCACGTAGACTGACCGGTACTTTGTGCTTTCTCAAGGTTAGAAATAAATCTATAAACACTGGGCTTACCTATTTCTACGACTAATAAAGGCAAGTTTTTCCATTAATGACACATCTTGTTCGTTTTTAAGTAAGGCACCAAATAATGGAATGATGTCTGATTTTTTATTGATCAAGATATCTTGTGCCACATCATCAGCAACCAGTAACTTTAACCAGTCAATGAGTTCTGAAGTCGACGGTTTTTTCTTGATACCTTGCAAGTCTCGTAAATCAAAAAACACCTCTAAGGTATATGTTAAAAGGTCCTGCTTGACGTGAGGGTGATGAACAGCAATTATTTGTTCCATCTCGATTTTTGTTGGAAATTTAATGTAATGAAAGAAACAGCGGCGTAAAAACGCGTCTGGCAGTTCTTTTTCATTATTTGAGGTAATAATAATTATCGGGCGTTGTTTGGCTTTGATCACTTGTTGGGTTTCATAAACAAAGAACTCCATTTTATCGAGCTCTTGCAACAAGTCGTTGGGAAATTCGATATCGGCTTTGTCTATTTCGTCAATCAATAATATCGGCCGTTGTTCTTCCTCAAAGGCCTGCCAAAGTTTACCTTTAATGATGTAATTAGCAATATCGTTAACACGGGCATCGCCCAATTGACTATCACGTAAGCGTGATACGGCATCATATTCATACAAGCCCTGCTGTGCCTTAGTGGTAGATTTAATATGCCATTGATATAATTTACAGTTAAGTGATTTAGCTAACTCTTCTGCCAGCTGAGTTTTACCAGTACCTGGTTCCCCTTTGATCAGTAGAGGCTTTTCTAGGGTAATTGCGGCGTTTACCGCTAATTTAAGTTCGTCTGATGCAATATAATTTTCTGTACTGTTAAACATGGGCTTACCTTTAACTATGGTGCGAAATAATTCATCGCACCATTAAAAATTTTGATGATTTTAATTTATTGACTAGCACAAAGCTATTGGCCATTGCGGCTATTTTTATCCAGCAATATTTTTGATTTAGATGACTTGGCCTTTTTACCTAGCTTGGCTTTGTTTTAAAACTTATCTTCTAACCATTTTTTTGTTAAGCCAATAGTAACCATAGACTTAAGCTTAAAAAGTGCCATCCAATCACCGTCTATCGGCACTGCATCTCCACAGCGTGGATCTGAACGTTGTAGCGCGCCGGTCATTTTGTGATCGATGGGAATAGCATCACAACCATGATCTGTTTCACAAATAAAATCCCAAGGTTCACGCGCCGGTGCGTGACAGGTAAAACAGTTACCATCGAAACGATTCACCACATCAACAAAACCACGTTTTGCGATAGTTGAACCACTTTCATCAACTTCCAGTTCAAAAAACTCCCAATCACCCGTGGCTGGAAACGTGCCTGACTCGCGCTTAACCATAACTTCTGTTGGCACCAATTGCACCACTGAACCGGCCGGATATTTAGCGCCTTTGGGTGCATTCGCCGCCGCTAAGGTGCTGTCAATATCGCCTAAAAGATTATCAACATAAAAGTGACGAACCGGTGTCATGTCTCTGATACAACTAAAGCTTCTTTCATCAACGTTAACAACTTGAGCCTTGCCCTGAACTGTGTCAGTTGACTCTACATTGTCTGTGTTATTTTCTGCCTGAGCAGATAATGAAATCAGACCCGCTAGCATAACGCTGTAAAGGCTATTATTAAGGTTTTTTTGACTCATATTCATTCCCACTTTAATTTAACTTAAAACTTATAAATTTAAGTTATCGTTAGTTGATTAAGCCTTTATTGACTCTTTGGCAATAAATCATTTCAACTTACGATAATACTTTCGCTATTAACTGTTCGACTAATGCATTAAAGCTTGACGATTAACTTACCTTTATTTTTGCCGGTAAAGAATAAGTTCAAACCTGTAATTGCAGACTCAAGGCCATTTAATACGTGCGCTCGATGTTTTATTTTCCCTTGCATAACATAAGGCGTAAGCTTTTCTAATAACGTGGGAATATCACCAAAATGGTCTGGCATCGTAAAGCCTTGTATGGTTAGGCGCTTTTTGATGATCGGGATCCAATTTGGCGCTAAATCAGGGGTTTGTTTGGCGTAATCTGCAATTAGACCACAAACCACAATCCGACCATGGGCATTCATTCTTTCAAATACATGATGCTGTATTGGACCGCCGGTATTTTCAAAGTAAACGTCAATACCCTTTGGGGTTAGTTCTGCTAGCTTTTCAGCTATGTCATCGGTTTTATAGTTTATCGCGCCGTCAAAGCCCAAATCATTCACTATCCAGTTGGCTTTCTCCTCACTGCCGACCACGCCAATAACGTTAAGTCCATCCGCTTTGCCTAACTGGCCAACAATAGAACCAACAGAGCCTGCAGCGCCTGAAACGACTAGTGTTTCACCTTTTTTAGGTTTACCTATACTAAATAAACCTTGGGTCGCGGTTAATCCTGGTAAAGCAAATACCGATAAAATGGCTTCATCGGGCAATGGCGCAGCAACTTTATTTAAACCGGCTCCGTTACTTAAATGGTATTCTGTCCAGCCCATCATCCCCATAACTCTATCGCCGACTTTAAAGTCAGCGTGGTTACTTTCAACAACTTCGCCAATACCTGAGCTGCGCATAACATCGCCTAAAGCGACCGGTGGAATATAACTTTCGGTATCTGGACTCATCCAACCAAACATCGCAGGATCTAACGACATATGGTTTTGTTTAACTAAAAATTGCCCTTCGCCAATGCTAGGTAACTCTTTTTGCACGATTTCAAATAGTTCTGGACCAATTGGCCCGCCTGTAGGTCGAGCGATTAAATTAATTGCGCTATATGTCGTCATTATTTTTCTCATGGTTAATTTCTTTATCTTATTTAAACATAAAGAAGTGATTAATTTTTAATAAGCCAATTTAGGCTAGCATTTTAGGCGTTATTTTCGTAATGCTTTTCTTAACACTTTACCAACGTTTGTTTTCGGTAACTCAATCATAAATTCAACAAATTTAGGGCGTTTATAATTGGTCAGTAACTCATGACAATGATCAAAAACATCTTGCTCGGTTAAGTTGGGATCTTTCTTAACAATGAAAACCTTTACCGCTTCACCGCTAGCCTCGTTTTTAACACCAATGACCGCAGCTTCAAGCACCCCCTTGTGCATAACAAGTACTTCTTCTATTTCATTAGGAAAGACTTTAAAGCCAGAAACAATAATCATATCTTTTTTGCGATCTACTATCTTAAAAAAGCCGTTTTCGTCCATGGTGGCAATATCACCAGTTGCTAACCAACCGTCTTTTAATACTTCGTCGGTTGCGTCTTGGCGCTTGTAGTAACCTTTCATCACTTGCGGACCTTTAACCCACATTTCTCCTGGCTCTCCTAATGGCACTTGTTCACCGTCATCACCAATTAACCGAATATCAGTTGAGGGTGCAGGAAGTCCAATGGAACCATTATAACTTTCCTGATTATAAGGGCTCATGGTAACCAGTGGTGCACATTCGGTTAAACCGTAACCTTCTAATAAACGCCTACCTGTTACTTTTTCCCATAGCTCAGCCACAGGACGCTGCACTGACATACCACCGGCAAAACCGAGTTTTAACGGACTAAAGTCAAGTTTGTCAAAACCTGGGGTATGTAATAAACCATTAAATAAGGTGTTGACTCCAGTGATGGCGGTAAATGGGTATTTACTTAATTCTTTAACAAAACCTACCATATCTCTTGGGTTAGTAATTAACAGATTGGTACCACCAAACGGCATAAAACACAGGCAGTTAGATGTTAAAGCAAAGATATGATAAAGCGGTAAAGCCGTGACCATAATTTCTTTACCGACTTCGTAGACATTTTTCGTGGCCGCATTAGATTGTTCGACATTAGCGACCATATTACGGTGCGTTAACATCGCCCCTTTTGACGGACCGGTTGTGCCGCCGGTATATTGTAAGAAGGCTAAATCACCACCTTCGACTTCAACAGGCTTAAAAGTAAGTGTCGCACCTTTAGCCATAGCCTTATTAAAAGTTATTGCCTTTGCAAAACTATACGCTGGCACTTGTTTCTTAATATACTTTAAGACGAAATTAACCATCGCCCCTTTAACTTTACTCAGCCGGTCACCAACACCGGTAATGATAACGTGTTCTACATCACTTTTATTAATAACTTTTTCAAGGACATGAGCAAAGTTTTCAAGAATAAGAATCGCTTTTGCGTCCGAATCCTTTAATTGATGTTGTAGTTCACGCGCCGTGTATAGCGGATTAACATTAACCACCGTTAGCCCAGCAATAAGAGCGCCAAATATTGCCACTGGATACTGCAATAGATTAGGGATCATAATGGCAAACTTGTCGCCTTTTACTAATCCTAAATCCTGTTGTAGATAGGCTGCAAAGTCAGTGGCTTGCTGACCAAGTTCTTGATATGTAATACTCGCACCCATATTGATAAATGCAGTATTGTCTTTATATTGATTGGTATATTTAAAAAACAGATCCGCCAACGAATTATATTTATCTGGGTCTATTTCAAATTCAACACCAGGCGGATAACTCTTCTCAAGCCAAATTTTTTCCATATTTTTATCTCCCCAATTACTCGTTTTTAGGTGATTTTTATTGAGTAATATTTTTCAGTTACTCATATCACATTGTTATTATTTTTAATGTGCTTAACTATTGCGGCAATAATCGCGGTAATAGTTACAGTACTTCAAATAAACCAGCAGCTCCTTGGCCGCCACCGATACACATACTTACAACGACATATTTAACATTGCGTCGCTTGCCTTCAATTAAGCGCATAAGCACCTTGTGCTGCTCTTGAGATGTTATAGCGCTCAGATACCACTTCAGCAGTATCTAGCATAGGCATATATATCGTTGGGCGATAGGATTTTACCGTCGGTTCTACCGTGCGATAGCTATTTATTGTGTCGTTTTTCACTAAACTAATAGAGTCACAGCCACCCGCAACAATGACTTGTGCACCGTCGCAAACAATAGGGTTTGCCACTGTGGCAATTGACATTAAAGCTGATGAACATTGTCCAATGGTCATACCTGCAACCGATACCGGTAATTCAGCCGCCATTGCTACTTGACGGCCAAAGTTCATACCTTGATTACCTTGCGTCAACGCGGTGCCAAAAATGCAATCTTCAATTTCATTGCCATCAATTCCAGCTCGTTTAACCGTCGCTTTAACCGCGACAGCGGCAAGTGTGGGTGCTGATAGATCATTAAATGCACCGCGATAAGCTTTGCCGATGGGGGTTCGTGCAACGGATACGATTACTGCTTCTCTCATGATGCCTTCCTGTTACCTACTGATAATTATTGATAAAACCCAAACACATTGGTTACGCGTTACAATTCATGATGTAAAGCCATGAAAGCCATCGCTTGTAAAACAAACTTCTCACCTTGTTTTGCGCCCGAGGCTAATGCGGCTTGACCCGATGGGTTAGTTAACTCAGTCCATTGCTCACGAACGGCTTCAGGGCTTTGCGTATGCTCTGGAATAAAGCAACCTTGGGTTTCAAAAATACTGGCACTGGCATAACCACCGGCACCAGCACATAAAATAAAGCGGTTGGGCGCGTCATCGTCACACAGCGTTAACATACCTGCCGTCACAGCTTCAGGGGCAAATGCTTGGACAATTTCTGCCGGCATTAAATCTTCGGTCATCCGGGTGCCTGCAGTAGGTGCAAGGGCATTAACACGAATATTATTTTTCGCGCCTTCAAGTACTAAGGTATTCATCAAACCTAATACCGCCATTTTGGCAGCACCGTAATTTGATTGACCAAAATTGCCATACATACCGCTCGATGATGTAGTCATGACAATACGGCCATAGTTTTGCTCTCGCATGATGTCCCAAACGGCTTTAGTGCAATTAACCGAGCCCATAACATGAACATCCATCACTAGTTTGAAATCATCTAAGGTCATTTTTGTAAATGACTTATCACGTAATATGCCGGCATTATTAATCAGAATATCAACACGGCCCCATTTTGCTATTGTTTGATTAACCATATCTTGTACTTCATCAAAGTGGGCAACGTTGGCACCATGACTAATCGCTTGGCCACCATTTTCAGTAATTAAGCGCACAACTTCTTGTGAAGCTTGTGATGAAGCACCACTACCATCGCGAGCACCGCCTAAATCATTTACCACCACTTTAGCACCGCGTGCAGCAAGCGCTAACGCGTGTGAGCGACCTAAACCATTGCCTGCGCCTGTGACGATAGCAACCTTACCGGCAAAACTGATTGACATAGTATCTCCTTAAAATGGCTTATTGGGTCATTTGCACTGTGATCCACTCAGCAACTAATGCGGGGGTATCACAAGCTTCGATTTCAACCGTGACTTGGGTAGATAAACGATATTGCCCTGGCTTTTTCTCATCAATAGCCAGTATTTTGGCATGTGCCCTAACCCGGCTATTGACGGTAACAGCTTGTAGAAATCTGACTTTATCGAAACCGGCATTTAAGCCCATTGAGAAGCCCTCAATAATGACACTGAAACTTTCAGCAAAATGAGAGAGCATTGATAATGATAAAAACCCGTGTGCTATGGTTGAACCAAACGGTGTTGTTTTAGCTTTTTCTTCATCAACATGGATAAATTGATGATCGAGCGTACAATCGGCAAATTGATTAATTTGCGCCTGTGTTATTTGGTGCCAGGGGGTTGGCTCGGCTTGAAAGCCAATATAGTCGGTTAACTGTGTTTTTTTTATAAGGGTTGTTGCCATGAAAAATCCCGCTCTAGCGACTCGCTATGTTAGTTAAAAACTTTGCTTAAATATTTAGACATAATTTAACGCTATGGCTAATGCGCATTAAATATCGCTAAAACCAGTCAACTTTCATGTCGTAAGTGGTACTGTCGTTGTTACGTAAAATGGTTGACCATAAGGAGATTTCTGGCAGTTCAAAGCGATAAAAATACTGTAAGGCTTGCAACTTACCGTTATAAAAATTTTCATCTGCTTGATGGGGTTGCTTGCTAAGCGCTTGGCTTGCGACGATACCTTGCTTTAGCCATAACCAAGCGATAATAATATGGCCGAATAATTCTAGGTATTTCACTGAATTAGCTAACGCAAGATCAATATTCGTGGTCGACATCGCCTTTAAAACAACTTGTGTAGTTTGCTTTAAAGTGTCAACGGCATCACTCAGTTGTATCGCATAGACATCTAAGCCTTGATGATGCTGTACTTGTTCAATGGTGTTAACTATTTCAGCTACGGTTGCTAAATAGCCCGCCATGTTATTCATCGGCACTTTGCGGGTTAATAAATCTAACGATTGAATGCCAGTCGTGCCTTCATGAATGGCATTTAAGCGGTTATCACGATAAAAAAGCTCGACCGGATGTTCGTTAATATAACCATGTCCACCTAGTACTTGAATCGCCAAGTCGTTGGCTTTAGTGCCGTACTCGGCTGGCCATGTTTTAATGATAGGGGTTAGAAAGTCCAATAATAGATGGGCATGTTTTTGCGCTTCAATGGTCGGGGCGGTCTTTTCATCATCGCTAAGCTGTGAGCCATATAATACCAGTGCTAGCGCGCCTTCTGCATAGGCTTTTTGTGCCAATAACATACGACGAACATCCGCGTGTTCAATAATGTTAACCATGGCAGATAAGGGGTCTTTACATGAGGGTAAGCGCCCTTGTGGGCGGTTTTTTGCGTAATCAAGGGCGTATTGATAACCGGCAACAGCTAAAGTTGCACCGCTAGTACCCACCATAATACGTGCCTCATTCATCATATGAAACATGTATTTAAGCCCTTGATTTTCCTCACCTACCAAGTAAGCTACTGAACCATTGTTTTCACCAAAACTGAGTGCCGTCGAGGTTTGAGCACGCCCGCCCATTTTGTGAAATAAGCCGGCAAGGGCCACTTCGTTATCCTCACCAATAGTGCCATCATCGTTCACCAAAAACTTAGGTACCACAAACAAAGAAAGCCCTTTGATACCTTTAGCTGCACCTTGTACTCGTGCTAATACTAAGTGAACAATATTCTCACTTAAATTATGATCGCCACCTGAAATATATATTTTATTACCACTAATGCGATAGGTTTCATCGTCAGACTTAACCGCTTTAGTAATTAAATCGCCCAAGCCCGAACCACTACCAGGCTCGGTCATTGCCATTGTGCCCATAAAGCGTCCCGAGCGCATTGGCTTGACCCATTTTTCAATTAAGGCTTTACTGCCATGAGCTTCAAGTAAATTAGCATTGGCGTTGGTCAACATATTGTAGCCCAAGCCGACACCGCCTGCGGCGGTTAGATAGGTGCTAGCGACACTAGCGATAATGGGTGGTAGCTGCATTCCGTCTAATTCATAATTCGCCGTAGCAGAAGAAAGGCCTGATTGAATAACCGCTGCTATAGCGGGTTTTAACTCGGCAATCAGGCTGATTTTTTTGCCATCAAATGTCGGTTGATGGCTATCAAGTTTCTGACGAATAGGTAAGAAGTATTTTTCTGCTATCGCTTTTGCGGTATTAATGACTTGATTGAAAGTCTGGCGGTCATGGTCTTGATAACGCGCTCTTTTGATCAGTGATTCACTATCAAAAAGCTCATAGAGCATGAATTCAAGATCACGTTGGTTCATTAATGTGGCAGACATAAAACTCTCTTCTTATCTTTTCTTATGGTGTTAAAATATTCGATTTACCGATACTTTTTTAGCCATGACTATTGTGCAGAAACGCCGCCATCTATAGCGATACATTGCCCCGTCATATAAGTATTGGCCGGTGATAACATCATCAACATCATGGCGACAATTTCTTTCGGCTCCCCTAAGCGATGCATAGGTGCGCCTTTACTCATTCTTTTTTGCTGCTCTTCGTCGGCAAAGTTCGTCACCATAGGTGTTAAGGTAAAGAACGGACAAATCGCATTAATGCGGATATTGTTGCGGCCATACTCAACGGCACCCGTTTTGGTTAAACCTATCACGGCATGTTTAGCCATCGCATAAGCACTGCCTCTTGCTGCGCCACTAATACCGGCCATAGAACTGACATTTAGAATCGCGCCCTGACCCTGTTGCAACATTTGTTGTATCTGATGACGCATACCAAATTGCACACCTTTAACGTTAATGGCAAATTGGTGATCCATAATGGCTTCATCAATCTCGTGCAACGGCATAAATTCGTGCGCCACACCGGCATTGTTAACACCGATATCAACGCGAGAAAAATGTTTAATCGCTGTATCAACCATGGCTTTACAATCGTTGTTTTTCGACACGTCACACGCTATCGCTATCACCTCAGCGCCAGTTGAGGCTATATCATCAGCCACTTTACGTACGCCCGCTTCGTTAATATCACCGATGACCAATTTTGCACCACGCTTAGCTAATTCTTGGGCTAGCAGCGCGCCAAAGCCTTGAGCGGCGCCAGTTATAACCGCTACTTTTCCGGTGAAATCTAATAATGGATCCATGTTATTTCCTTTACATTTCAAATATGTCTGTTGAATTTTTAACTTTTATATCGCGATATTAAAAACGTCGTTTACTTTTGATTGCAATTTATTATTGTGTGGAAGTATGTTCAGCTTGCGCAATAATGCTCAAGGCCATTTGCGCTAAGGGTTCGACAAATGCACCTACTTTATTGGCATGTTCATTCGATGCATTACCCTGCGAAGCACGTTTTGCAACGCCTTGCACTATGGCGGCCAATCTAAAGAAGCTAAAAGCAAGATAAAAGCTCCAATTATCAATATGATCAATCCCCATACGTTGGCAATAACTTGCGACATACTCTGCTTCTGTTGGTATGCCTAAACTTGCTCTATCAATACCTTGCAAGCCATCTATGGTGCCCATACCTTGTGGCATCCGTAATTGCATACATTGATAAGCTAGATCAGAAAATGGATGTCCTAGGGTCGATAACTCCCAATCAAGTACTGCCATCACTTCGGGCTTATCTTTTTTAAACATAATATTGTCTAAGCGAAAATCACCGTGCACTAAGCAAACTCTGCCATCATCTTCGGGCAGATGTTTTTCAAGCCAGAGTATTAGGTTATCCATAGCGCTAATTTGTTGTAATTCTGTCGCTCGATACTGTGATGTCCAACGGCCAAACTGGCGCTCAAAATAGTTACCGGCTTTCCCATAATCACGTAAACCGACAGCGTCTAAATCAACACGATGTAAAGCGACTAATGATTTGTTCATCTCGTTATATATTTGACTACGGTAATCATTGCTTGAAATCTCAGGTAATGATGCGCGCCAATAAACCGCACCATCACAAAATTCCATCAGGTAAAACATCGCACCAATAATGCTGGTGTCTTGACAAAGATGATAAACCTGAGCAACCGCTACATCACTGTTTTTCAGTGCATCAAGCACTTGATATTCGCGATCAACGGCATGGGCAGATTTTAATAATTTACCTGCTGGCTGGCTGCGCAGAACGTACACGCCCGATTGCGCTGTAACCTTGAAGGTGGGATTAGATTGCCCGCCAGTAAATTTTGTCAGTTCGATTGGGCCAACAAAACCTGTAACGTGTAACTCAAGGTACTGGCTTAGTTTTTCTACATCAAAAGCAAGCGCTGTTGTCATCGTTTTATCTCTGTTATATTTTAATAGTTAACTTTTTAAAGTCATGACCATTAAGTTAATTTTTTTACTAAGTCACGGCCAAGTTGCATCATGTGCACTTGATCAGGGCCATCGGCTAAACGTAATGTCCGTTGCCCTGCATAAGCATGGGCTAAAAAGGTATCTTGACTAACACCCACCGCGCCATGGCATTGAATAGCTCGGTCAAGCACATCAAGCGCCATACTCGGTGCGACAATTTTTATCATCGCAATAATATCTTTAGCGGCTTTATTACCCTCTGTATCCATTTTTTGCGCCGCTTTTAGGGTCATCAGTCGTGCTTGCTCAATTTGACAAGCAGAAATAGCAATGTCTTCGCGTACCGATTGTTGTTTGATCATCGGGCGACCAAAAACAATACGCTCGTTGACCCGCTGACACATTAAATCTAGTGCTCGTTGTGCAACACCAATAGAGCGCATACAATGATGAATGCGACCCGGCCCTAAACGCCCCTGAGCGATTTCAAAACCTTTACCTTCACCAACAATGATGTTTTCAATGGGTACGCGAACATTTTCAAAGGTAATTTCCGCATGCCCTTCTGGTGCATCAACATAACCAAACACTTGCATTGGACGCACCATAGTCACGCCTGTGGTATTCATTGGCACTAACACTTGAGATTGTTGAATGTATCGGTTGCTATTGTCTGGGTCTGTTTTGCCCATGACGATCATAATTTCACATTGCTGACGACAAGCGCCGCTAATATAAAACTTTCGACCATTGATGACATACTCATCGCCATCACGCTCAATACGCAAGGCAATATTTGTCGCATCGCTTGAGGCCACCTCTGGTTCAGTCATGGCAAATGCTGAACGAATTTTGCCTTCGAGCAGTGGCTCTAACCATTGCTTTTTCTGAGCGTCATTGCCATATTTCGCCAATACTTCCATATTGCCGGTATCGGGTGCAGCACAATTAAACACTTCGGGTGCCCACATCACTTTACCCATAATTTCGGCAAGAGGAGCGTATTCTAAGTTTGTTAAACCGGCGCTATATTTGCCATAACTCACAGGTAAGAATAAATTCCATAATCCTTGTGCTTTTGCTTTGGCTTTAAGCGCTTCCATCAATGGTGGTGTTGTCCATTGATTTTCAACAACTTGCTGATGCATTTGTGCTTCAACTGGATAAACATGTTCATCCATAAACGTGCTTACGCGCTCAATTAAGATTTTAACCTTGTCGCTGTATTCAAAGTCCATAGTAGATCCTTATTATTTATCTCGTTATCGGCGTAATTAATGCTATTGACACCAATTAACTTAATTTCATCAACGCATCTTTGTTAAACGGCGCTATTTCATCGGTTTTATTGTGCTCAATTTTATTGACCCACTCAGGGTCGACTAACAAGGCACGGCCGATAGCGACTAAATCAAATTCATCATTATTTAAACGCGTTAACAAACCCTCAATACTCGTTGGGTTTGATGTGCCACCCAGATCAGTATTACCTTCGCCGGTAAAGTCACTATCTAAGCCAACACTACCGACCGTTATGACCGGCTTATTTGTCAGCTTTTTCGTCCAACCCGCTAAATTAAGATCTGAACCTTCAAATTCAGCTATCCAAAAGCGTCGGGTACTGGCATGAAAAATATCAACGCCCGCATTACTAAGTAGCGATAGAAACGTTGATAATTCTTCAGGGCTTTGACAAAGCTTAGCGTTGTAATCTTGTTGCTTCCATTGCGAAAATCTGAAAATTATCGGGAAGTCTGCACCAACTACAGCGCGAATCGCTTGAATAATTTCAACCGCAAAAAGTGCTCGGTTTTCTAATGAACCACCGTATTTATCACTGCGCTGGTTTGTGCCTTGCCAAAAGAATTGATCGACTAGATAACCATGTGCGCCGTGCACTTCAATAGCATCAAAACCAATCGCTTTAGCATCAGCTGCGGCTTGGGCAAATGAGGCAACAACTTCGTCAATATCAGCTTGAGTCATGGCCACACCGTTTGGCGTTCCCGGTTTATACAAACCCGATGGACTGTACGCTGGTACTGCTTTATCTGGGCCAATGCCTTCTTTACGCACTGAGCCTACATGCCAAAGCTGTGGTGCTATTTTTCCGCCTGCTGCATGAACTTCATCAACCACATGTTTCCAACCTGCTAATGCTTCATCACCAAAAATGGCCGGTACACGTTCATAACCATTCGAGGCTTTATGGGAAATAAATGTACCTTCAGTAATAATTAAACCGACATTCCCCTCGGCTCTGCGACGATAGTATTTTGCCACATCATCGCTGGCGACATAATTTGGCGAAAAGGTGCGGGTCATAGGTGCCATCACGGTACGATTTTTTAAGGTAAAACCACCACTGGAAAATGACTGAAAAAGTTTTGCTGTATTGTTATTGCTCATAGTATTCTCTATACTCTCTACGTTACTGTTTTCACAGTATATTCTATTGATTCGGCGACATGCTTTATGTACTTAAACCATACTCGTTAGTGTTGCGTTATAAAGGTACTTAACCAATTAAATAGCCGCCATCAACATTAATTGCCGTACCTGTGGTGTAGCTCGAGGCATTAGAGACTAAGTACAATACGGTACCCGCCATTTCTTCCGGCTTTGCCACGCGCTTCATTGGTACGTGATGTAACATTTGTTCAAGTATTTTTGGATTATTAACTAACGTAGCGGCAAATTTAGTGTCTGTGCCACCCGGTAATAAGGCATTCACCCGAATATTAAATTGCGCACATTCTTTTGCAAAAGTTTTGGTCATGGAAATAACCGCGGCTTTGGTAATAGAATAGATACCTTGATAATCTCCCGGTATAACACCATTGACAGAAGCGACGTTTACAATCGCCCCGCCGTTATTAGCTTTCATCAATTTTGCGCCCATGGTCGACATAAAGAAATAGCCGCGAATATTGACGTCAACGGTTTTTTCAAAGGCTGTTAAGTCAGTATCTAACACGTGACCAAAGTATGGGTTAGTGGCCGCATTGTTCACTAAAATATCTAACTTGCCATGCTCCATTGTAATTTGATTAAAAATCGCTTCTATTTGCGCCATTTCACCAATATGACAAGCGATGGCTTGCGCGCTACCACCGGCAGCAATAATGTCTTCAACCACAGCTTGGCAACCCTCAACCTTACGACTAGAGACAATAACGTGAGCGCCATTTTGTGCCAACAGCTTAGCTATTTGTTCACCAATACCTCTACTTGCACCAGTGACTAAAGCAATTTTCCCTGTTAAATCAAACAAATTGGTATTCATATTTACATTCCTATTTAATCATTTTTGTGTTGTTATTACTTTTTATCTAAAGGTTACCCAGTCAGCACCTGCTTGTGTTAAATGACCGTAGTTATTCAAATAATCAATATTTAACTTATTTTTTGAAAGCAGTAACTTTGTTACGCTGGTATTACGTAATTGTTGAATGATCGCTAAGGTGCTTTGATCTGACAAACCTAGAATATGTTGAATAAGTACTGAAATAGTGCCGCCAGAAGTAAAAATGCATATTTCCTTTGACGGCTTAGTGTTATTTAAGGTTTTTTTAGCGATTAGTGCTTGCTGGCCAACATCTTGCAAAGCCGCAATACAGCGTTTTTTAAATTGTGGCCAACTCTCAATATAATCACCATCATATTGCCCACTTACCCAGCGTTTAAGCGCTAATGAAAATTCTTTTTGAAAAATTTTGTTGGCATCGGCTTGTTGAGCTATTTTTTTCGCCATATCAGCAAAGCTTTTCCACCGTGCATCATAACGGGTTAAAAGCTCTAGGTGATTAAACTCATTGAAACCTGAATGAATAATCTTGGAGGGTTTGTCTCCTTGATAACCCAGTAAGAAATTTTCTAGTGTTTGTTCATGGCGCAGTAAATCACCAGAAAATATTTTCCCAGGTGCCGGGTGCGATTGCCAAAACTTACCTAACAATTGCGCTTGCCTAGTGCCCTTTTCAGACAACTGATCGTAATCTGCTTTGCCAAAAGAGGCTTGTCCGTGACGAATAAGATAAATACTAGCCACGAAACTACACTGCCGCCATAAAGTGTTGCTTTTGCTTTAAATTACCATATTTTATTATTATCATTTTATTGTCACTGTGACGATTTAAACATCAGTTTAATGAGATATAACCATGCTAAATGCAACCAATGGATTAAGCAAATGAATAGTAATTATGACCTATTATTCAAAATATGAATAATAGGTCATAATTAAAAATTAATGTTAGATCGTTAAAAATCGCTCAGAAGCCTTAGCGTTAGCGTTAGTATCGAGCAGAACGCCATGCTAAAACACCAAGCAAACTTAATGTCATTGTAAAAAAAAACCTTGTAATAACAAACTACAAGGCTTTTAAAAAGCAAATTTCAATATAAAATTTAATCAGTCGTTAATTAAAACTCATATGATATTGTTGCGCCAAAGGTACGAGGTTGGTTAGGGTAAGCGTTAAAACTTCCCGCTTGAATAGGTGGTGGAAATGCTGATAGTTGGTATTCATCGCTATTTAAATTACGCACCCAAAGTTGTAAATTAACGCCATTATTAAAGTTTAAACCCGCACTAGCATTTAAGGTACCGACTTCTCGTGTAAGTGATTCTGGCACATTCTCCGCTAGATGAACGTCACTTTCATACAAATAATCGGCTCGAAGATAACCGTAGGCACCATTCTCAAGTTCATAGCTGTACGTGATACCCGCCGTTATACTACGTTCATGAATACCTGCTGGCTTTTGACCTGATAAATCTATCGGCCCATTAAGTCCTGTTGCGCCTTGAAAAGAGTCATAAACCGGATCAAGTAAGGTGCCCGCTAAGCTAAGTGACCAATTCTCTGTTGGGCTATAAGCCGCGTCAAACTCAATGCCTTTCGTACTCTGTTTACCCGCATTGGCTAACACGAAACCTGTGCCAATAAAGATTGATGACTGAAAGCCTTCAATCGTCTGATCGAATATCGTCAGGTTAAATGCACCTCGATAAAATTTAGCCTTAAGTCCAAGTTCATAAACTTTCGCCTCTTCAGGTGAGGCAAAACGACCACCGTAACTTTGATTAGCCAGCGCCAAATCCGCATTTTCTAATGCTGCTTGATCTTTAGCAAATGGATTACTATTTCGAGATAAATTCCATGAAGATGCTTTAAAACCAGTAGCCGCAGAAGCAAAAACATTAATATTATCATTAACCTCATAAGCTAACCGCATTGACCAAGTGGTTTTACTATCCTGGGTTTTATGCTTTTCAACCGCATTAGGTAAACTCGGCATAGGCGGTAAAAATTGTAAGCTTTTTAAGGTTGGAATAGCGGGAGCTAACGGCGGAATAAAGCGCAATGGCGCACCGACTATCGTTAAATCATTATCGAGATCAATGCCTGAGAGCACATCATTGTTATTTTGATTTATCGTTAAATTTTTCTCGTCTTTCGTGTAGCTTAGGCCAAAAATGGCTGTAAGGTCATCGCTAATATGATAATCAAAATTAGCAAATAGCGAATAGGCCTTATTGTCTTGGCTAAATTCTGAGTTTACCGAGGTTTGATTTGAAAAAAACGTTCCTGGTGCAAGACCATATATACCTTCAACGCCAGCCAATAAGCCTGGAGCCCCTCCTGCTGCCATTAATACATCAAAGTAATTTCGCATATCATTACCAAAATATAGCGTATCACCCGTGCTTACATCTTCTTTAAAAATATATGCACCTATCATCCATTCTAGTGTTTTTGTATCCGTAGAGCTTAAGCGAAATTCTTGGGTGATGGTATCAATGTCGGTGTGGCCACCTTCTTTTAAAATATCTAAAGAAGTATAATCTACATCATTTAGGAAGTTTGAATCATTGCTACGAATAGCACTAATCGACGTAAAAGAGAAACCATCAAAGTCGACATCAAGTTGTAATGATACCCCACCGTCTTCAACGCCATTTTCGGGATCTATATTTAACGCTGATTTATAGGAATATGCATCGCTGTCATCAAGAACGACACCGCCTAATGCGCGAACTGCGCCAGTTGTAGGGCCATTAATTACATCAGCCACTGTACAACAGGCTTCATCTATTTCACTGTAGTCTGCGATAAATCGTAATGTTACATCTTGGCTGGGTTCATATAAAGCTTGACCACGAATATTCCAACGATCGCGATTATTGACTTCATTTAGGCCAACCACACTGTCGGTATAGCCATCTCGCTTATTGTAACCCGCGGAAAAGCTTAGCGCTAAGTCGTCGGATACGCCATTGGTAATATAACCTTTAACTAATTTTTGATTAAAATTACCGACACCAACTTCGACCTTACCCTCCATGTCATGTGATGGTGCCATCGTACGGACACTAATAACACCCGCCGAAGCGTTTTTACCAAATAAGGTACTTTGCGGACCACTCAGCACTTCTATCTGTTGTACTCGCGGTAAATCACCAATCTGTGCCGCCGCTCTAGAGCGGTAAACGCCATCAATAAAAACCCCTACCGACGGTTCAATACCTGTGTTATTGGTGCCATTACCGAAACCTCTAATGGCAAAGTTTGTATTGGTTGAACGCTGCAACGGTGTCACACGTAAGGTAGGTACTAGTGTTTGCAAGTCATTGATGTCTAATATTTTAGCTTGCTCTATTGCTTTGCCGCTAACCACAGTAACCGCCACAGGAGACTCTTGTAGACCTTTCAGTCTTTTTGAGGCGGTTATCATAATTCTTTCTACATCTTTAGTATCTGCTTTTACGGTTACCTCGCCTTCCTGAGCGTTAGCTGTAGTAGAGCTGATTGCACTTAATATCGCAGAAACGAGTAATGCTCTTTTAAAACCTTTCGTAGCTAATCTTTTCATCTTCATCCCCAAGCTGATAATAAACTGCGGTATATAGCAGTTTATTGCCTCTTATCCTGCTTAAATACATTGTTTAAGCATGAATTATTGTTTTTAAGACTCTTTGTTAGTTTTACCAAATAAGACTTAAATATCACCATTAGCCATTTGCTAACAATTCCTGCGGCACAAATTTCATACCACTTGACTATGCTAGGTACAGCAATTAAATTAAACAAATGAATAGTTTTAATAACTTACTATCCATAATATGAATAGTAAAAGTGAAATGGTTGATTAATTTTTAGCAAATTTAGTGGAGAACATATGAAGGTTGATTTAAATCTATTTGTGGTATTTGAAGCGATTTACTGTGAAGGGAATATTACCAAAGCTGCATCTGCGCTTAATTTGTCGCAACCTGCAGTTAGTCATTCACTGAGTAAACTTAGACGCAATTTTGATGATGCTTTATTCATTCGCCAAGGCAATGAAATGCGCCCGACACCCGTTGCCAATAATGTCATTGCCGATGTTCGTGAAGCATTGCAGCAATTAAAGGTTTGTTTGGCGCAGTCGAGACAATTTGAGCCTTTAGTCTCGAGTAATAACTTTAATGTCTCGCTACATGGCGCTTTAGAAGCCTCATATTTACCACCATTAATGCAACGGATCAAAAAAGAAGCACCATTAATTAATTTACAAAGTAGTCGTCGAGTTAAGCGTAGTGAGTTAGAAAATAAGCTTGCAAGTGGTGATGTTGATCTAGCAATAGACACTTTATTGCCCGTCAGTGACAATATCTTGCATACCCAATTAGATCAAAATAAATTGGTGGTGCTAGCACGTAAAAACCACCCTATCGTAAAATCTACACTCGATTTAGATACCTACCTCGCACAAGATCACGTACTAGTTTCATCTCGAAGCGTCGGACTGAGTATTGAAGATTTTGAGTTAGGTCGATTAGGATTGCAACGAAAAATTGGTTTAAGGTGCCAACACGCATTTTCCGCCTGTCAGGTTATTACTGACAATAACATGTTGCTCACGCTCACCGAAACAACGGCAAAAATGTACAGCCAAATACTTGATTTGGTGGTATTCCCTTTACCGGTTAGTTTGCACGATATTGACGTGCATTTATATTGGCACACCAATGTCGATTTTGATCCGGCTAATAAATGGCTAAGAAATCAAATTATTCAAACCACTTCGACTATATAAAGACCATTTTAGATAAATAGGTGTGCTTTAAAGGTGTCTCAAAAATTAGTAAGAGCAATGCTTTGGATTGATTATTACTTAGCCGTTTTAACCATGTTACACGCGGTTGAATATTGTCGAGTCATACTAGCAGCTATTTACTGCCTAAGGCTGAGAAAAATTTTCGGGGGCTTTGTATAACACTAGCTAGATATTAGTAATACTAACTTTTATATAAGGTGCTTTCATAATAAGGCAGATGTAATGATGAATTTTTATTACTCAGTATGAAACCATATTTCAATTTCATCGGTTGCTTGTTCAAATTTGGCACTGTGTTCTACATAAGCAGGTACATGGTACCATTGACCTGTTTTTACATGCTGAGTTTGCCCTTGCATAGTCAAAATTAATTCACCACGCGTGATCACACCATAATTATCAGTATCGTGCGTATGTAATGGGATGTCCGTTCCTGCAGGATATGATGCAAACAACACATCGCTACCATTTGCCGCCAATTTGTAAGCGTCAAATCTGCCATCGAATAACGGAAGTGCTTTTATTCTATCAGGGTATTGGCCAGCCATTGCTTAATCCAAAATGAGGTTATTTAACCCCTTAGATGTTAAGTAAATAATGTAAAGCGCATCAGATAGAGATTGGGGATGTAACACTATCTTTAACGTTATAAATAACAGCCATAGCCAATTAATAACTGTGCTAAGGTTAATTTAGCTTGCTCCACTTATTAATAATATTATCTAACTCACCAGATTTTTTTAAGTCACTAATAGCTTGGTCAATGGCTTTAACAACTGCTGGCTCAACCGACGCTTTACTAAACATTAGGTGAATACCGGCTTGGTAGATATTTAATGCGTGCTGTTCAAACTCGCCATTCATTTGATACTTGTTAGAAAAAGCTTTAATGGTGGCCGGATCAACCAGAAAACCATCAATATGGCCTTTTAAGAGTAAAGTAACGTTCTCTTCAATATCAACAACTTCAATAATATGTTCTTGAAATTCAGTGGTTTTCATTAATTCTTGGTATTCATCGCCATAATAGTAACCACTTTCAATACCTATCATGTATTTGCTACTAGTCAGCTCTGTTAAACTTGCTAACTTAATGATATTAGCTTTACCACTTCTAACAAATAACTTCACCGTCTCTTGTCTATAGGCTTGGGTAAACATAGCATAACGGAGTCGTTCTTCGCTTAGTGACGCGCCCATAGCTACATCCATTGCACCAGTTTTTATATAGTGTAAATGTCGTTTCCACGGTAACTCAGTATATTCTGTTGTATAACCCACTTTGGCGAGTATGATATTGAAAATTTCAAAATCTAAGCCGACAAGATCTTGCTGGCTATTGCGATATTGATAGGGAAACCATAGCTCCCAACCAACCTGTAGATCTTTAGCGCTACTGGTAAAGTTTATGATGAGGCACAAAACGATAAAGAAATTTTTCATGATGTTACTTTCATACCTATGCGAATGACGGCCTATGTAAGTAAGGCACTTATATTAAGGGCTTAAGTTTTAGCACTAATGCTGGATCTAAGCGCATATTAAACCAATTAATGCGCCAATCTAAATGTGGCCCAGTAGCTCGACCACTTGCACCAACTGCAGCGACAAGCTGTCCTTTGCTTACTTTATCACCAACATTGACATAAGCAGCACTCAAATGCAAAAACGTTGAGCTAACGCCATGGCCATGATCTATGATCATAGTACCTCCGGAGTAAAACATATCAGGCACAAACATTAATACCGTACCAGCGGCAGGCGCTTTAACAGGATCGCCTATATTGCCAGCATAATCTAAGCCAAAATGTGGCCATTTAGGTACACCGTTATAATAACGTTGGCTACCATAAACACCGGTAATGATACCTTCGATCGGAGCTATAAATCCCTCGGCAAACGCCGTTAGATCGCTATCAATTTTTCGAGCTGCTTTAATTTTTTTATTATCTTCCCCAGCGCGAATATTGGCTTTTTTATTAGGATTCATAATACTTTTAGCGATACCTTCAACCCGTTGAATATTGTATTCACGTTTTAGCGGTTTTATGATGCGCGTAACTACATCACCACTGGGGCTGGTGATGGTAAGTTTACTATTATTTTTTTCATCTCGGCTAAAGCCTAAAGCATAATCGCCATTTTTAGAAACCTTGATCGCTTTACCGTTAAGTGTAACTTTATTTTCAGCGGCGGTTTTACCGATAATTAAAGCACCTTGAAAGAATTGATCGCTAAGTTGTGTTTGAACTTGTGCATCTGCAAAGACAACTTGCGAAATCAATAAGCCAGTAATAAACGCAAGCCTAAATAGCCATGAACGCTGTTTAGCCATTAGCAATGGCCCCTTTTGCGACGCCTTCAAAGGCAACCACTTTAAATTCATCATTAGGCGCTTGCTGTTTAAGTTGACGAACAATAAAGTCAGCGAGTAGCTCAACCGTTGAGTCACAATCAACTACATCTAAAATTTTAGCTGATACAGCAATATCAAATCGTCCTTGCGGAGCAAAATATGAAAATAATTGGTGTTCGGGTGTCAAATTAGCTAAAGCAGTATCAGATAATTCGATATCGGCTAAGGTAGTACGATCGGCGTCACTGGCCAAATAAATATCATGCCAACGTAAACTCCAAGCTTCTTCGAGTGCTAC
>TARA_R110000737_G_scaffold340221_1_pt1 | contig 23729 bp, 43 predicted proteins | sample TARA_R110000737 | Tara Oceans TARA_R110000737 (sample SAMEA4398027) | marine metagenome | biome: Polar Biome; feature: [SRF] surface water layer (ENVO:00010504); material: water (ENVO:00002006), including particulate matter (ENVO:01000060) such as... | depth 5 m | reverse complement strand
ACACCCCAATGCTTAAACGGCGCATGGGATTAGATCCAAGCGACTGTAATTGATACAGTGCCGATACCTGCGGGTGTGCCGCCTGTACATGCAACGAATGCAACTTCGATCTGAGTATCAGCAGGAAGCGCGTCACTGATGATGGCGTTTACATCATCTTGCGTTGCTACAAATGTGTCTGTAGCGGCTGTTACACCAAGGTCAGCTTGTGCATAAGCATCAGCATCGCTTGCCGTACCAATGCGAACATAGGCGGGCAATGTAACATTTGTGAACGTTTCTGTTGCGTGAACCGTGATGTCCTCTAAACGACCATCTTTTCCAAGTGGACCTTTGAAAGAAACAGCAGCAGCGCCAGCACCGAAATCATGGGCAGGGAATGTGTATGTTTGGTATTGTGGGTTAGTATAGGCCATTACGACCTCCTTTGGGTTAATTCAGCGCCAATAAGGGGCTTTAACTTTTTGGATTGTAATATCAGCCCGATTTTCAAGGGGCTGATATAAAAGCAAGACGGTTAAGCGGCAGAATCCCACATAACAATGCGAGAGTTTGCAGCGTCTGGATGCGTAATGCCAAAGCCTGTAAGCGCATACCAAGCAGAGCCTTTGTCGCGGCCATAATCTTCTGGCAACTTCGCACGTACTTCTTCAGGAACAAGTGCAGCCTCAGTGACAGGATCGTCACCAAAGAACATTGCCCATGATGATTTGGCGTTGTTCCAAGTATCCGCTGTATCCGTATATGCATCGAATGTTGCTGAATCAGCAGCCCCGCCTTTAGGGATCATTGTTTGCTCAACAAAACACACATCATCATAACGACCAACTTCACCAAACTTGATAAAGCCGAGGCCCGTTTCTGTGTACTGGTGGATGCTCTCAAGCGCATCTTTGATCGGTCGCACTGTTGCAACATCTGTTGCACAATAGTAGCCATCACAATCGCGGTGTGGAGGAATGTTTGATTCCTTCATGTAATCCGTAATCGCTTTAACGTGACCAAGGCCCATTGCAACGTTATTGGTGATGGTTGGTGTGCCATCCGTTACGACTGTAACGCTTGTTGTGGATGTTCCAGCCGTAGGCGTTGCACGCAATGCTGTTTGCTTGAACTGCAAGAATGCTTCAGCATCGAATTGGGCCGCTGACATGAAGGATAAGCCAGAATTGATAATTCCATCCCAATCTTCACTTGAAAGCAATTGTGCTTTTTGTGTGTTCTCAATCGCGCCGCCCATTTCCAAAACAGTCAAAGAGTTTTGTGTTTTGGTCAGAGTTTCTGATTGAATGCGTGTATTTTCAGAAAGACGATAGTTCTTACGTGGAGGTGTGCCATACACATTCCAGTAGAAAGTATCGCCAGCCTTTTTCTCAACGCCATCTGAGCTATCAGCTAGTGTTGCGAATTGACGCATTTTTGCTTTTGAACGCAGGCTTTCACGAAGCTTCTTAGAAACTTGGTTTGAGTGAACATAACCTGCTTGTTGGGTCCAAGTGATTTCAGACATATTTAATACCTTTTTTGATTAAAAGGCCGTTTGGATTATCTAATCTTGCGTTTGCCTCGTGCTGCACGCTCTTCAGCGGCTGCGGCTTTATGACGTTCGGCGGGTGTTTGAACTGTCTTCTGAGGCGGATTGCTGTTAGATGGGATCGCAACGCGGCCGGGTTGATTTTGAATTGCGCTCTTGCGTTCCTGACGGTCCACTTTGAGCGGTTGTTGTCCCTCGTCTTGACCTTGTTGCTGGCCAGTCGGTGCAGGCTGGGTGTTGCCTTGCGCACGGGTAATGAAGTTCTGCGCCACTGTCGGAAAAACATGACTGAGGCGTGGCAGTGCGTAGCCTTGTAAGGCCATGCTTTTATAAAGTTCTTGTAGTTTGTCACCGCGAGCATTGCCAAGAGAATCGGGTGTTATCCCTACATCTATAAATGCCTGTCGTTGTTGCGGAGTTTCTTTATCAATGACGGCAGCAATTAGTGATCGTTTCGCTGTGTCATAATTTGCATATAATACATCTCTGTTAACAGGGTTATGAGCAAAATCAGGGGCTTGCTTCGATAATACTGCATACCCTTCATCGATTCCAGATTGGTTATCGTCTTCAAATCTTTGCTCACGCCACTGCTTTTTTTGCTCAATTTCGCGCTGATTGGCTTCCTCGCCTGATGTCACTCTTGATAGCTCGACATAAGCTTGGGATACGCGCTCATTTGCCCCTTCAACTCCAAATTGCTGCTCATCAAGAGCATATGTTAAAGCCTCTTTTGCTGCTTCAATTGGTGTCTTTTCGGGTTCAACTGGTGCGGCTGGTGTTACGGGCTGCACAATTTGCTGTTGTTGAGGCTGGGCCTTCGATGCTTCGTTGACTTGGCCTTTGACTTTGTTCAGCTCATCGGAATATTGCTTTTGAGCTACTGCAAATTGGGCAAAGCGGTTTTTCTCGCGCTCTGTCATGTCTGCAACTTCTTCTGCGCCGTGTTCTTCAATCAGAAGCTCATTACGATCCTTAACAGTCATTCGGTGTGTTTGTTTCCGAACTTTCAGATCAACATAATCGCTATCGTTTGCTACCGGCTCCGGTGCTGTTGGTGCAGGTTTTTCAAATGACGCATCAATGGCTTCTTTTTCAGATTGCCTATTTTGCTCAACTCGATCTTGTATCTTATCCAAAATCTCTTGACGTGCATCAAGCGGTTTGGGTGCTTGCTCTGGTTCTTGTTCAACTGGCGCTTGCTGTTCGGATACTTGGGGTGTGTAACCTGCGTCATTATTTGTGTCATGACTTGCAGCGGCGGTTTTCTCTTGATCAGAAACGATTTCTTGATCTACCTCGGTGTTGGCAGTATTCATGTTTTATTTGTCCTATGGTTGCTCAATGGTTGCTATAAAATCGATATCATCGTCCGAATATTCTGGACTTTCGGCCTCGTTGTTGACTTCTAAGAAGTCGGCACTTGATTTGTATGTTGAGATAATCGTCATCATGTGTGTGTAACGACGAACCTCATTTTGTAGGCTGGCAATTTTGCCCTTGTCTGATGCCTCGCAATAAACAAGCTCTTTCATTGCTGTGTGAGCCGTGGCGCGTAGTTCAAGCAACATCCTTGTGAATGGACCTCTTGCACGTAAATCGCTGCGTATAGTCTCCCACGCCTCAACTAGGTCATAGTCACTGCTGTATGCCTCATCACTTGCCGCGATTTGCTCTAATACTGGATCAAAGTCATCAATCATAAATGTTGTTCTTTCAAATGCGGAATTGAAAAAGCCCCGCATTTGCAGGGCCTTGGTGTTGTTTTGATTTCAATGTGTTGTGTTTAAAACTGCCTAATCATAGGGCGCATTGGCATTGGAATGCGTGGCGGTATAACAGGCGCTTGAAGCTTATGATCAAGCATTGCCATATTCACGTCATGGCTTTGATCAGACGCCTGCTCGTTGCGGTTTTCACTAAAGCCTTGGTTTTGCTGATTGGCTTGGAACGCTCGTTGTTGCTGGGCCTCTTGTTGTTTGGCCTGCAATTTCATTTGCTCAAGCATCATTTTCTCTTGTGATCCCTTTTTAAGCGCGTCATTCTCGGCTTGCAGCTCTTTCATCTTGCCTTGAATTTCGCCCATTGCCTTCTTGACTTGTTCGGCTGGGATGTCTTTATCTTTCTTGTCTTTGACCTTGATGAAACGATCTGCACCGCTTGAATAACCTGCTAGTGAGAATATCTCATCAAGATTGCCCTCAAAATCAATTTCAAGCTCGCCGCGTTGTTGACCTAGCGCAAGTATAGGCTGGGCAATCTTCATGGCTGTGTTATAGCGCATTAATCGTTGCGCTGGGTCTGATGATCCTTGGCCCACGTTGATTGATACATTCACTTGAGCTTCAAGCAATTCATCTGTGATTTCAGAAATGCCGAACTTTTCAAACAACTTGGCCCGCTTACCGCATACCGCTAGAAGTGTTTCATCATCTTCATAATATTGAATAAGCGAAACAAGCTGCGAAACAACATTTTCAAACCAAGTATCAACGAATAGTGACAGTTTTAGTTCAGATTGAGCATGGGCATTTTGCGATAGCATAGCCATGCCGCCAACGGTTTCGTTTAACGAGCGGTTTGTTTGCACGCTTGAATTAGAAAACGCGCCTGATTGATCATCGAAATCAAGATTAAGATGGTTTATCTCTTGGTGTACTGATGGCCCCGGTCCCGGTGGTCTATCATATGTCACATCGTCGTGATCACGAACCATGATTAAATGCTGCGCGTCTTGACGTTGCGCGGCCTTTAGATCGATGTTCTTACCAGCCTTTACCTTTGTGACAGGAAAGATGCTCTTGCGTGTAGAATCCATGCGTAGATTGGTCATTTCGTTGATTTCATTCTGTGACTGCTGCCAAGAATAAACATCACTCTCAGGATACAATACAAACGGATCAACTAAATCAGAACCAAGCACATAAGGGCGACTGCCACTAAATGCAGGGTAGATATCTTCAACAGGTGTAGGCTCTGACAGCATCAGCTTATCGCGCAATGTCCAACAATGATAATCAACGTTGCCAACACGATAGAAACATTCCCAAACATCGAGAACTTGACCTGCAACAGAGCTTTGACCATCAAGCGTTGTGCTTTTATTGTCGCCCTTGCTGCTTTCAGATGCGCCCGCGCCTTCTCTGGCAACCTTTAGCCCTTGAAGCTCATCGTCAGTGAATACGCCTTGTTTTAGTTCTGCATCGTCAATATCGCGCCATTGCGTTGCATCATTGGGGTTCGGGTTTTCCATCCGCTCAATGATTTCGTCCGCAAATGTGGGGTGTTGAACAATCAAATCAGGCGAAGATTGAATAGGATCGGCCCAATCAGCGCCTTGGTTGATTAGAACCATTTCCAGCGGGATTAGATCAACACAAGGCTTGTCTTCAACAACATCAATGACTTCAACTGGCTCTGTTACTTCCTCAATGAGAGGCTGACCCGTCATGAAATCAATAATAGGCTGACCGTCTGCATCCATCTCAGGACGTTGTGTCGTTTGCATTTCGGTGCGTGTAACTGTTGAATACTTCCAAGACTGCTTGGAGACACACATACCCATGACAGAGGCTTGTTGACGCGCTGCCAATGTCGTTCGCATTAATGGCAAGCCGTGTTTTCTTGTCTTGTTGGATGCGTGGTAGTTTAAAATCTCTTTCTGCATAGCAGAGTTAGCGCGTTGAAGCTCATTGCTATCATCGTTGGCCGTTGTTGTTAAAACGTCCGCTGATGAGAATAATGCAGATTGCGCAACAACCAAAATCTTCTGAACCGCAACACGAGTTTTCGGCTTGAAGTATGATGATTTATTCTTGTTCGTCGGCTTGTTATAGCGTGAGCGATCATGATGGCGTGAACGATAAGCGGCTTCTGACTCTTCCCATTGCGCCGCAACAGCTATTTGCTGGAAGTTACGGGCTTTGCGTTTAGCTTCGCCAAGGTATTGCAAGACTTTGACATCATCATTCTTGGAGCTATCGCCCTCTAATTCTTCACCTTCTTGTGGCTCAGAATAGATCATATCATCATCAAGCTTTGTTTCAAGCGGATCGGCGTTTTCTATCGACATGCAAATGCACCTTTAGCAATAGCGAGAACATCATCGTATTGGTCGTAATCTTCAAGCGCGGCCCGTGGTAGGCCAACGCGCTCAAGGATTTCGCCAGCAACGCGAATGAGTGCTTTTTCTTTGTCGTCTTCGCCCGGGTGCACATACATGCAAGCCTTGCTGTGTTCCATAAGCCTGTGGTCAATCCGATAAGATTTATCATCGATTAAAAAGCTTATGCCGAATTCATGGTTTGGGTAGGCTTTGGATATGATATCCCTTGCCCAGCCTTCGCAATGCTTTTGTAGATTGCGAGCTTTTTGGACGTGTGATGGTAGAATTAAACCCATTTTGTATATCCCTCACGCGTGTCGGCGTAGTCGATAGCTACTGCCCCGCATGTATCGCAGCATATTGGTAATAGGTATCCAGTCAGTAATTGTGAAGCGTGGTCGACTTTTGCAAGGACGGGCCAATCCAATTCAAGGCTTTCTCCGCGCCCGTTAATGACAACAGCGACATCATGCCCGTTTGTACACGTAATGATTTTCCCTGCTAACGGCTGGGCCTCTGACAGTTGATTTTGTGACAAACTCCCGTCAGCCCAAGGTAGAAACCAAGGCGTAGGTTCTTTTGCTGCACTTGCCGAGCTGCCAAAAGTCAATGGAGAGGCTGCTGCCAGCCATAAAAAATGTCTACGATTCAGCATTATTCATCCTCGCTATAAACGTTGTCTCTGTGATCAACAAACTTGCGGCCAGTGAATTTGTATGCTGGCAAATAGTTCCGGTCACGCATCCACTCAGGATCAGCGCGGCGGCTTTGATCGTCTAACGTGTCCTCACGCTGCTTAACCTTGTTTACCGTTACCATTCCATTTCCTCATTTAAATGTGCAGCTTCATTCATCTCTGCGTTAGATGTAGCCTGAATATCCATGTCGTAAATTCGGCTGACTGCATCGCTCATGTCGTCGTAAACAGCGCTTGGGAAGTCTTTCAACTCATCCAAAAGCGTTTGCGTTACGTCATAAACGTTTTTGTTTTCATCTCTGCGTTTAATAGGCGTTGCAATGCGCCACGCTTCACCGCTTTGCGTTACCCGTCTTTGTGCGCTCGTTGGGCCTTGTGCTAGCCTGTAGTGTATGCCGCTCTCGTCTGCATCCCATAAGCAATCGCCACCCTCTTCTGCACGCCATATTGATGATGGCAGAAAGAATGCCGAACCTTTGAAATCAGGCTCAAGCCGTTGGATGCGATCCTCTTTGGCGTGTCCACCAGTGCGCGGCCAATTTAATTCATCAATCGGAAAGTGTGGCCCGTCTATCTCTTGACGTTCCTTGATATATTCAAGATCCGATTGCATCCCGTATTTCTCATACCCGGTTTGCACCTGATGAACGCCTGTCATGTTTTTCCATCGAACATATAGCGACTTTAGTTTTTCCCAACGCTCCGAAAGGTTCATTCTGTGGCAATAGCCATCCAGTAAATATTTGTTCTTTGCACTATCAACACCAATCACTGCCATTGCTGTGCGATCTGATTTGGCGTTCTGACCACCAGAGGGATCAACAATGATTGCAACGCTTAATGTTCTTGGTCGCACCTCATATCCATTAAAACATGATGTTGGGAATACAGGGTTTGACGATAATCTTGGGTCTTGCATGTATTGGCTGGCGTAGGTTTTACCATCGCGCTTTAATACATCGATTTGTTTTAAGTTATGCTTTTCCAGCCAAAGTGGGCCAGCTTCTAATTCATGTTCAATCGGTATGCCGTGGGTATATTCGGCAGGGTACGGCTTGCTATCCTCAATAAGAACTGGAAGGTTCAAATGGTGCCAATAGTCACCAGAACCGCCCCGCAGTAAAAAGCCTGCAAGGTCCATGTTATGAACCCGCTGCATAATTACAATCATTGGCGTGTTTTCATCAGCTCGACGTGATCGAATTGTATTTGTAAACCGTTCGTTGATAAATGTTCGTTTAGTCTCTGAGCTTGCATCGTCGGGCTTTAGAGCATCATCGACAATCAAAGCGCCCGTGAAACCATCTTCCATTAAACCAGCGCCAAAGCCTGTAACCTGTCCACCAGCAGACGTTGCCCTGAATTCGCCGCCCTTGTCTGTTTCCCATAGTGCTTTGCCTGAACTGTCCGTTCTGAGGGTCATAGGCCACATGGATTGATATTCAGCCGATGAAATAACGTCTTTCGTGTCAGCCGAGTTTTTTAGAACCAAATCTTGCGCATACGACAAGTGAATGAACTTGCTGCGCGGATTAATTGCCATCCCCCGCGCAACAAACATAACAACCGCCATGATCGTCTTTGTGTAACGTGGTGGCACCGATATGATTAGATGCTTAATCTCGCCAGTGATAACCTTATCAAGCGCACCAGCCATCAGCGCGTGGTGCCGACCTTCTAGCATCTTTGCATTTGCTGTTGCCCGGTAAAAGAATTTCGAAAACGTCAGGTGATCTTTTAGCAAGACCTCTCTGACAACATGACACTCCGCTGGGGTGTAATCTGCGAGTAAACCAACCTGCTTCATATAGTTTTCATCTTTTCAATTACGGAATCAATCACCTTTGCGTCAATTGTTACTGTTGTCTGCGTTTTGATGTCTTCACCGTCTTTGCCTGTAAACTCGTGCTTTTGGACTTCACTCCATTGCGCCCTTGTTTTAAGCCAAAACATTGCGCTTGATGCAGACTGTGGACCGTCACCAACCGCTTTTTTATAGAGGCTTTGCGCTACCTTCGCATTTGCTTGAGCCACGCCTGCGTCAATCTCATCGCGGTAGTGAAGCCGTAACGTCTGGTGGTTTATGCCAATTTGTCGCCCGATTTCTTCTTGTGGTACGCCATAGCCTGATAGCGTCTTACATAAAGTGCGGGTTTGTTCCGTTGGTTTGTGCGGTGGCTTGCCGGGTTTTCTCTTTGCTTTGGTCATGCTGCAATGCGCTCGTCTTTAAGCTCGGCGTATGTTTGGCCTGTGCTTGCAAGTGTTGCTTCTTTGCCTGTGAAATCCTGCCAGCGATTGATGATTACATCGACGTATTTTTCGTCTAGCTCCATCAAATAAGCGTTGCGGTTTGATTTTTCGCAAGCGATAAGCGTGGAACCAGAACCGCCGAAAGTATCAAATACTATATCCTGCTTTTTGCTTGAGTTCACCACAGCCCTTTCGACCAACCCCACCGGCTTTGTGGTCGGATGGGCAACAAGATAATTGCCTTTTTCATTGAATCTCTTGCCGTTCTCGTCTCTACTATTAAACGAACTGCTTTTTGCGTAATCCCACACATTAGTTTCAGCTTTGCAGTTTAACAACCCTTCGCCTTTTATGAATAAAATGGCCTCAAACTTCCTGTTATATTTGTCGTCACTGTAAAAGCTGGCACTGTCCTTATTCCAAACTATAATCTCGTCTATCTCACCGAGCGCACCAAACGCGCTTTCAAATTGGGTATGGTTTTTAATTTCGTAAGCTATATATGCGCTGCCCTTGTTCACTGTGGATATTACAGACACCACCCCTTCTAATAATTGTTGGAAGTCATCATCACTAATATTATCATTCTTAATCTTCCCAGTGAATTTACCCTTGACTGCCACGTTATAAGGCGGGTCAGTGAAAACCATATCAGCCTTCTGGCCATCCATCAGCTTATCAACTGCGTCGATCGACGTGCTATCGCCACACATGACTTTGTGGCGGTGCTTTAGAACTAACTTGCCCATTGCAGCTTTGCCCCCTTTGAGGAATTGCAGGGTCCGCATAGCGGCTGAATGTTGTCGATGTGGTGAGACCCGCCCTTTGAAAGTGGGTGTATATGATCCATTTGGATTTGTTCAGACGTGCCGCAATTTGCACAGCACCCATCATGTTCGTTTAGTTTTCCAGCCCATTCACTGGCGGTCACTCGCCCAGATTTTACAGCCATCCGGCGGCGATGATCTACGTTTAGCTTCGTGATTTTGCCCTGTTCGGTTTTCTGATATTTTGAAACCCTATCGCAGGCCAACGCCTTTGTCTTAGGTTTTGATCTGTATCTACCTTCCGTAACCATGCGTGCTGGCGACTTGCGCCACCTAGCTTCGCACTCGGCCCCCTTGTCAGTTTTCTTATACCGGCTCTTAGCGTCTTTCACTGACCCAGATCGACACTCATCAGAGCAACACTTGGAATTGTGGTGCGGCGGGTCAAACTCTGACTGGCAATAATTACACTTCACATGGGCACCCATCATCTTTGAGTGCAAAGCCTTCCGAATAGCTGAATTTCTTCTTGCAGTCAGAACACTCGAAATACGCGCCAAGCAACCAAACATCACCCAACACGCTCACTGGCGTTTCTGGTGGCTCTGGAACCGCGTCCTCGTCGGTTAAACCATCCTCGATTTCATCAGGCATCAACTCGCCAATCTCAGCAAGATCAAAGCCTGTAAGCTCAAGGTCAAAATCAAGCTCTTTTAACTCACCAAACTCAACCGCTAACAATTCGTTATCCCAACCAGCGTTTAGCGCCAGTTTATTGTCTGCGATGATATAGGCTTTCTTTTGTGCTTCCGTCCAACCTGTTGCTGTCATTGTTGGGACTTGTTCAAGCCCTAGTTTCTGAGCTGCGAGCAATCTGCCATGCCCTGCGATGATCATGCCCGTTTCATCGATTAAGATTGGGTTTGTAAATCCCCATTCTTTCATTGATGCCGCTATTTGAGCAACTTGTTCATCGCTATGCGTCCGTGAATTACGTGCATATGGGATGAGTGAGGCAACCGTTTTACGCTCTACATTATCCGCTGGCCAGTTTATAGGCGCGAAATACTCGTCATTATCTGCTGTTGTTTTATCGGTCTTCTTGCCGTTTTGTGCGGGCATGATGAATCCTTATTGGTGTTAGTGCTGTCTGTGTTTCCGAATGCTGTTTATTTCAGGATACGACATGGTTGTTTTTATTGGTGTGGTGTAACGTTGATCTTGACGCGGTAATGCTAACACAAAGCACCCTCGCCCCGTTGTCGGGTTGTTAGCCGCTATGAGCAGTGCTATTGTTTCCATATCAGCAGCACTCCTCAAAAATCCAAATCCAAATCAGCAAGCGCGTTTTCAAGCCGCTTATTTACTATATTTACAATCGCCTGACCTAAATTACCCGGGATACCCGACTTTGCTGCCTGATCAATAAGGCTATCAGTTTGCTTTACCATCTCACCGTGGATAACAGTCAAATCACCCGTAAATTTATCAACGCTATCTTCAAGCCCTTTAATTAGCTGCTCTGCCGTTATGTTGTTTTCACTCATCCGCCGTTACCTTCTCTTGCCTGTCTTGCTTCTTTGATTAGGTCTTGAGCTGGTGTTGTGTCTATCCATATGAAAGGAGGGCTAGGGAATACATGAGGCTTGTTGCGCTCTAATGTTTCGCTATTCATAATCGGACTCGCAGCTACATAATGAAAACGAAGGGCAGAGCTGTTTCGTGAACCATCCGTGCTTGCATCCACCATCTACACTGCTACGGTTGTTATCTGCTGACCGTTGCGTCTTAGGCGGCTCTGGACACGTAAACACATGATCTGGATGAGCCTTGCCACAATTTGGGCAGCTCCAACCCTGATTTGTTTGCATACTGCTCATAACCATCTACCTTTTGAATTGTTACCGCTGTTTGATAGCTTCCCGCATATTGAACCCAGAAGGTTGCCTGCACGGTTAGTTCTTAGCTATGAGCTATCACGGACACGCTAGAGCGGTTCACGCATTTAAGGAGCGCAGGCACTATATTTGAATATTGAAATAGAAAACCCGCCCAGAGGCGCATCGTTGAGAGGCGGGGCAGGTGTTGTTAATTAAGAGGGCCACGCCATACATGATGCAGGGGACGTGGCCTTATTCGCAAGCCCGAAAGCTTGGACCCTACCGCACGCGATAAGGTGGTTAAAAAAACCAAAGTCTAAAACGCCCTATAATCATTTGGAGACGCGAAGAGTTTGACCTATAACTTGCCGCGAACAGCAAGCGGAATGAAACTGGATAATTAATCACTTGTGAAAAGCCGTATGTTACGCGCAAATCACCAATTATGTTCTAATATAACGTTAACGCTCTTTTTGTCAATACAGGTTGTTTGTTTGTTCACAATTGTTTTCGGTTTGTGCTTTTATGATTTAAACTCTGCGAGCCAATAATCCAACCTCTGACCGCAACTCCTTATTCTTGGCTCTAAGGCTTTCAATTTCACGAGCTGCCGCATGGTGATACTCATCTTTGGCAAAGTTTGGGTTCATAAGATTTGTTATTAATGTTCCATGCGGCGTTGCTTTACATTCCTTTGGTAGCTCACCGTGAATAGATTCTTTGCTACTTTTCATTCCATAGCTCCCGTTTGGCAATCGTCTGAAATTGGCGCGAAAATCATTGTTGCCGTTTTATCTGTCCTATCGCTGAATTTTACGACCATCAAATCAAGGTCCCTTACATCAGCAACTCCATACTTGATTAGCGTTCCGTCACCATCTGATATTGCATATTCAAACATTCAATTATCCTTCTGTTTTTACCCGATATAAGGGGTCGCCATGGTTTTCATCGCCACGGTAAGCCAAAGCTTTTTTCTTCTGTTCATCCGTTAAATTAGCAAAAATGCCAGTCATTTTACGGGGCTTTACATAATCAATCATGCCGCCCGCCTCGCCTTGCTCTCGTAGCCCCATAGAATGGCAAGCTGTGTTAAGTTTTCCCGCAACAAACGCCGTTGCTTTGCTCTAAAGTCTTCATAACTGCGCCCTTTATGGCAATCGTCGCAATATTGCTTGATAGTAAATCCCTCGCCCACTATTTTCTGAACTCGCAAAGCATCTTCAAGTGTTAGCTCTTTTGTCGATTGCGTTATGATCTGCATGGCGTGAATTTGCGCTTCTGTTAAGCTCTGAGACACACCAGACACATCAACACGATCTTTCTCATAATCAACGGCCATGTTTGTTTGGCCTTGGCAAACTATGTGTGCGTGATAGTATTTGTCCGCCGCTAATTTTTGCGCTTCTGATATCAAACGCTGACTGTAAAGCGTGGAAATAACATCTCTGTTTACCCGTGTAGCAATGATTTTTGACTGCCTATTGTTCGGGTCTACAATCTCGACTTCTTGCGCCATGATAAAACCATCACCCTCAATGGCCTTTGTTTTCTTTTCCGGTGGCATTGTGTCAACTATCTCAACAACAGCGCCGGGGTTTTCTCTCGATAGGCTAGTGGCGTACATATTAGCCTTGCGCCGTGTCTTTGCCCCTATCTTGCTGTCACCGTTTACTGTGACTTGATAGCGGGTTTGTTTGTTCGAATTTTTAGCCATCTGCCAGACCTCATTTAGCTATTTTGTAGATTAAGAGCGTAAACCCCATGAAAATACCAACAGTGATGCAGAACGCATTCCATGCACCATCGCCAAAAAGCATAATTAATGGCAGCCCGTATTTCACGAAAACCCCAGACGCAAAAATAATTATGCAGACAAGCGTTGCGGATAATAAAAGTTTTTCTATTTTCATAATTCAAATCCTGATAATTGTTGGCTTGTATTCTTATGGTTAGTTTTTGATCATTATTTAAGCGACCTGAGTGCAATTGGTTTTGATCTTGATGTGCTTTTTATAAATAGAAACGCGGCCTTCCTCGATCTTACATTTCGCCATCGTGTCGAATAATTTATATGCTTCTGCTGGTGCTTCAAATGCTGAAATATTAACGAGTATGACGAGTATAAACATGATTTATTTCCTCATGGTTCTGGTTGTTAAATCTATGTGATGTTGGCAATATGAGCTGCTACCCTCTCGCTTGGCACCGCAACACATCATTTGAGACATTTGACCCGCTGGTGGGCTATCAATCCCGAATTTGCACTGATGGGCTTCAAGATCGATGAAGGATGTAGGCTCACAACCATCGTAAAGACTGTCATTAAGCGTATTGCCCTTACCATAGGCAATCATAGGCGGCGTTAGTTTGCCCGCTTTACGTGGCTTATATGGCGCTCTTGGCATTTGATTGGCTTGGGGTTTACTCTTGGCAATCCGCTCACTAAATTCTTGCGGCGTTATCCGTGGCAGGGCTTTGGGGTCCCTTTCACGAATACGATTGATCAAGCCCCCTATTGCGTTTCGTGATGTTTTAAACTTGATAGCAATATCGTTGTAAGTATCGCCAGCATTGAACGCGTCAATAACGATTTGGCAGTTTTCTTTTGACCACAACAACCCGCTCATAGTTTGATCTCCAACAGATCAGGATCAAACTTATAACCGTTGATGAAAAGCCTTTCTGCCGCTATAAAACCATCAATATTACGGCAGGCGTTTAGAACCGTAGTATGATCCCTATCACCAAACAATCGGCCTATCGATGGATAAGACAATAAGGTAAGCTTGTAGCATAGATACATTGACAATTGACGAACCAAAACAATTTCGCGAGTGCGCCGATTTCCTCTTAAATCTCCAAGAGAAAACATATCTGCTCGCGTTGAAACTTTTCGATTGTCTATTTGCGAAGATATGCACCACTCTTGTATTTTTTCAGCCGTCCAGCTTCTAGAATTAGGTCTTGGAATTGACATCAGATAAAATAGGTTTACGTGATGATTAAAATTATGACTGCGTAAATAGTGGGTCTTTCCATCATCAGAAATTTGAGTGAACACCATACCGCTGTTAATGGATTTACCATCAATAATATCAGAGCGCTTCTTTTGCTGTTTATATGTTAATCGGGCCGCACCAACAGGCGCTGCAATTGGCTCTGGCCGAACATATGCCGCCGCCTTCATCCGCGCCCGTCTTGCCTTGTGCTTGTATTTTGCAATGTCTAGCAACGAATATGAGCGCATGAGTGAAACGTGGCTGTTGAAGTCTTGCTGCTCGATTGGCAATGCAAATGCATTGTGGTTTGCTATCTGGTTCATGTTGCGTCCACTTTATCTGTTGGCTTTTTTATTTTATTCTCTCTTAAAAATTTACCTAAACTTCTTTCCAGCTCTCGGCTCGTTTCATCACCACCGCAAGGGTGGCAATCATTCCAACCAATCATATTTCTGTACGCCTGCCGTATGTCCTTTAAAAACTCTTCACTCATGGTGCTGCCTTTTCTGCGTCTAATATTGCTTGTCCGATTAATTGCGGTATTTGAGGCACTACCGCGTTGCCTAATCCTTTGAGCCTATCTCGCTCCATCTTGACGGGTAGCCCATTGCCATCTCGTATAAAGGCGCTATTGCTAGCCAATTCACACCATTTGACAGGGCCAGCGTTGCAAGGGATGGGGTATGCCTCTCTCTTGCTGCCAGATAAGAGGTCGTTCGTGATAAGTCCTTCCCGTCTCGTGCGTTCGGGGTAGGCAATAATCCAAACTCTGTTTCTCGGGTGGGGTGCGCCAACGGATTCCGCTGGTATGTTTTCCCACTCCGCATCATACCCGATTTCGGCCAAGTCTGAGAGAATACGGCTAAACCATCCGCCTGGTTGCTCACTAGGGCCACTAAGCAAGTTTGTGACGTTTTCAAAGATTGCGTAACGGGGTCGTAACTCGCCAACAAGTCGTTTGCATTCGGACCATAGTCCTGATCTTGTCTCGGACCCGATGCCTGCTTGATTTCCCGCAACTGAGATATCTTGGCATGGGAAACCGCCTGTAATGACATCAACGGAAATTCCGTCTCGTTGAAGAATGTCGCTTGTGAGCTGTTTAACGTCTTCATATTGTGGAACCTCTGGCCAATGCTTTGCTAATACTTTGCGGGGGAATGGCTCGATTTCGCAGAACGCAACGGTAGAAAATCCACCTGTTCGTTCAAGACCTAGCGAGAAACCGCCAATTCCTGAGAACAAATCCAAGACACGCAACTTGCTCATGTTGCTGCCCTCGCTGCGAATAATGCCTTTGCCTCACGGGTTAGGTCTGCATGCTTGGTTCTCGCCGTCATTCGGTCAACAACCTTCTGGGCTTCATCGCTTTCAACTTCGACCATAAATTCTGAGATATCATCCCTCGATAGGCTTGGGGCTGCTGCTTCATTTTCAAGCTGCGCCGCACGTTCGATGCTTTTCCCGGCCTCCATGATGTCCGTTAGTGCGTCTTTGGAACCACGCAGGCCCGGTGCAAGTAGTTTCTTGATTGCGTGGGCTGTGGCTGGGTTTGTGACGTTGAAAGCAACGAGAACATCGTAAACGTCTATTTCTGTGCTTGGGACTGTTCGTTTGTATTTGTTTTTACTCATGCTGCGTCCTCCTTGTTCAATTCTGCTGCTCGTCTGTCGAGTCTTGCCTGCGCTTGTATTTCTGGATTGTCTTCCAGTACTCGCTCAGATCGCGGGCGCATCATTTGCCTCAACGCTTCCACCTTTGGGGATCTTATCGGGGCCACACCGTTAACGGCTGTGTTTGAGGGGCCATAAACAACACCAAGCCTCCAAATCGTGCCTACGGGAAACTGCATCGATTTGCACCGCGCCTTAAACTCATCTACCGAAACGTTTTTATCGATCACTTGGCGATCCAAATTTTGAACCCGGGCTTTTTCAATGCTAGTTTCGATTGGTGTATTGCCCTCTGCTAGCGGATTGCGTGAACTCATGCTGATTGATGTATTGCGGCCTTCTTGGTTTTTAACAGCCCGATCAAGCATGATTTGCCGCTTGATCTGACCGTAAAACTCTGGAAACTCTGGCGGAAACCGCGTCTTATGCTCTTCAATATCGCCAAACTTATATTTATCAACAACGCAAAGAACGACGCTAAAAGGCACATCAACAAGGCCAGTGATATATTCGTTAATAGTCGTGTCTGACGTATTTTTAGCCCCCGGAAAGATTGAAAATAATCGACCCACTTGTTCCGCCTTGTTAACGTAGTCTTGATCTGTTTGGTTAGCTTGCTGCATCTCGTGCCTCCTGCGCTTGGCGCATTACTCGTTCAATTGCTGTTTCTGATTGCTTGTAGCCAGCGAACGCCGTTACGTTGGTTGATGGATCAGGTGCAGGCGCTTCACGTTTTGCCTTGGCATCAAAAATGGCTTTGGAACAATAGGACCATGAGTTGACAGCCTTATCCCGACTAGCGATTGCTTTGAGTGTTGGAATGATATCGTGATCAAAACTACATCCGTTTGAAATCCAGTTAAGAGGCTCTGACCAAGACAACAATCCAACTGATTTAGTCTCATCGGTTATGCCTAATGCTTGGACCATAAAATCTATTTTTTCTTGATCTAAATCCGCGCTCGCGCTTAGTAGTGTAGTATCTTTATCTAAGTCTAAGTCTAAGTGGGATGCTGCGGGGTTATCCCGTGGGATATCATCCTTATTGATTTCATTAGACTTTTCCCAACGAACGCGAGATTTTTTTGATTGATTTTCACTCTTTTTTTGCGCAGTTATTATTTCTTTTTCGACGCGATTGTTCCAAAGCGCACCATCAACGAGAACCATTTTATGCTCATCTAGTAGCAATTCTTCGACACATTTCTTTAAAGTAGCGGGGGTGGTCCCACAAAATCTAGCAAGCCGTTTTGGATCAAAATTAATCGGTATTTGACCTTCATACATTTCACAAATAAGCGTGATGAATACACCGCGCTCAACAGCCGAAAGCTTTGCTGTTCTTGCTAACCATTTGCCAGGATAAAAGGCTATGAATGGATTGTTCATACTTTACAGCCCCCTCTTCTTGCCTACGATGTTCCAAGGTGGATTGAATTTTCTGATATAATTAAGCTCTGTCGAGCGTAGATCTTCTTGGGGCGTAGGCTTAAACCACACAGGAACCCAAAATCCAGTTGACTCAATCTCTTTTCTAACTGAATGACCGCTTATTCTTTGTGCAAGATTTACAGACATCCCAACATAGGCAATCAACCCGCTTTTAAAGTCGTAATCATCAACCATTGTGAATAGATAAATTGATGGTATGTTTTCTATATTTCCATAGCTATTACTGTATGAATTTGGGGAGAGCCAGCCGTCTGAAACCAGATCGCGCTTGATATCTAAATAATCGGAAAGCAAAGTATTATTAGATTTATGCATAACACTCATGCCGCCACCCCACGGATACGATCCACTAGGCCAGTAGCATCGACAATAAGGTCCAGTGACACGTTCTGTTCGCGTGCAAGCTTAATAGCAGCATCAAGCGCCGCGTCTGGGTGTGCGGTTAAAATACGACGATATAATTTGGTTTTCTTTAGTCTGTTGAGGGTGTGTTCATCTCTTGATAGCTTGTTCATATCAATTTCCCTGCCCGACATCGTTTAACCAAGTTACAGCCTCATCAACCGAACGCAGGATCTTGTATTGACCGCGCCACGTTTCGATGAATTTTGCTTGTGGTTTTGTAGATTTGCCCGTAGGCGTTTTAACTTCGATTAGGTATGTTTTATTGCGATAGCCCAGAACAGCGTCACAAGGCTCATGTAGCGGATAGACAGACGCGCCAAGCTGACGAAGTGCGCTGAATATTTCAGGTTCGTTTTCGTCTCTCTTATTGGCGCGTCTCATACTCATTTAGTTAACTTCCTGATCTTGTTCGCCAACCAAAATATCAGCAATGCGAGCAGCTTTTGAGTCCGGTTTTTGCTGCGCTCTTTGTTCAGTATATTCATCATCGATCCATAGTCCTGCGGCTTGATAGGCTGCGAAAACAGCGGCGTAACTTGATAGCTTCATGTCGTTTATTTCGCGATATGTGCTAGAGAGACGGTCCAGCAATGAAGCTGAAACGCCATAACGAGTTTGAAGGCGGTAACAGGTGGCTTCTATTGTGTCGCCACGACCTCGAAACTCGTTATTAACTAAGAGGGTCGCCATTTCCTGCGCACCACTCGGATTTAACTCAATTTTTAAACTCACGTCTTGCATGACGGATTTTCCTTTACGCGTTACGTTCATTAGGTCGCTCATGACGTTTCCTTTGTGTGATTAATGTTCTGCGACGAACTCACTTGGAAACGAAAAAAGGACAGTAATTTGAAAGAGCAAGACAAGATTAAATTGCACGTAACGGCGGGGTCTGATGCTTCCGGTCTTGCTCTTTATCCGCCGCAAGTTTTTGGGAAAAACGGCGAATTAGTAACTCTTGGAGATGCTTCATTTGGTATTGTGTTGAAGCTATCTAATAAAAAAAGGCGGGTGGTCGTAATTGGGAGGAAAAACCACCCGCCAGTTGAGCGCCTATCTAGGGAGGAATTTTAGATAGTCGCCTTGGGAGACTTTAGATTCATTTCTCATGCTGCAACTTTTTGCCTGCACCTTTGAAATTGAATAATTTTTTATCTGCTGTAATTCCTTTGGACTTGGATAAATCTTGAATGACTGCGTACCAAGAAGACGGGAATACGTTGCTGACTGCTGCGTTGCTTACCGCTGTAGGCAAAACGCCTAAATGCTTTGATAATTTAGCAGAGCCGATTTCTAATATGATTTGCTTTGTTGTTTTCATAACTTATAAAACCATATTATATGGATATAGTCAAATGCATAATTTAACAATTTTAAAAAAAACCGAACTATGTGAATAAATAAATATGAAAAATGAGATTGATCAGTCCAGTTTTGAACGAATCGCACAGCGCATAAGATGGCTACGCATGGATAAAGGTCTGTCTCAAATTGAATTTGCCGAAAGCATCAATGTGTCTAAAACCACATACAATAACTGGGAGACCGCAAAACAGCAGCTCTCGATTGATGGCGCTAAAAAAATAAATGCAACTTATTTGACGAGTTTAGACTTTTTATACTTGGGAAGATCAGACACATTGCCAAACCACTTATTAAAATCGTGGTTAGAGTATGATAAAGTTAATAATTCAAGATGATCTAAAGATTGCCCTGATTCACAAGCGATCAGAATTAAGTTGTTTATTCTTATTTCATCATCCATTCAGCTTGCCTCGCCCTTTTAAAAACTTATTTTCAATTGCTGCTCCCGCAAACCGCAATTTTATGACTTTAAGCTAATATCAAAAGCAAAACCGTGTCAATTCGCTCAATTTCGCGACTTGAACAAACGCCCCAAAATCACTAACAGCCTTTTAAAATCCATATTATATGAATTTAGTTGTTTACAATCCATATTATATGGTTTATAACTATTCTCAACAAAGCGAACAAACGCACCGAGGATAGACAATGACCCGCACAACAGAACAGACAGCAATTGACGATCTAATATCTGAATTGATTAAGATCCGTTATGCCACTCATTCACATTCAAGCGAACTAAATGCACTGGCTGTTGCAAGAGCTGCATCCCATGCTCTTGTTGACATGGCAGAGATTGCAAACGCTGAGGCTGGCATTGATTTTAAACGCGATGTTGAAGCAATGGCAGATCCTATTGTTGATGGTGTTAATGATCTGTTCTTTGACCTATCGCAGCGTTCAATTGAAGCGCCTCGCACAAATCCAAATGATGATCACAAATTAAGTGCATTCGAATATGGCTTGGAGGGCGCGTAATGGAAAAGCAAATCGCATTCTTCAAACGCCTCGTTGATGGGGCAGAGAACAGCAACTCATCCGCACTTGATTCAATGCAAAAGGCTTATGACGCATTGCATCCTTTAGAAGCAGCAGCGCGTAAAGCAAACCAAGGACAGAAGTCATGATTAAATTCGACATCAAAAACCGCTTTACAGGTAATGTGCAATTCACCGCTGAAATTGATTGTGATGAAAATAGACCAGAAATTTCAAAGAGATGGCTTGCAGCAGATTGGGCATTAGAAAATGGAATAGACCTCAGTGGTGCTGATCTTCGTGCCATAAGATTCAGCCGTCAAGACCTTCGGGGAATTGATCTCAGCGGCGCTGATCTTCGTTTTGCTGTTTTATATTGTTCTAGTCTTCGTGGAGCAAATCTCAGTGGCGCTGATCTTCGTGAAGCTGACCTTGCTAGTGTTGAATTTTGTGACGCAAACCTCAGTGGTGCTGATCTTCGTGGCGCTTATTTCCTTGGTACTGATTTCAGAGGGGCAAATCTAACTGGTGCGAAACGAGATAAGCGAAAGAATAGAAAAGCGGTGGCATCATGATCGGCACCAGATACGCACAAGAGCTGGCCCGTGAAGAATACTTGCGCCGCGAAAAAAGCCTCACAGTCAAAATTGTTGGCGTTGCTCAGATTGTCTTTTCTGGCCTCGCAATGGGCTTGGTAACTTTTTTATATTTCAAAGATTGGATTTAATTATGAACGCTATAACCGAGACAATTGCATCCCATAAAAACGTTTATGTGGCTCTGGCCGCCGCGCAGCAGGACATGGGTCCGTTATTTAAAGGCACAACGAACCCACATTTTAAAAAGCAGTATGCCGACCTTTCAGGGCTTGTTCAAGCTGTTCGACCGCCATTGAATACGCATGGCCTAGCATTTTTTCACAGCATCGAAGATGGCAATATGAAAACCATCATCTATCATGGTGAAAGCGACACATCGATTGAATGTAGTGTCCCGCTGATCGTGGATAAGAACAACATGCAGGGCTATAAATCTGCAACGACATACGCCAAGCGTATTGGTCTTGAGAGCGTCACAGGTATTGCGCCAGAAGACGACGATGGCAACGCAGCAGCAAGCGCACCACCTCCCAAACAACAACAACAGCAACAGCAACAACAAGTGCAGCAGAAATCACCCCAACAGATTAGAGCCAAAAGCTTATCTGATGAGATTTCCGCAATTACCACCGAAGCAGGTATTAAATTATTCTGGGATGAATACGCAAACGAAATCGGGACATTCCCGCAAAAAACGCAGGATTACTTCACCAATTTATCTCATGAGAAGGAAGCTAAATTGGTTCAAGAAGACCCATTCATGGAGGCAGCAGAATGAACAATATAGCACCAATTGGTCACAACACCCCACCTACCCCATTTGACGATATCCAAGGGGAAATCAACGATCTATTTGATGAGGCGCGTCTTTGGCTAGATGGCGAAAAGATTGAAACACAAGATCAAGCCGATGCACTTAACACGCTATCAGCGCAAATCAAACATGCAGCCAAGACAGCAGAGGCTTTGCGCAAAGAAACTGTAAAGCCTATCGATGATGAAAAGAAGGCCATACAAGCGCAGTTTAACCCGCTCAAAGCCAAAACAGAACAGGCAATTGACTGCATTAAACAGGCTCTAAAACCGTTTCTAATCGAGCTGGATAGGCAACAACAAGAAGCGGCAAGGATTGCACAACAAGAAGCTGATGAGAAACAGCGCCTTGCAACAGAGGCAATGATAGCCAGCCGCGATAATTTAGAAGCCAGAGAAGCAGCCGAACGACTTGCAGAAGACGCAAAGAAATCGGCAGCAGATGCAAACCGTGCATCAAAGCAAAAGGCTCATGCAGGCGGAGAAGGCAGAGCCGTTGGTTTGCGAACAGTCACCAAAGTTTCGATAGCAGATGAAAAGCTCGCCGCCCGTTGGGTTTGGCTAGACCCCGCCGAACGTGAGCAATTCATGGTCTACGTTTTAGATCGTGCGCAAAAAGCTGTTCGTGCCGGGGTAACGAAAATAGACGGATTTAACATAACACAAGAGAAGGAAATTTAGTATGTCGTCAGTCGATAACCAAAAATCATGTGCTAGGTGCTCTACTTTATTTTCTAAGAGGCCAAGAGACAGCGCTAAACAATGGGAAGGGCGTGAATACTGCTCTCCATTATGCTCGAACATGGATAAAAAAATTACTCCTCTGCATATCCGGTTTTGGGAGGGCGTAGCCAAAGCAGAAGGGAATAAATGTTGGGAATGGATGGGATCAAAAGATATAAATGGATACGGAAAACTATCAATTGGCGGCAGAGACGCGAATTTTGATATTCGGGCGCATCGCCTTTCGTATGAAATGCGCTTTGGCCCCATTAAACCCCAAAATCTTATTTGTCACACATGCGACAATCCAAGTTGCGTAAATCCCAACCACTTATTCGAGGGAACACAAGTAGACAATATGCGAGATATGTCCCGCAAAGGCCGAATAAACCCAAAGTCACTCCTTAACTTACAACCTGGTCAAAAAGGTCTTCATGGTGCTGGCACAAAAAACAACAAGGAACTTTTATAATGTCATTCAATCAAGCAACAATTGTAGGGAATTTGGGAAACGATCCTAAACTTTCAAGAACACAAGCAGGGAAACCAATCGTATCTTTTTCCGTTGCTACATCTGAGAAGTGGAAAGACGAAACAAAAACAACTTGGCACAATGTCGTGGTGTTCTCAGAAGGTCTTTGCGGTATCGCTGAGAAGTATCTGAAAAAAGGCTCAAAGGTTCTTATTCAAGGCAAGATCGAAAACGATAGCTATGAAAAAGACGGCCAAACAAAATACCGCAGTCAGATTGTCTTAGGTGGCTTTAACAGCACATTGACCATGCTTGATGGTGCGAACGGTCAAGGCTCTGGCAACCAAGGCAGCGGCCAATCACAAGGCGGCAACTACGGGCAAGCTTCACAAGGCGGTCAGTCTGGCGGTCCTGCTAATTTCAGCAACGATATGGATGATGATATTCCGTTCGTTATGGAGTGGAGATAATGGAAATTGCACATGGCGACATTATACAAATCACCAATTTGGAACACCCTTGGTTTCCTGCTCTAATGATTGTCGATGAAGTTAAAACCTTTGGATGCCAAGCTTACGCCCATTTACCATCTAGCGACGGGAATAATTTTAAAGGTCAAGCTTATTTGAGACTTGAGACAGACCATTTCGAAAAAGTCGGAACGGCACTTCATTTCGCAGACTAAGGCCCCACCCAACTAACAAGAGGCAATCGAGCCAACTAACCATAGGAGGCCATCATGACCCGCAGTGAGCGAGTTGCACACTAAAAGGGGTTACCCGCAAAGGGCCTAAGTGCGCCCTCAAGTGCTTATGGGATTTTTGAAACCAAGGAAACAGATATGGGAAACAACATGACTGACAGTATAGCACAAAACCAACTCAAATCGTTCATCGAAAGAGTAGAACGCCTCGAAGAGACAAAGAAGGAAATCGCTGACGATATCAAAGAGGTCTACGGCGAAGCCAAATCTAGCGGATACGACACGACTATTTTACGCAAGGTCGTAGCTATC
>TARA_R110000737_G_scaffold75064_1_pt1 | contig 23766 bp, 17 predicted proteins | sample TARA_R110000737 | Tara Oceans TARA_R110000737 (sample SAMEA4398027) | marine metagenome | biome: Polar Biome; feature: [SRF] surface water layer (ENVO:00010504); material: water (ENVO:00002006), including particulate matter (ENVO:01000060) such as... | depth 5 m | reverse complement strand
GCTCCAGCAGTACCAGTAACACCAACTTCGCCTTTTTGGCCTTTAGCACCGGCGGAACCAGTAACACCAACTTCACCCTTCTGACCTTTAGCTCCAGCATTACCAGTTACACCAACTCCACCCTTTTGACCTTTAGCACCGGCGGAACCAGTTACACCAACTTCACCCTTCTGGCCTTTAGCTCCAGCAGTACCAGTAACACCAACTTCGCCTTTTTGGCCTTTAGCTCCAGTAGCACCAACTTCGCCTTTTTGGCCTTTAGCTCCAGCAGTACCAGTTACGCCAACTTCACCTTTTTGTCCCTTCTGCCCTTTCTGCCCCTTTACGCCCTGTAGAGCAGCATTAGTGATGGTGGACTTCTTGAGCTTACCTGTGTCAGAAGCGTCTAGAACCAACAGATAATCACCGCCAACTACTGAAGTTGACAAATCAGTTCTGTCAGCAATAGTGCCGCCATCGTCAGTTAGTATTTCGTCATAGTTCGTACCGTCTTCAGTCAGCTCCCAAATATCAGCCGTCTCATTCCAACGAATATCGACATCGGCGGAGCTACCTCGATTTATAGTAACACCAGCGTTTTCGGAAGGAGCAACGCCAGCGCCGAGATCACTATTTAAAGTGATTTGGTTGTCAGCAATATCAAGGGTTGCGGTATTGATAGTTGTAGTTGTACCTGAGACTACCAAGTTTCCTGCAATATGTACGTTAGCAGTTGTTCTGACATCATCTACATAGAGGTTGCGCCAAGACTTAGTTGGGCTGCCGAGGTCACGGACATTGGCCGCGTTTGGAACTATGGCGGTGTCAACCTGACCGGCGAAAGAGATTAAGTCGCCAGCCGCGTTACCAAGATCAACGCCTCCGCGAAGATAAGTTTGATTCTGCACGATAAGGGAATTAAAGTTACCTTCACCTGTACTAACAACTCCTCCAGGAATGGCAACCTCGTCGTGGAATACGGTATTGGCATATATATCTAAAGAAGATAGCCCGCCGTTAGCCCACATTAAATGGCGAGTGGCTTCTGCGACCGCAGATCTATTTGTTCCTAGATTTAATGAATGTGCATTAGCGGAGAGTGTTCCTGCCAACGAAACTGTAGTGCTAGTAGTGCCTAGATTTAAAGTATCTGGCAAACCTACAGTCACTGTTCCATTGACCCTACTGACCTCAACTTCATTTGAAGTTCCGCTAATGGCGAGCACAGCGCCCGTAGTAGCATCCTTGAGAGCTACAGCGCCAGAAGCAACATCAAAGTCGCCGGAGTCAAAACTAGCAACGCCTTTATTTGATGCAGAAGCGTCTTCACCAGATACGGCAATATTGCCGCTATCGGTGTGGGTTACATTAATACCTTCCCCACCTGCCACAGTCAATGTGTGGGAGTTGGCAGTAAATGTACCAGTATCAGTTGTCACACTTTTAAGTACGGAATCTTCAAGTTCAACTGCACCGGAAGTCACATTGAAATCCGCAGTAGCGAAACTAGCAACACCTTTGTTGGTTGTTGTGGCATCCTCAGCAGAGATGGCAATTGTATTGGCAGAAAGTGTTATGTCGATACCTTCTCCCTCATTAATACTTAACAATGACCCCAAATCAACATCAATATTTGATCCAGTTCCGTTAGTGCCAAGCTCAATATGATCATTCTGAATCATAGAATTGAGGATAGTATCATTGGTTATTGCGTTGTTTGCGAATATTCTACCATTGGAACTAATAACAACTACGCCATCATTTGTTACTGCCCCGTCCACATCAATTTCTTCAACGTACAATTTGCGCCATTCGTTTACAGAAGAACCCAAGTCATATGAGCCATTAGCTACAAGGTGAGACATCACTCTAGAGTTTACTGTCAACGTATCAGAACTACTGTCACCGATAGTAGCATTTGACCCGAAGGTTGCTGTCGAGGTAATGGTCAAGCTATCTGCGGCAGCGTCGCCAAGGTTCACGTCACCATTAAGGTTGACTGTGTTATTGAAAGTAGAAACACCATTGAAGATTGACGTGCCGCCAAATGTCGCGGCACCTGTAGTGGCTTGATTGGCAAACTTGCCCTTGACCGTGATCACGTCAGCTTGCGCGTTGCCCAGAGTGATATTGCCGTTGAGGGTAGTTGCGCCATCAACATTCAAAGTGGCATTTAAATCAACCGCGCCGTTAGCAGTAATGGTGGTTGTAGTCAGACCATTAAGAGTTGAGTTGCCGTCTACGTTCAAAGTAGTATTCAGGTCTACAGCAGCATTAGCAGTAATGGTAGTTGTAGTCAGACCATTAAGGGTAGTTGCGCCATCAACATTCAAAGTAGTGTTCAGATCAACCGCGCCGTTAGCAGTAATGGTGGTTGTAGTCAGACCATTAAGAGTGGTCGCGCCGTCTACATTTAATGTTTGGTCAAAGTCTACAGCAGCATTAGCGTGAAGCTGGCCGAGAGTTGTCTTGCCTACAACATCTAAGGTAGACTCAAAGTCTACAGCGCCTTCGACGTGTAGCGTGCCTTCGGCAACAATATTACCGTTAGAATCTACGGAAGCGACAACAGTATTGGCGTTATCAGTAATAACTAATTTAGAATCACCGTTTGCGTCTGCCAACTGTAGGAATAAATCTGAATCACCGAGAGTAGAATCGCCTGCCAAGAATACTTCTATAGCGTCTCCGTTGGCATTACCGCCAGTGAATCTTAGGTGCGGAGAGTCAAGAGCTTCGCCGAAGCTAGTGTTGGCACCGGATAGAATTAAGTGCGCAGAGTTTGAAGAAAGGTCTGTGACATCTCTAAGCGTGAACGACTTGAATGCGGGAGTATTTGTTTTAGTGTCTATACGAAGGAACTGGCCTTGCGTTCCACCTGTAACACGGACTCGAGAAATATCGCCAAGTGTCAGAGTTTCCGCACCAGAAGTTGCGAACGTGACGTTAGCATTGAACGTAGTGTTAGCATTAATGGTGAATGTCGCGGGGGAAATGACCGTATTGGAAGCAACAGTAATAGTGCCGCCAGTCAATGAAGAGGTATTTCCACCCTTTAATGTGTTTGCCCTGAATTCAGTAGCAGAGAATGTTCCTTTGATATGGCCATTGCCTACAGCAACTCCCCCCCGATTAGCAGAGCCTGCGCGCGCAACTGTGACCACATTATTACTAATAATAGTGGCTATATAGTTGGTGTTGAGCCTCCATGAATTGAAGCTGTTATTCAGTTCTGTGTTCGAAACATTAACTGTCATTTGAAATTCTCTATTCTCTTGAAGGTAGTATTACTTATTTATTAACATTGCAAGCATGGATTTTATATCGCCCATGTCTTTTTTCAGCCCATCTATTTCATTTTGCATAGATATAGTTCTTTCATTTTTCAGCTTCAACGCTTCATGCTGCCTATTGGCGGTTTCGTCAAAGAAAAACACCACCCCCGAGTCAGGATCTTTCCTCAATTCGGGGTGGTTCTCTACGCGCAGCAATTCCATATTATACGAGGTTCAGAGGTGACTTGTGTGTAAATATATTTAAAGCACTCACCTCAGGAGAATATGCAGTCCCCTTCCCATCAGGTCTAGTGAAGACAACCTTTACTTGGTACTCATCAATCCCGTGATGCAAAGACCCGTCCCCAGACCGATAAGCGATAACTCCATTATTTCCACTATTCTCGCGCGCCAGATTAGAAGCACCTAAGAAATTGTCACCGTCACTGTTAGCCGACAGCCTATGGTGCATAAACACTTGGTCGCTTCTATTCGATAATGTAGAATTCGACTTTGGCGTTGTTGTGTATAATGTCATCTGAGTGAAGTTCTTGTCGTCAATAGGCTCTGCGTCATTATCATTCCTGACACGAACATACAACTCAATACCGCTTTCGTTCGGTAGATATGCTTGGGTGACTATTTTGAGCCTTTCTGATGCCTCGCTAGTGACATCATTGGTAGCTCGGGTAATCTTGGAGATGTATCTGGCTTCCGCACCACCTGAAGGGAAAGTCTCGTTCGCGCTAGTATCGTTAATTCTTTCCCTAGAAGCATTCACTGTAACATCATCAGCATCAATAGTAGGTGAAACAGTCGCATCACTGGTAGAGAAGACGCCACGGACCAATAATGACTTATTGGCAGAATTAGACTTACTGTAAATTCTTTTCTGGAGGTTTTCAAATTTAACTGATGTCCCGCCAGTTACAGGGCGCCAATTTGAATCAAGCGTACCAGTAGTTGAGGTCGCTTTGACGAACCAAGATAATTCTGTTTGGACGGGTATCCCAAACGATGTATTCAAATCAACCGAGTCGATCTTGGGGTCAATGATAGCATCAACTTTAGCGGAAGCGCCATATTGCTGACCGCGAATATAATCCGCAGCGACAAACCCGCCTGAAGATTGGTCTAGACGTATTCTGCCAAAATCAGTATTAACGAAAATCAATTTACCTGTGGCAGTAGTGTTGGCAGAGAATGCACTTGTATTGCCACACCAGTCGTTTGAAGCAAGGTACAAATGGTTATTATTTGCGCCAGTAGTTGTTGGGTAATTCTTAAAGGCATCGATCTTAACAGTTACACTACCAGCACCTGAAGATACTATTCTGCGAACAGTTCCTGTTGCGTAACCAGAATCAGTAATTGCCCCAGAGATGGCAGATGTTCTTGACCTTAGATGATCTCCAACAGAAATCGTTTGGTTATTAGCAAAGGTGAGTATTGATTCACCCCTGATATCTTCGTCCATCTGGAATCCAGTAGAAGAAGTAGAACCGCCCGCAGGAGAAACAGCAGAAATATTAAGGAAGTCCAAGTCTTTATTCTCAAACGTAAACGAGCAATCTGTGCCGCCAAGTTCAGTCTTTGTGGAGAACTTCTTATACGATATTACAAACTTCAAGAACTCATCAGTCAAAGGTGCCCAAACCTTTCCTGTCGAGGAGCCGTATAGTTGCTTGACTTCTGGGGTCACATATGCGCTGATATTAGTAGACTTATCTTTTCGGTTTTTCGTGGCAGACCAAAGTTCAAAATCATTACCGTCTTCATTCGGCAGAACAGTCAAAGCATAAGATGTATTTTTAGATAAAATATTTCCAGACTTGAATGTGAACCTAGTGGCTGTTGTCCCATTAGCAGAAACATTAATAGCGTTTCGATATACTGGAGCACTCTGGTCAACAAGAACTGCGGTCGGTATTCCTCTAGAATCAACTTGTCTGATCTGAACTATAACTGAAGCGTTTGTGCTCGCAGGTCTTTTGGCAAAATACAGGTCAACGTGTTCCAAATGTGGAGAATTTACGGTCGTGACAAAAGTTTGTGACAAGTAATCGGGTATCTCTTCGGCGATACTGCTATTGGTGACAGCTGTCATTGAAGAATCGGCAGATATTTCAGTGCGAGCAATTGAACTACTCTTCGGTGAGGCTTTCATGCCGCTAATATTTGACGGAGCGTAGTAATATTGCCCGCACCTAGTTGTAGCTCCAACTTTACCAGAACTAATGCCGCTACCGTATGGCGGTTTAACATCACTGACTTCTAGTAGGTGCTTATAGCCTTTGAACTTCATAGTGTTGTCGTTTGGAATTTTAAAGTAGTACACCAGATACCCAGCGGCATTCGTCACCAAACTGCCATTATAATTTGTTTGGTTAGTAGGCGAACAATATTTAGAAACGTCTCTGCCATCAAATCGAGGCCAAACCCTAGTATTGGGCTTCAGACCATGACACTCCACCTTCTGCGCCGTATGCGCCTTAATCGTATAGTTATTTGTTCCCGAGGAGAACTCTGAAACGTCAGAGAACTCCGCTAGTCCAGTATAATCTAATCCCGCTTTCCTATACTGTTCGAGCAAACTCGCTGATGTTGACGACGATCTGGGCATAATTGAATTCCTAGTTTATCCTGTTTCTATCTTTTATTTATTATGAACTACATAGTTGTTGACTACGAATGTGTCATCACCATCGACATCGAGGTTATACACGGCAATGGTTCTTTCTTTAATCACAACAGTACGCAACTTATCTTCATGAGTCGATTGAAGCTCACTATACCTAATCAGCTTATCCCCATTCTTCAATTCTGAAACTTCCAAGTCTGGGTGTATCTCATGAGAGGCTTCCACATTAAACGACTTCCAACCAGAAAGTGTTAGTAGTGGGTGTGAATCAGTTAATTCCAGTGAATTGTTGATTGTGTATATGTCTCTAGTTTCAACTGGTAAGTGGTGAAGCTCTAACACCTGATTGATAGCACCTTTGTGGCCTAATACCAGATCGCCCAACTGGACGTACTCGATAGATCTAGAGGTTCCATCAGCCATCAGAACTTTTGAACCGGCAACGAAACACCCACCGCCCCCGCGTCTTTTCCTTGTCTTTGTCTTAGCTTTTTGGGCCACTGGAGAACTAGAAGTAGCAGTGACATAGTTACAAGCAGAAGACGCATTAGGGTTGGTTGTGACCACATGAGCCTGACTAGCTGGCTGCGCCAGTTGCTTTATATAACAGATAGAGTGGGCTAAAGTCATCGTGCCATTATACAGTTTAGAAGGCGTAGACGAAGTAACTGTCACAGGAGTCCTAGTAGTCGCAAAACTTTGCGATACTAGCGTCTGACCGCCATTAACCACTGTAGTAATTATGTTATCAGCTACAGTTGTATTCACGCTACCGGCAGCCAACTCAAGCTCTATATCTTCCAGAGTCGGTATAGCACGCATCGGATCACTAGAGAATGCCAAGTCAGAACTCCGCAAAGTATTATACGGCGACTTCTCTGGTCTAGGATCAGTGTTAATAGAATCTTTTGGTGGTTCTGGTGCGCCGATTGGATCATCAGCGCGCAGGACGCTTGTGCGCAAAGCCGCTATCTCAGATGAATTCAAAGAGATCATATCATGATGATATTTAACCTCAGCTTCTAATCCCCTCAAATCTTCCATAGTGAATCTGCGGTTGTCAGATTGAATCACATCCACCTCAACATCTGGACGCATATAATACATTGCGGCTTCTGCTGAGAGTGATGGATATGGAGGAATGTAAATTACAGCCAAATTCATAGTATCAGGATCGATGGTCGGGACAAGCGGCACAGCTTCAGCAGCGCCAGTTTCAACAATGACTTCTCCAGTATATGATAAACTGACCGCATCATATCTAGGCAAATATACTTGAACATCACACTGAAAATTCTGATCAGGAGTGGGGAAATATATACCATCACCGTCAATATCGAAGGTAGACCCTGCGGCCGGATTGGTCGGAGCTGCCGCAGCTGTTCCAGTTGCGCTTGGAGTTATAGTAGAACTTCTAATGGGTCTGAAGTCAACACTGTCGCGCAGATCTACATCCTTTCCCGCAGAAGTTCTGTATTTCGGTATTTCGGCTGTTGTAATCGAGATAGCTGCCGTTGGGTTGGCGTCGTCAACCGGATAAGAGTCGACGCTCATATAACCGATGCCATCTGATCGGTCTCTGCTAAAGTAATTGAACTTGACCAGAAGACCCTTGTTAGTCGTGTCTAAGGAACTTGTAGCCCTTTTCACGAGTCTTGCAGTATCATATAGGGAATCGCGCTGGCCATCATCTATATAAAAATGAGTAGTGACATCTTCACCAGTGGCGGCTGTTACTGTAGTATTTGCGCCAGAATAGACGGAGATAAGCTCAAAGGCATCAGAAACGCCAAGAGCCCATGGCCCAATAGAACTATCGGTGTGGTTGCCTGTGTCAATATGAACATACTTATTTTTATTGACAGTCTTATTCGCTTGAGTTGCCGAATTTCTCAACAGATCAAAATAGACGGAAGCAGCAAAGGTAGACGACAAGTTAGCAGTTTGCAGATCAATCGAGTGCGCAGAGCCAGTAGATGTGATCACTCCATTTGACTGTGTATCGAAAATATGTCCACTAGGGAATACCTTCGAGTGACCAGCCGCAGCATAACTCTGGCTGGTACTAACTGTCATCGTCGTATCACCGGCGATATTTACAATTCTCTGCTTTGGATGGGCAGCTATTTTGATGAAATCGCCGACAGCATATTGAGAAGTGAATGTCGCGCCTGCGGAGCCAGTAACTGTTGCACCAGACTGTGCGGCTTGACCGGTCATAGGCGAAGTGGTCACTTCACTTTTCGCTACGATTATAATGTTTCTTTCATCAACAGAAGATAGTGGAGAACCAGTATCATTATTTGTTTCACTGCCGCCTGTATGGGCTGTATTGGATGCGACAGTAGCAGTACCATTAGTGGTGAATGTTACAGTCTTTTCAGTTCTGAATACATACTGCGTTTGTGTACTGTCATTCGAGTCAGCAAGTTTTCGTGTTCCAGAAGTTTGGATAGGGAACACTAATGTATTCAAAGAAGAATCTTGAAGTTTAGCTGAGCCATTAGTTTCTAGAACTATATCTCCATATGAATCTGGGCCAGAAGTGTTATTGACGTATAATGAACGTGCATCCGAGAAACTCTTATCAGAATTCATCTGCAGGTCAAAAAGGTAAACTCTAAATTTACCAGCTATAGTTCCAGAAGTGCCTTCATGATGCTGGAACCCGCGAACTTTAGCAGTACCAATTTTATTACCAGCAACTGAACCAAGGTTGGCATAATTTCCAGTTATCATCTGCTGATCGGTATCGTAAATATCCACTTCGCGCAGACCTTGGAAATCCCAAGTACCGGAGACTTCATTACAGACAGCATAGTTGCCAAAGTTTTGGCCAATAACAACATTTTCCTTAACTTCATATGTTGTAGCTTTGTTGATACTTGCTCGGTAGACATCTGTGAGTTGTGTTCTATATCCACGAACATATCCGGTAGAAGGTTCCACTTCAACAACCAACTTATTGAGGTCACCACCTTCGGCTGATGTGTAAACACCGCTATTCACATCTGTTTTTAAATGCTCTTCCACGTTCACATTAAAGGGTGAAAGGGCGTAGTCGCCAGATTCTTCTCGAGTTCGCAGAGCCAGTTCTTCTTGAAGTTCGCCGTATTGGGTGTCGGTGAAGTCTCTGATCACACGACCGCCTTGGATATCTGCTAAGGGCATAAACCCAACAGTATCAGTGGAAGTCAAAGCACGAGTTTTAATTGTTGGTAAGAGTTTGAGTCTTGAAGCTCCTGGCGCAGAGAAGTTAGTAGCACCGGAAGCATTATCTAGTAATGACGAATCTTGGTTCGAATCAATCAAAGACTCGACAGTCTCAAACCCGACGCGAACATCAGGAGTCAATGAATACTTACTCACGACTCCAACTTGACTAGGTGACCTTACAAAATGACCTTTATGGTAAACTGCGCCACTTGACACGGAAGCGCCTATGCCAACCCCTGTAGCTGTATAAGCATTAGCGGCAGCGGTCCCTATAGTATTAGCAGCGACAACGAATGTATCAGAAGTTGAGTTCCTGAATATTAATGTCTCGCCGTCCTTAAATGTCTTTGTTGCGTTATTCGCGCCAGAGTTTGTATACGAAACGAATACGCTGAGATAGTTTGGGGCATTACCCTCAGAACCTTCTTCAGCAGCCAGCAATTTTGCTGTCAGGCCAGTCGCAGCGCCAGTGACGGTGCTATTAGCAATAACTCCTGCGGAAAAGAAATCATTCAGCAACAGAACCCTGTTATTGGCGTCTTTATCCCGCAGCTTAACATACTGCCATTGCTGGAGTTCGAGGTCACATCCATTCAAAACAGTGCCGTTTGTCAGAACCTCAGAGCCAAGACGTTCAACTTGATTCTGTAAAATAGTTTGGAGCTGCGTCAGTTCACGAGCTTGAACCGCATATCCTGGCCTGAAAAGCACTTTATGAAAGTTCTTTTCTTCATTGAAGTCGTCGAAAAAAGGACTTTGGTTGAGATTTGTCTCGATTGTCATTTATAATACCTTTAAAAATCTAGGATGATTTTAATATCTTCTATTTGTTCTGGGGTTCTAGATACTGCTCTAATGTTCTCAGTATATAGTATTTCACCAGAGAATGTATTTGCCTCTGGGCCGACGATAGCTTCTATTGTAGCAACAGGAGTTTCGCTGGCGCTGTTCAGCAGAATGTCGTCTTTTGTAAACGCGACATGATTGCTATAACTTTGTACACTATTTAGGTATGCATTATAGAAGGATGAATCAGATTGCGTTTCATCTTCGCGAATATATACGATATGTGCATTGGCGCCTTGTAATGCATTGCTAAGTGAATCTGACTTTCTCTGAACGGAACCTAGAGTAGTCACGAACTCCAATGTGCCAATCTCTGCGGCGAGGCGGTTTCTTTCATTAGTAATGATATTATCTGCGACGAGCGCATTTACAGGAACATTGCCGTCCATACTTGTGTAAGATATGGTAGCTCTAGTTGTGAATCGCAGTGTAGATGGGCTGTTCGATGTATTAGCAATGGCTTCAACTTCAACAAAAACATTGTTCGAATTCACTTTAAGAACTGGATCTTTCAATATACTCAAAGTTCTGAATTCTGTATTTGACGGAATGTAGCCAGCGCCAGTCGCGGATACACCTTCACTACCGTTGAATTGCACATTCAGTAATATTTTATCTGCGGCAAGTTCCCTCACTGGGTTCGAGCCGTGACCACCAACAGGTGATATCACCGCATTAGCGGTAGCGCCAGACCCATGAATTGAGTTGGATGTGATGATAGCTTTAGCTCTGGTATACTGAGATCCCACACTAATCACTGAAACATTGGCAATAGAGCCTGTTGCCGGATTAACTCGACTGTATGCTTGAGCATTACTACCGTCCCCAATAATAGTAACCGTCGGAGAGATGATAACTCTTGAGTCTGTGTTAGGGGTAGTGCTGAAAGCTGTGTTGACTGTCAATGTTTTTGTAGAACCTGACCAATGGACGATTCTTCTGAGCTGGCCCACGCCAGTTCCCGAAGATACATAAACGCTTGCTCCATTATAGAAACCTTGGATTGGGGAAGCGCCGCCGTCACCTGCTCCTGATATTTTAAGTGTATTCCTGCCACCAACCTCTACTACGGCATTAGCTACTTGATGATAACCGGAACCGAGATTTACAGTTTCTACAATTTCAATAGCACCATTCACTGCGGCATTCTGTACTGCTTGCTGTCTTGTCTGCTCCGGAGAAGTGTCGGGAGTTACAATCGTCTTTACTGGCATGTGAACAGATGTGAGGAATTTATCAGCCTCGCCAAGAGAAATAGTATACAAGTATTTCCAAGAGTACCCATCAGAAGTGGTGAACGGCAGAGTTGAAAACCCTGTCGGCTTCACTGTCGATGCCGACCCTTTATTATTATAAAGGCACTTATAGACATTATACTGATCAGTGAGAACATAATACTGCCTTTGGAACATATCGGAATCAGTATCACGATACATAGAATATACGGTACCAGAACCCCAATCGTATCTTGGAACAACGTGAGAGACACTGCCGACGTCGATTTTTTTAGCGCCAATAAACCTTCTGTGCTGCTCGTATTGTAAATTCTGCTCAGTATCCAGAACAAAACTTGGTTCGGGTTCGTCGACCCAATCAGCAGTATTGCCCAGAACGGCATAAAGTATAACTGAATTTTTGGTTGACGATCCATCAGTGGCGTTCAAGGCTTTCACAAAGGCTTGAGCGTTATTGATAGATAAATCTTTAGTCGCGTATCTATAAAGCATTAGGAAATTGATCCTGTCGTGTAATAAACTTTAGATGCCGCTATTCCATCAGCAGCCCACTGTATTTTAGTATTCGCGAGCGTATCACTCGATACTATATTTAGCGGAATTCTATAGTACTCTTTGGGCGAAACTTCAATTATTATTGTGCCATTATTCGCATAATTCGTCAGTAGTGTCGTGCCAGTTCCGACAATATTGAATGTCGTATTACTCAAAGCCACAGTTCCAGGACCAGAAATTCTGGTACTGTTATTAGCAGAAGTCGCAATGTCAACCGAAACATTAGAGTGTGATTGATATTTACCAAACAACTTCTGACCGGAAGGGTGTACCAACTTCAGGGCAATTTCTCTATATCGGTCTAGTGCCAAAGGAGCAACAACTTGATATGAGAATTCTTGATAGAAATCGCTATCCTGAATATATCCGCGCTTTGTCGATACATGACTTCTTGATGAAGAATAATACCCTTCCGAGTTTGCCACATTGTCCATTGTTAATCTAACGACAGCTTGAGTGGCGTCAGGGTGGCCAGAATCTTGTACACGAACCCGCTCATTATTGAAGTAGGAAAAGCCCGAGTCAATAACTCGCAATCCAGTAATAGTGCCGTTTGCGCCAACATTTGGAAGTATTCTTGCATTCTTACCAACAACACCTTCATCAACAATTTTGACAATTTTAGCAGTACCAACACTTGTTGTTACCCTGTTATCAACTTCGCCAGGAATGGTAGAAGAGCCAAATTTCTTTATTGTTACAGTGGCGTTATTAGCGAATACTATATTTCCTGGATCCCGCTGCAAGAATGGTTGCCAAACGCGAACTGTAGTTTCAAAGGTTCCGTTAGCATGTGCGATTGTCACCGGTGTTTTATTTGGCTCGGCTCCCGCTTTAATATCACCCGAAGCACCCGATGATGGTTGCGCCAGAGCATCATTAGTATCCAAGCCGGATACTTGACTATTCGCCGTGGCCCAGTTAATATTATCAGATTGTAAAGTGATATACTGTTCGCCGATACCAAGGATGCTGATATTAGGTTCAACAACACGAACTGTTGGGGCAATACTAAAGCCATCACCACCAACTTTATTTGAAAGGTTTTCAATCGTTCCAAAGGTGGCGGTTTTGAACACCAGAGAATCACTCAACAGCGTATGGCGGTTTTCAAAAACTGTATTTGAGGATGTAGAAGCCACATTAGCAACAACAGTTGCGAAACCAACCTTTCTGACGCCATCTAATTCTATGAAAGAAGACATCGGGCCAGTGTGGAACTGGTTAGAAGTATTTGCTGTATTGTTAGCAGCTACTCTATATGTTGTCAGGGCTCGCCACACACCACCCTTACCATAAGCGGAGGAAGATAGTGCGGGGTTGAATGATTGTGAAACGACAAGAGTTGTGTCGTCAGCCACGCTAACAACTCTGCGGCTGGATTGCCCGCCAGACTTTATCGCATCACCCACAGAAAAATCGGAAAGGAACGAAGTTCCAGAACCAGTCACAGTATTTGAAGACGAATCAACTGTACCAGAAAGAATTGTATTTGCCGTGGGATTGTGCTCATATCCATATGGGATATTACTAACGATTTTTTTAACCACGCCAAAGCTATGTGTGATTTCATTAACCTTTATGGCATCTGCGGTGTTGGCAATATAACTGAAAGGCGATACAGAAACTAATTCATCACCTTCATTAATAACCACTGAGGTTGGGCGACCAAGTTGAAGGACATGCCCACCAACAGTATTGCTCTGAAATGTCGTTACAGTTCCAATCGACGCTCCGGCGGCAGTGCCAATTTTCACAGTTTCTGTGCCCGCGAAGTTTCTATATGTGTCGACCCTAAACCAAGCAGCGCCCGCAGTAGCATCAACAACTTCAGTGACAATAGCATTAGCCGAAGACGTCACACCAAACAAAGAATCACCAAGACTGATTTGCGCGCTGTTGGCAATCTGTATTGCCGCATTAGTATTATCACGATAATGTTTGTTACTCGGCAATTCGTTCTGCTCTGGGAACCCGAAACTCGCCGCGCCAATTATAGTATTAGCGAAGGTGTTCATAATCCCAGTACTACTGTCAGCGTATGTCACTTTCGCGCCATATAGACCATAGGTATTATTAGCGCCGACCAAGTTAGTGTTCATTGATATTGCAAACGTATCACCAATATCAGGTTGTTCTAGGGTGAAACTTGCTGGGGTCTGGCCGTCTCCTCCTGTGATCGAGATCTGTGTTTCGCCTTGATCGACACCACCTATAGAAGAGGTATAACCCGAACCACCATCCAATATAGAGAAAGTAATCGAGCCGCCGAGATCAATTGTGTTAGTTACAACAACCTTACCGAAATCGCCGACATTGTCAGACAACAATTCAACAACATCGCCTTTGCTGTATTCGCCACCAGGAGATATGATCTCAATTCGCGACAGGCCAGCTTCAACTACAGGAGCGTGTCCAGTGCCAGAAGTTGCCTCGGAAAGAATTCTCACTGGCTCTAAATGGTTGAATGACCCTCTCACATTTGAGACGTTAATCTGCATGACATCTCTATTTCTGATCACACGACCAACAATGTCCTCTACCAGTGCTTCAGCGCGAGACTCCTGCCCCTGAATGGTCTTTCCGATAAACTTATAATTGTTGATATCATAATTTGTTACGAGATACTGGTCATGGTTCCAATCGCCGTCAGAGACTTTAAGCATTTGATCCGCTGGATAATATACTTCTACTGCTTCATTGTATAACGTGCGGAACAACAACTTATATGACGCCAGAGAGCCTCGTGTAAAATTATAAAACTTCACATACTTGGCTAGAAGTTTTTTGTCAGCAGCTACTTCGTGCGGTACAGAAGGCAAAAGCGTATCTTGAAAGTATTTAATATACTCATCAAGAGTCGTGTTTATATCCCTATTGCTCTCAAGGTTCTGTATCGCATCAGTCAACTTTCCATTTTGCTCGAGGTACTCATAGTATGCCTCGATAAACGCAAGAAAGTTCTCGCCTTCTTCTTTAAAAAATGCTGGGAACTGGTTGCTTACGATCGATGAGAGTTTGGCTTTTATCATTAGGTTTGCTCACCCACAACATTGATAATGGCATCTGGAGAGTTCAGCAATAATATTTGCTCGCGTATTGGAATTATATCCAAGTTCTCTGGCGACACATTAATTCTAAGTTCTAAATCCGAGAACGCAGAAGGCAAGAAATTCTCGATAGTAACTATGCCCGTGACATAATCAACCGTTCCCGCAACAGGGATAATATTCACACGTTCCTTGCTGTCGCTGTACCGGAAGATACTTATAGTCCCGAGGCCATCATCCCCTAAGAATGCCGAAAATCCGTTGTAGGTAAACTCCGAAGAACCCATAGATCCAGGTCTAATTGCATTATTAAACCGCAGGGAGACCAATTCAGCCACATTTAAATTTGGCGTAACCCTTTTCTCAATCTTGATTGTCGCGTCATTATTCAAAACGTATCCATCTGACGTGTCGTCTAATGATCTAACAAACCTAGAGAACCTCAACTTATTGCCGAACCTTCCTAGATTGGATGTGGAGAAGGTTGTGATTGCATCCCTCACATTAGCCGCAACAGCACTATCATTTAATGATGATTTCGTCACATCATAATAGGTTGTTATCGTAGGAATGATATAGGTGTAATCCGCGTCAATAATAACTGGATCTACTGCCAACGGCGTTCTATCTACGATAGAGGTTTTAATTGATTGCTTTCTATTTTGAGTAGCGAACCTCTCACCGAAAGGCTTGACAGCAATATACACCTTACCAAAAACTGCCGGTGTCGCTTGTTCGCCACCAAAGGCAATTACTGATTGCAGATCGGGGTTTTCTGAAAGGAGAATTCTTTCGTAATCACTCGCAATAACAGCTCGATTCTGAGTCTGGTAATTTCTAGGTGCTTGGAATTTAATTGATTCAACAGTCTCTTGAGGGCGACCGCCGAGAGCACTGGAAGAAACTGAAGTGATAGTTGCTGAACTGTACGCTGTGCCGATATCCAAACTATCAACGCTGAATGAGTCAGCCCCATTAGTTTCTTCGCCGTTATTTACAAGATAATCTACCTTGACGATATTACCAGCCTTCAATGATTTGCCCAAAGAGCCTGAACCGAATATGATTTCGTACTTCTTGTCGGCTGCTTCCTCAATAAAATATATTGGAGAAGTCGAATAAATTTGTGTTATGTTACTCGCTCTGTAAAACTCCACTACCGTGCTATCAGAAGATGACTCCTGTACAGTCACAGTAACGCTTGTGGTATCAACGCCAGCATTAGGTAGGATATATCTGACAGGGTTCGAAGCACTTACAGTCCAAGAATGCGCCAGCGGCTCACCTTCTTTGATTGTCAAGGAACCAGTGAAAACACCTACCGATGTTGCCGCAATATTCTTCGCAGCCGGATTCACATACGTGTAAGTGACATCATCAAATGTTGTCGTGAACTTGGCATTCTTAGGGATAGTGATCTGCGTAACAGTGCTGTCGACGCCTGATACCGTGAGACTAACCTCAGCTTGCGCGCCAACAGATGACACGGGCGTGTAGCCGAGTTCCTTAGCTCGCGAGACCACGGAGTCCCGTTGCTGAGCGGTGTCTAAGAACATTTCATTGCCGACCATATTCAGATAATATGCATTATAGTGCGTATTATATGCGAGAACATCAAGGAGAACTGCCATAGCAGAACCCTCAAAACTGTAGTCTTTAAATTGATCTTGACTGCTTAAATATGTTTTTAGATTCGTGCGGATCTCATCGAAATCTAACTCTGATACTTGTAAGTATGTGTTTGCTGACATTACCTGACTCTTTCTAGTATGACATCTAAGATGACTGGTTCGGGATCGTTGATTATCATAAATGCTACGGAAACGATAAGGGCGTGGGTCTCAGGACTTTCTTCAACAAGTACTGCGATTATGTCTGCGCGAGGCTCATAATTGGTAATGACCTCACGGACAGCACGCTCCATCTGCTGTTTTATTGCTGGAGTAAAATTCTCAAAAAGATAATATCGAATACTACATCCAATATTAGACTTGAAAGGTCTTTCGAAATAATCTGTCAATACAAGAGACTTGACAGATTGCCGTACCGAGTCTCTATTCGTTTTCCGAGTCACGGCCTGAGTGACAGGATGGGGATAAAACCCTAAATCCAAATCACTGAAGATTTCATTCTTTTTAGTCTTTCCGGCCATAGCTCTCTGCTTTATGTGTTCTTAGATTCTTGAATCTCTTTACGTCTTTCTTTACACAACTTGCTGATTTCGGCTAATGCTTTTCTTGCCCTAGTACCAGCTGATTTATTTCCTGAGTCAAACTTCTCACTCTCGGTTGTGTACGTCTCAAATAAATTTATTAAAATGTCATGATTAATCATAAAAAAACCTTTACTTTTTCCAATAATATAGTATAATAAGAATGTAGTTCTGTAATAATACTATCGCTTCGTTCAATAATCTATTTATAAGAATAACTCAGAATGATTCTACAGTTACAATATCACCATTAGAAGTAGCTTCAGTAAACGTAACAACCGAACCCCCAACAGCAATAAAATCAGTATTAGACACTAACCTGATTCCATTTAGATAAGCACCAACCCTTCCTTCCGTATAACCAAGCGTTACGCCGAAATCATCAGCACCAGTGAATATCGTATCACTATTATCTACTGTGTATGTAAATGTATTGAAGTTAATTGCTGTTCCAGAAACACCAACAATCCCAGAAGTATTCAACCGCATCTTCTCAACATCATTGAGTTTGAATACTAATTCCTCAGACTCATTAACAATAACCCAATCACCAAAAACTATTTGCCCGTCTATAGTTCCAGCATTAGTTGGTGCGGCAATTTCCATACCGCCAATCATAAGGGTGAATCTGGATTCATCAATAAATTCAGTCATCAATAATTACCTATTGTGGCTTGGTGGTCACGCCAACACCAAGTCCTTTCGTATCTTTGTGTGTATGGCCCTTACCTGATATTCCTGCGGATACATGATCGCCAGAAGCAGTTGAAGTGCCAGTAATATTTAAATCCCCTGTTAAATTTATATCTCCAGTCCAGTTGGTGGTAGGAGTATCAACAGTTGTAGTTCCAGCAACAGTTATATTAGTGTCACCATCAACATATATAGTAACATTTCCTTTGACGTGTATTTTGTCATCGCCAGCTGTTAATGTATAATTGTCCTTTACGACTCGGGTGACTTTTGTGCCGTCTGGCCCAATCTCATAGCTTGTTCCGCTTTTATGAAACTCTTTAATCCGCTCCGCGCCAGCTGTATCATCATATTCTTTATAATGCCCAGACTCAGTTTCCCTTACATGGTTCATCGGGTATACAGGCGCGAATGGTGATTCCGGAATGTCTATCTTCGTGGGTGTGGGGACTATCGCGGGGGGAACGACTCCTCGCGCCTTTCCATTTATATCAGGCTCATCAATGTATTTTGGGTACACCCCATTCGGATCATTGAATCCGAGAGTCGGTTCAGCTAGAGACTTTGGTGCGCCAGAAAGAGTACCAACAACAACAGGTTCTTGCGCTCGGTCTCCGTCAATGAAGAATCCAACAACCCAACTTCCCTCGACCATTCCCGTTGGGGAGGTTCCGATCCCGCTGATTGACGCAGAGTCAACGCCATTAATGGGGATAGCCCAAGGCAGGCATTCGGTAGGAATTTGGTCTTTATCTTCTGTATGGTATCCGAATGTGCGGACTCTCACCCTTCCCAGTTGAGAAGGGTCATTCCTATCTTCAACAACTCCAATAAACCAATTGAAGTCGTCTCTACCGATGTATTGTCTCATGCGTTACCTTGAGAGGTTGGCTTATTTTTTCCAGCGCTTTTTCTTTTTCTTTGCGGGTGCTTCAACAGATGTTTCTTCCAACAACTCTTCGTGTTCATGGGTCGGCTCTTTTATTTCCTGAAGAAATGTTGGCGCAACTGTAACTGCTGCTGGGGCCGCTTTACTTTCGGCAACCTCTGATAAAAACTGTTTTTCTCTTTCTGATCCTGGTAATGGCATTTTATTGCTCCATTTGGTTGTTTAAATTTTGGTACCTGTATCTTTCGCGCACTCGAGAATAGTTGTAAACGAATCGGTTCCGTTGAGCATCTTATGCCTCAGCTTTGTGATCACATACTTTCCACTAAGGTATTTATCTTCTTCGCCATCCTGATCATTTGAGGTCGCTGCGACAGGAATACTGATTCTGATAATATCACCAACGTCCAGTTCGCTGTCACCATGAACGTCAAGTTCTATAATTGTGTTGAATATGTGCGCCGCATATGATTCGCTTTGCCCTATCACTTCGCCATACTTTTTGGGGGCAGGTGCTTCGGCAGCAAACAGAGGGTCGGTGTCATGCCCTGTACGAGATGCCATCATTCTAACAACAGGAATCGTATCAATATCTCCCACTATCTTATATGGGTTCAGCTTACTGAATTTTGAAACATAATCATCATAATTGTAAACAACTTCTCTTTTATTTTTCCTAAGAAGATCTAGATGGATTGTTTTCGACTTATATAATCCACTTTGTATATTGTCTATCAGATTACTTTGTTTGACAATGTCAAATGCTATTATTTTTGTCCTGTCAAAATTCTCATCATTGGCAGTTCCCTTTCCTTCATCTATATTAGAAGGCAAGTATACAAACTCTTCTTTGACATCCTGCTTAATCAAATTGCCAAGGTTTTTAAAATTGAAACCTTTACTGTTCTCATAAAAAAGATAGTATGGTATATGATCAGGTGAGTCAGCTTCTTTGGCTAAAAAATCAATAGTATCGTCAACTGTTAAGTTTGGTATTATATACTTTTGAAGGCCGATCGTCGCATCGACATCAATCACTTTGTTTTGCCGGAGACCGATGGTATCTCTGTAGTTATAATGCAGTGCCTTAACAGATTCAGTATACACAAACTCGCTGATAATACTGCTTATCATTTTAGAAATAAGGTTGCCGCCGCCGCCGCCGTAGGCTCTGCTGATTTTATTTGTGATAGCGGGATATGCTTCAATACTGATTCCGGATAGGAAATATGCTTCACTCTTTTCCTGAACCCTTCTCCTATCAGTCAACTCATACAAAGCGAAAAAGTGGTTTTTGTATTCTAACGAATCGTCATTAGACTTATACGAAACGACTAATATTTCACCGCCAGTAAACCCGCCAGAAATGCCATTATCCTTGTCGCCATTCAAAGTGTTGATCAAACCAACAGAATCATTTAACACTAGGTCGCATTGTAAGTAATGTTCGAACAGGTTTTGGTAAACGCTGAATTCTAGTGTCAGTGATTGTAGGTCAATAACCTGCCCAGTCGAAGAGATCAAAGAGAACCTTCGAACATCTATGTCTCCAGGAGTTCTATATCCTGAGATACCCTCGCCCGACACTAGACGCCATTCCTCAAGATATCTTCAACTTCATCACGCACCTTGCCCAAGTACCTTTTGTCGAGTAGTCTGATAGATCTCCTTGATTCGTTTTTCTCCAATTCAAAATCATATGCAGAAACAGCAGCGTTTTGGTAATTAGAAGCAGTGGCGTTATACGTGCCAACATCAACAACGACCAAACGCTCTTCGAGCCTCCTACCGTCATATAATGTTTTCGCGGTTGCTGGAACTTTACTGCCGCCTTCAATGCGGGATAAGTAAATTCGATATTCCTCAACCTGCGATTGCGCTACTGTCAAAGAGCCATACTTACCTTTAATGTATGCTTCGAGATCCACAGTACTTAGTGGCCAATCAAACCGGACATCTTCAATGTCGTTGAAGTGTAGCACTAGCCAAGCATATTTTGCGTTGCCATAATACTTCTCAGCGATTGTGTCTGGACGTTCGCCTTCTTGTATGTCATATTCATAATACGCATCCGTGCGATTAGAAATATCTGAAGAAACTTTAAACCTTCTCAGGATATTTGTGAGCTGAACTTTTTGTCCACTTTTGGTCAGATCGTGCGGCGTTTTCGGAAAGTATGAAAAGTAATTTGACATTATGCTTCCCCATTCGGCTGAGTGGATTTAGGTTGGTAGTATCCGGTGTCCATACTATCTCTCGTGATAATCTTGGTTTCCTGAAACGCCATAGTAATTTCAATAGAAACAGGTTGTCCTGTATCCTCAAAGAATAGTGGGATTCCTTCGCCATTATAATTCACTGTCAAAGACTTGAGGACACACGTTCCTATTTTATAGAGGTTTGCTGCGATTGATTCTGCGAATGATATTTCAAATTCGTCGGGATATCGGAACGCCAGCGTACCAGCCGCATACCCAGGATGCATATGATATTTCAAAACTGCAATAAGTTTCTGGAGAGTTTCGGACTCTTGACTGTTTCTAGCAATGAATTTATAGGTAAAGGAATGCTCTCGCATATCAACACCTTTAAACAATACGGCCATGTGCGGGTTGATCGCTATTCCCTCATCAACACCTATACCGGAAAGAACCGAACCGCCTGTCCCCAATCCCGCCAATGCACCGGCAACTGAACCCGCACCGCCAGCAGCTGCAGCCGTGGCTACTAGTGGCGTGACTATTGCCGCTGCTTTCAGCATGCCGTCATTATCGCCAGACATAAGCGCACTACTTCCAGAGCTGAATTTCGATGATATCAATCCACCGATGTCGCTGACACCTTTACCTAAATCGGATGCCGACAATCTGCCAGCAGCTGCGGCACCTAGAGCGCCCAAACCTTCGTTTTCATACTGAGCGCCATATGTGGCTTGTAGGTTATTCGGCAGAGGCAAGACTATATTGCGAATGGCAGTTTCAGTTACGGAAGATGATCTGTTTTCACGGTCGCGATTCATTACACTAAATATCATATAATGTTCGTTTGTCAAGTCGCTCGGGAATGTGATCGGCTCTCTAACTTTAGGGTTTGCGTATAAAGCATTTAGTGGTGAGATTACTTTATTCCCTGTCGTTTCTTTCTTCAACAACTCGTTGAAGTTGGCGTTGATTGAAACTCCATTCTCACCTGCCGAAGCAGAGAATGATCCTTTACCAGCTGCGCCAGCAACATTCTCTAGATTCCCACCAACCTGTGCCGCCATTGATTTGCCAGCTGCCGTCAGTTGCTTGAGGTTAATTTTAGCCATGTACAAACGCCTATAAATATTGCTTTAGATATACTATTTATAAGAGAACTGATGACACATTATTACAAAGGTAAATATCAATGTAAGTTTCCTGAAAAGTATAAAGGGGATTCTTCCGATATAACATATCGTTCGAGCTGGGAACTCAACGTGATGTCATACTTGGACAAGAACCCTGACATACTCTGGTGGGCTTCGGAACCTTTTCCTATAGGATACCGCTCGCCAATCGACGGGAAGAAGCACCGTTACTTCGTAGACTTCTTGATCAAAACAAAAAACAAAGAAACAATAATGATCGAAGTGAAGCCATATGCTCAAACGCATGCGCCCAAAGCGCAGAAGAGGTTGACTAAGAAATACCTGAACGAAGTCAAAACTTGGGGAGTCAACCAAGCTAAGTGGGAAGCTGCTTTGGAATATTGTAAAGACCGCGACTGGAAATTTCAAATACTCACCGAAAAGGAGTTGTATAGAAAGGCTAAATAGTACATAACAGAGTCTATGGTAGATACAACTAATGGCAAGCATTTTTGACGACATACTAGCTACAGGTGCCCGAAAGGGGCAGATACCAGCTCGCACGCAACAGGCCAGAGATTGGTATCGGGAAAAGGCGCGTGGGCAAAGAAGCGCAGCTGTTTACCCTGACAACATAATCCGAAGCAGTACGGGGAAGGCTCAAGTATTGATCGGAAGAATGTATCATTTTAAGTATGACCCGAAAAACGCGAAGACTCTGCCATACTACGATAAGTTTCCGCTTATCTTTATGGTTGGACCAGCTAAAGGCGGGTTCTACGGTATCAACCTACATTACTTGCCGCCGCAGTTACGCGCAAAGTTAATGGATGGGTTATATGATCTTACGAATAATACTAGATATGATGAAAGCACCAAGCTAAAATTGACATATGATCTACTAAATAGTGCTAGTAAGTTTAGGTATTTTAAGCCAACCTTTAAACATTACCTCAGTCAGCATGTTCGGTCGAAGTTCATTGAGATAAATTCAACCGAGTGGGATACTGCATTATTCCTACCGACAGAAAGGTTTGAGAAGGCTAAGAAAACACAAGTCTGGGCAGACAGTAGGAAAATGATTTAATGGCATTTAACGTAAACGATATGGTATCCGCGATAAACAAAACCGGAGTGGCCAAACTGTCACACTTTGAGGTGTTCATCAATGGGTTTGGTGATACCGATTCTGAACGGGATTTAACGTATCGCGCTGATTCGGTTGACATTCCTGGAAGAAGTATCACAAGTGTTGAGCACAAGTTCCAGAATTATGGCCCAGTAAATAAAGTCGCGTATGGCGCAGTGTACGGTGACGTTACTGTCCAATTTTTATTGAGTGAAGACTTCAGAGAAAAGGAATACTTTGAGATCTGGCAAAATAAAATGGTCGGGACTGGGGCGTTCAACCAAAACAATAGCAGTTCATACAACCCGAATTATTTTGACAATTATTCGGGGACTGTGGAGATCAGGCAGTATGCTCCTACGGGAGAGCTGCGAGCTATACACACATTGAACGAAGCGTATCCTTTAGTGATCAACCCAATTACTATGGGCTGGGGCGAGGAAGGCGTGGCGAGACTTGGCGTGACATTCGCTTACCGAAATTATAAGTGCCTATTCACAAAACAAGCTCAACCAGAAAAGGGGTTTGGATTTTCTGTAAGCATTGGTCCAGGAGGAATCAGCGGCAGCGCGAGAATTCCTGGAATTGGAAATATAGCAGGGTCTACTGAACTTGGGTCTATAAGCGCGAACGTCGGCGGTAAGCTCGGGCGCGTTGCTGCAATTAGAAATTTATTTTAAATTATTTTATATTATAACTGGAGAATATTATGGCT
>TARA_R110000737_G_scaffold117240_3_pt1 | contig 23910 bp, 24 predicted proteins | sample TARA_R110000737 | Tara Oceans TARA_R110000737 (sample SAMEA4398027) | marine metagenome | biome: Polar Biome; feature: [SRF] surface water layer (ENVO:00010504); material: water (ENVO:00002006), including particulate matter (ENVO:01000060) such as... | depth 5 m | reverse complement strand
GTGTTAGGCCTGCCGCTAGCGTTCATCCTGAGCCAGGATCAAACTCTCCGTTGTAAAAAACGTTGAATTATTATTGTTGAGCTCAAATGTATTCTATTCTTATGCTGTTTCCTTATTTCTCAATCTTTCAAAGAACTTTCTTGATTCAATAATTAGATTACTCTAACTACTAACTGACTTTCGCACCTTATTGTGCTTCAATCATTTTTCAATTTTTAAAACCAAACTCGTTTGTTTGGGGTTGCAAAGGTAATCGGTTATTTTTTACTGACAAGCTTTTATTGAAAAAAAATAAAACTTTTTTTATTCATTCCAAAACCTTTCAAATCAACCGTCCACTCGTTTGCGGGGGGCAAAGGTACACAGCTTTTTTACACCCACAACACTTTTTCCAATTTATTTTTACTTTTTTTTTAATTATTCAAATCCACCTTTGAATTACAAGTAGTTACAACATCAAAAAAAATGAAATTATTTAAACCCTTTTTGTTTTTTCAAATTCTCATAGGCATTCTGAACCTCCTGAAACTTCTCCTTTGCTCCCTTTTGATACTCTTCACCCATTTGTGAAACCTTATCGGGATGAAATTTAATCGCCATTTTTCGATAAGCTTTCTTGATTTCTTCCTCAGTTGCACTTGAATCTATTCCCAATACTTTAAAATCTGAATCAATATTTCGGAAGAACATATTCTTGATGCTTTCATAATCTACTCGATTCAAGCCTAACATCTGAGCAATATGGTCAATGGATTGGACTTCGCTTTGAGAGACATTTCCGTCAGCCTTAGCTATACCATATAAGTAATGCATTAATTGAAGCCTCACTTCTGGCTGCAAACGCACCTTTATATCATTGCAGATTTTCTGTAAAGGAATATTCCCCTCGTCCAGAAATCTCTTTAAAGTCTGAAGATGACTTGCGGAAAACTGAGCCCCAAACTGTCTTGAGAAAAACTCCTTTACATAGTCTAATTCAACTTTCAATACTTTCCCATCTGCTTTCATGACAACAGCAGATAATGCCATTAGCATCGTAGGGAAATCATTGGAGCTTGTTTGCTGACGATAGAAATTAAAAATATCTTCTGAAGAACGATTGTTCCGAGGATCAAAACCTTGTTGTTTTAATCGCTCCATTGTGACTTGGTAATTGTCCACAAATGTTCCAATCACAAATCCAATAATTCCACCAAGAAAACTTCTTCCGAATAACATGAAGCCCGCAAAGGCAAAAATCCACTTGTACAAATCTTTCTTATTTTAAGTTGACAAAAAAAGCGGAATGCAAAACACCCCGCTAATCTACCTTATTTATATATTAAACTAATTCTATGTTTCTTTCAATAAATGCATTCAAAGCCTCGCCTTTCAACATTCCTTGAGAAAGCATTGCTAAATCAGTAAGCTGCTTTAACTTTTCAGTCTGCTTCTTTTTAGACAATGTTGCCAATTCAGTTACTTTAGGATGATTCCCGTTTACAACTAAATTGTACATTTCTGGAAAAGCTCCAAACATTCCATTTCCTCCACCCATCTTTTGTTGCTCCATCATGCGACGGATAAACTCTGGCTGAGTAATAAGAATTGGACCTTCTGTTTCAGACATGCTTTCAAATTGTACTGAGAATTTATCTTTGGCAACAAAACCTTCCATTACACCTTTCAAAGTTTCTTCTTGGGCTTTTTCTAGCTTAGAAGGTAATTCTTCGTCTTTCTTAATCAACTTATCCAACGTATCCGCATCAACTCTAGCAAATGAAATGTTTTCCAATTGAGATTCCAGTTTACTGATCCAATGCGGTGCCAATGGACCAGCAAGTTCAATAACGTCATAACCTCTTTCTTTCGCTTTTTTCACATAAGAAAACTGCTCCTCAAAAGAGGTTGTATATAATAGTATAGTTTTTCCGTCTTTATCTGTTTGTAGAGGTGCGACTTTTTCTTTGTATTCTTCCAAAGTAAAATACTTGCCTTCTTCATTTTGCAATAAGGCATACGACTTCGCTTTTTCAGCAAATTTTTCATCTGAAAGCATTCCGTATTGAACGAACAATTGTAAATCACCCCATTTACTTTCAAAATCAGCTCTGTCTTTCTTAAACATGTCGCCTAATTTGTCCGCTACCTTTTTGGTAATGTGTGAAGAAATCTTTTTCACATTACTATCACTTTGCAAATAGGAACGTGATACGTTTAATGGAATATCCGGTGAATCGATAACACCGTGAAGCAAAGTCAAGAACTCTGGTACGATTTGCTCAACACTATCCGTAATAAATACTTGATTACTATATAGGTTGATTTTATTCCTTTGTACTTCAACATTCTCTTTAATTTTTGGGAAATACAATATTCCTGTCAAATTAAATGGATAATCAACATTTAGGTGAATGTTGAATAAAGGGCTTTCGAAAGTTGAAGGATACAATTCTCTATAAAATGCATTGTAATCTTCTTCAGTTAAATCGATTGGTGCTTTATTCCATGCTGGATTTGGATTGTTTACTTGGTTTTCGGCTTCAACAGAAACTCGTTTAACTTTTCCGTTTTCGTCTTTTTCACCTGACGGATCATCAACGTATTCCGTTTTTGTTCCAAAGATTACGGGAATTGGCAAAAACTTACAGTATTTATTGAGAATACCTTCTATTCTTCCTTTCTCAAGAAATTCAACCGAATCCTCTGATATGTATAATATGATATCCGTTCCACGAGTTTCTTTTTCAATTTCGCTTAAAGTAAAAGTTGGCGTACCATCACTTTCCCACTGCACTGCTTTAGCGCCTTTCTTATGAGATAAAGTTTGAATTTGAACTTTTTCGGCAACCATAAAAGCTGAATAAAATCCTAAACCGAAGTGTCCGATAATTTGCTCTGCTCCTTCTTTTCCCTTGTATTTTTCAACAAATTCTTCAGCTCCTGAAAACGCAATTTGATTGATATATTTGTCTATTTCTTCATCCGTCATACCAATTCCATGGTCACGGATTGTCAACGTTTTTGCCTCTTTATCGATGATAACGTCAACACGCAAATCACCTATTTCACCCTTAAATTCACCATTTTTAGATAGAACTTTCATTTTTTGAGAAGCATCCACAGCGTTAGACACCAATTCTCTCAAGAAAATCTCATGGTCTGAATACAAGAAACGTTTGATGATTGGAAAAATATTCTCTGTTTGAACATTAATTTGACCTGTTTTCATTTTATATATTTTTTGAATTGGAGGTTTCAATCTTTATGCCAATGGATTAAAACTGACAGTTTGTCTATTTAAAGGGACAAAGTGGCGTAAATCAACAGTCAATTTTTAACTTTGGCTTTTAAAATCACAATGACCGTTGCAATTATACTTTTTTTCCTATTTACACTTTTCATTTCATGGATTGGAAAAAAAATAGGTGACAAAAAAACTTCCATCTATCTGTTGTCAGGCTGGTTAGTTAAATGTTTTGCAGGAATGCTTTTTATCTATGCCTACACGTATTATTACGGAAATGGGAAATTAGTTGAAGATTCTGGAGCATATATTACAGAGGCTAAAAAACTCGCGGATATTAAATCTAAAAAATCATCTGATTTTTATTCTATCCTTTTTAATTCCGAAAACAGTGAAGATTTAATTGCTAACTATTTCAAAGATGAGCCCAGAAGTAGGATATCAAGAACCAAAACAGGAATAAACGATACACGAAATCACATCAAAACTATCGCTGTATTGATGCTTATCGTTGGTCAAGACAAGACGGCTATTTTTCTCATCTATTTTTTCTTGTCGTTTTTGGGATTTGCTATTTTATGGTTATCCATAAAAAACAAGGTTGGCATTAGCGATTTTTGGACATTTAGTTTGATTCTTCTTACTCCAAGTCTCCTTTTTTGGACATCAAGCAATTTAAAAGAAGCTCCATTCATGGCTGGACTTTGCTTAGTGCTGGCCTTTTTCTTTTCAAATAGAATTAAACTTAAAATATGGTTTTTACTTATCGGAGTAATTTTATTGACACTCTTTAAACCGGTACTTCTCGTTGTTATATTTACTCCTTGGTTATTAATCACATTCATTCAGAAAATTGTTTTAGAAAAAAAATGGCTTTTCGGTTTCCCGCTCATAATAATGGCCTCTCTATTATTTATTTTTTCTATTCCGAAGAAATCGATCAAAACCATTTCAGACCAGCAATTTGACTTTATAAACCTTGCTCGTGGTGGTATTCAGGTTAAAGGCGACACCTCTTTCTATTTTATTTCTTCTGCGAATGAAAAGAATATTTTAATCAAGGACTCAATTGTTATCATTGAAAAAAGCACTCCCGCTATTTCCAATTTATTTGGTAAAATTAGAAACGAGCAAAATGTAACGTTAAAACCAAATTCTGAACAATTGGAATTGGTCCTTTACCAAAAAGAAGGTGGAAGTTATTTCGAAATATCGCCCATAAATAACAGTTGGTTATCATTTTTAAAAGCTGTTCCTGAAGCTGTGTTCAACTCCTTTTTTCGCCCATTACCCTTTGATCAGAAATTGTCTGTTTTAAATCTTATTTTTTTTCTGGAAAACCTGTTTTTTATTTTTCTAATTTTTCTAATTTTTAAAAACTGGAAAGACACACCTAAACCCTTTTATTCATTGACTTTAACTTGCTTGATATCTGTTTTTTCTCTCGCAATCTTGATTGGGATTACAACCCCTGCTTCTGGAGCCTTGGTTCGATATAGAATTCCTATTCAACTTTTGATTATTATTGTGTACTTAATGACGAAATTGAAACATGAAAGAAGCATATAAATACGTTTTTATAACAGGTGCAACTTCTGGAATTGGTGAAGCCTGTGCTGAACTATTTTATGAAAATGGCTATGCATTAGTGATTACTGGCAGAAGGCTAGAAAGACTGAATAAGCTCAAAGAAAAATTACAAATACATTCTTCCATCCCTATTGAAGTCCTCTCGTTTGATGTTCGTAATGCTGAGGAAACAGCAAAAGCTATTCAATCACTACCTGAAAATGTTAAAAACAGCATTACAATACTTATAAATAACGCTGGATTGGCCGTAGGTAAAGGCCCAGTTGACGAAGGATTACTCGATGACTGGAATAGAATGATTGACACAAACATCAAAGGTGTACTTCATGTTACTAAAGAAATTGTTCCTTATTTCAAACAAAGAATGAGTGGACATATATTGAATCTAAGTTCAATTGCGGGCAAAGAAGTTTATCCTGGTGGTAACGTATACTGTGCAACTAAACACGCCGTTGATGCGTTATCTAAAGCAATGAGAATAGATTTGCTTCCATACGCTATAAAGGTTACAAATATTGCACCTGGGGCTGTGGAAACAGAGTTTTCAGAAGTGCGTTTTAAAGGCGATAAAGTTATTGCCTCGAAAACGTATGATGGTTTTTCTCCATTAGTTGCAAAAGATATTGCAGAAAGCATTTATTTTGCTGCTAGTAGGCCAGCGCATGTCACAATTAACGACTTAACAATTATGCCAACGGCACAAGGAAGCAGTCAAAATTTATTTAAACAATAAGTAGACTATGAAATTCTTTTTATCCTTATCCTTTTTATTTCTTTTCCTTTTCCAAGCAAAAGCAGCACACCTTGTCGGTGGCGAAATAAGCTATATCCATTTAGGAAACAACAAATATCAAATTGTTTTCACATTGTATAGAGACCAGTTCAGCACTGGTGCTGCACTCCCGAACTCCTTAACCTATACTGTGTTTAACGCAGATAACACCATTCTTTTGGAGGAGACAACTTACCAAAGAACGGTTGACATATTAAACAACCCTAACACGAACCCTTGTTTAATTCCGCCAGCGAATATTGGTGTTCAAAGGGGTGTTTATCTGGATACAATAACTTTACCTGTAAGCTTAAATGGGTATTATGTTTCATACCAACGTTGTTGTTGGGCAGCGGGTATTTTGAACATGGTCAATTCAGACGATTATGGCTTATTATTGCGCTGTGACATCCCTGGGACGAGTCAAGTAACCGTACAAAACAATTCAGCGGCATTTACCAATTTACCACCTTTTATTTTGTGCTCGGGTAACGAAACCGTTTTTGATCATAGCGCTATTGACATTGATGGCGACTCCATAGTATATTCACTATGTGACCCTGATAAATTAGAGAATATTGGAGGAAACGTTGATCCTAATCCCGAGTATGCTGGTCCTTATGTTCCGATTCTCTGGACCCCAGGGTATGCCGACAGCATTCCATTTGGTTTAACTAGTCCAATTACACTTGATTCTGTAACGGGTTTGTTAACCTTTACACCGATGATGATCGGAAATTTCATGACCGGAGTTTGCCTTCAAGAATATAGAAATGGAATCCTGATTAACACAACCAATCGTACTTATAATTTTGGGGTAGTGAGTTGCGACGTAGAAATACCTTTTAGTTTTTCAGCCTCAAGTGATGGGCCACCTGTAAATGGCAACCCTAATGTTTTAGTAGAAGATTGCGGTCAGCAGTTCTTTTATTTTGCTCGAACTGCAGCCGTAGATACTTTGCAATTTGAAATAATTCAAACTGGAACAGCTACAAATGGTCTGGATTTTGCCTCTCTTCCTGCTGTATATACTATGTTGCCAGGAGTATTTGCCGATACGATTTCGTTTGCGCCATATTATGATGGATTAATTGAAGGAACTGAAACAGTATTATTCAACTTTAGATATTTTGATATATGTTCCAATATGTACGACAGTATATTATTTAATATAGAAATTGTTGACTATGTGTATATGACTATTTCTAATCCAATAGATAGCGTCAACATTTGTCCTGACACCCCTGAGAATGCAGAACTTTCGGTTTTAGCAGAGAACGGTATCAGTCCTTTGTCCTATTATTGGCATGCTGATCCAAATGAATATTATCCAGACCAAGCAGAAATAACTATTGGTCCAGATTTTATTACAGAATTTGTTAATCCCTACTATGTCGAGGTTACAGATGCATGTGGTAAAAAGATTTTTTCTGATACTATGTTAGTTTACAATCAATGTCCGATCATTGTGCCTAATATAGTCACCTCGAATGGAGATGGAATCAATGAAATATTCATAATTAAGAATATAAAAGACTATCAGGCCGTTAATTTAAAAATATTCAATAGATGGGGTGAAATGATTTATGAATCTGCTGATTATCAAAATGACTGGGCAGTTAAGCATAAAAACGGGACATCTTTAGTTGATGGTGTTTATTTTTATACAGCTGAAGTAATAAACGATATAAAATATACCTACGACGATCAAGATGAAACGAAATATCAAGCACAAGGATTCTTCCATGTCGTGAGTCAATAAAAAATATTTGAAACAAAAAAAACGGTTCTAAAATATTCAGAACCGTTTTTTTTTGTTTTTAGTTTCTATTAATGAGCTTGACCTTCTGTCCCAGCTTCACCTAAAACATTTCCCTTGATTGTTAAAACAATCGGTTCACCAACATTAGTAGTAACCGTAATTGTTTTTTCAAATGCACCAACGCGATTTGTATCGTATTTTACTGAAATCTCAGATTTTTTTCCTGGTGCAATTGGCGCTTCTGGCTTGCTTGCAGTTGTGCATCCACAACTTGTTTGAACGTTTTGAATTAAAACTGGAGTATTTCCCGTGTTTTTAAATTCGAAGCTAAACATGTCATCTGTTCCTTTGGCAATATCTTTTCGCTCGATAACCATATTTGTAAATGTAACTGGTTTCACTTCCTTAGCAGGAGCAACAACTTTTTCACTTTTTACGGGAGCAGTTTTAGCTTTAGCAGGAGCTTTAGTTGCTTGAGAAAACGATGCGAAAGAAAAACCTATCGCCAACATGATTAATAATGTATTTTTCATTGTATTTTGTTTTAAATTTTATTCAGCAATTCTACGACAAATTCCGTTCCATTTTTACATTTTAACAAAATAAAAACGATTCTATAAAATTGGAGATTTCAATTGATCGTCATAAATCGTAATTACATCAAGAATAGAGTTAAATGTTTTAGCTCGAATTTTGTCAAATTCACTTCGCTTAAACCACTTAACTTTAGTTATCCCTTCTTCAATTTGACCCGTCAACTCTTTCGGCCCATCGTACTTTAAACCATACCAATATGTTCGTTTGATTTTTGGTTTACCTTTTAACTTATAGGTATGATACGTAATTGTAATTAATCGATCAATGGTTGGACCTAAAATTCCGCATTCCTCTTCAATTTCTCTAATTGCTCCTCCCTCAGGAGTTTCCCCTGTATCTAGCTTACCCTTAGGTATATCCCAAAATCCATTTCGCTTAATAAATAAATATCGATCTTCCCTGCAAACTATTCCTCCGGAGGCTTCTATAAAATCAAACCCGGAAAATAATTTGGCAAATGTGCTTTCCGGATTGTCGGTTACTACATAAACGGGGCAAGCTAATTTGACCTTTTTAGAAAATGCAAAAATCGCCTGTTGAATAGACAGAATATTCTCAGAATGAATGTATACCGCATTTGGTAGCAACTCCCCTATCTCTTCTACTATGTAAAGAGGTGTGTTATCAATAAAAACTTTGTACATTTGTCGAATGATTTTAGACAATGATAGGGCGCTAAAGGTAGCAGAATTTTTATTACAAATCAAAGCTATAAAGCTGCAGCCAACAGAGCCTTTTACTTGGGCATCAGGTATCAAATCACCTATATACTGCGATAATAGAATTTCACTTTCTTATCCAAATGTTCGTACTTATATTCGACAATCGTATTGCGCTGCAATAATTGAGAAATTTGGTAAACCTGATTTAATAGCTGGTGTTGCTACTGGAGGAATAGCACAGGGAGCATTAGTAGCTGAAGAAATGGGATTACCTTTTGTTTACGTTCGTTCAGAGGCGAAAGCACATGGAATGGGTAATCAAATAGAAGGCTTTTTCGAGAAAGGTCAAAAGGTTATTGTAATTGAAGATTTAATTTCAACCGGTAAAAGCAGTATTCAAGCGATTATGGCTATGAAAGATGCTGAATTGGATATCCAAGGTCTTGTGGCAATTTTCACTTATGGCTTTCAAGAAGCGCAAGATAATTTTGATAAAATTGGTTGTCCTTTTGTAACCTTGAGTAATTATGACTTTTTAATTGAAGAAGCATTAGAGCAAAAATATATCACGAAAAAAGAAGCGGAACAATTGTTGCTGTGGAAATCAAATCCACGTGAGTGGAATTTTAAATGATTTACAATGATAATAACTAGTGATAAAGCCATCGTTTCGGCTTCAAATGAAACGATATTAGAATTTTTAAGTTCTGCAGAGAATTTAATTCATCTACTTCCTCAAGATAAAATTTCTGATTGGAAAGCTACCAAGGAAGAATGCTCTTTTAAGGTTCAAGGAGGTTTTGTTATAACTTTGGTAGAAAACGGCATGGAAGCGCCTAATAAATTGTTCTTAAAATCAGGTGAAAAATCACCTTTCCCATTTGACTTAACTATTCATCTTGCACAAAAAGATTTAGCAACTGAAGGTTACATTGAATTTGATGGGCAAGTAAATATGTTTTTGAAAATGATGGTGGAAAAACCTTTGACCGCGCTTTTCAATCACATGACTGTTGAGCTGCAGAAATATTTCGGGAACCAAAACGCTTAAACATTCTTTTCTTCAAGAACGAAAGAAATTTCCTTGATATCGTATTTGCGAATGCCTTCGGTCGTTTCTATTTTAAGTAAGCCTTCATCTGAAATCCCTTTAATAGTTCCTGAAAAAGTGCCATTTTTGTCATTGAAATTCTTCAATTTTTCGAAGCCCCACAAGTTTTCATAATACAATGCTTCTAATTCTGTGAATTGATTCAATTTGAATTTCTCATAATAAAAATTCATTTGACGCATTAACGAATCCAAAACATCGCTTATCGGGTTAAATACGTTTGTTTCCAATCTTAAACTTGTTGCGGGCAAGGAACCAAAATTCAGCTGATTAACATTCAAACCAATACCGATTAACGAAGAGTAAATCATCCCATTTCGAATCTGATTTTCAATTAAAATTCCGGCTATTTTTTGGTCGTTGATTAAAATGTCGTTCGGCCATTTAATTTTTGGCTTTAGTCCATAGCGTTCCAGGAGTTTTATGATCGAAACACTTACAAGAGAATTTAGAAATCGCTGATCACTTGTTTGAACATCATTTGGGAACAAAACTAAAGTCATTTGTAAGTTCAATCCTGCTTCGGACTGCCAAATGGAACCGCGTTGTCCACGACCATTTGTCTGTTCGTCTGCCAAAATAACAGTCCCATGATCAACTAAACCCTCTTTTAGCATATTGGCAGCATAATTGTTCGTGGAATCCACAGATGACAATTGAAGCTTTGTTTGACCAAGTAACAACTCGTTTTTTCGGGATGCCAACATGCGTTAAATTTAAGACAAAAATAAAATATTAGAGTAGATTTGCATCGCGTATAACATATATAATGGCAAAAACTAAGAAAATTACATCACAAATCCTTTGTGACACTATCGTTGAGGGGATGCAAGAGAACAAAGCACAAGATATAGTTGTTTTGGATTTACGCAAAATAGAAAACACAGTGACCGATTTTTTCGTGATATGTAGTGGCGAGTCTTCAACTCAGGTAGATGGGATTACCTCTTCTGTCTTGAAACATGCTCGAGAAACAATTCAAGAAAAACCTTGGCACACGGAAGGAAAAGGAACAAGCGAATGGGTTTTAATTGATTACGTTAGCGTTGTTGCTCACGTTTTTTACAAAACAGCTCGTTCTCATTACGATATTGAGGATTTATGGTCGGATGCAAAACGGACAGATATCCCAAATTTGAATTAAAATATTATGGCAGAAAATAATAAAAAGGGTAGCAAGAAAAGTCCGTTTTCCATTTATTGGATATACGCAATCATTGGGGTTGTAGTAATTGGAATTCAATTGTACCTCGGATCAGGCTCAACTTCTACTATTAAATCTCAATCTACGTTTTTTGAACTAGCGGAAAAAGGATTTATCAATGAAGTGGCCATAGTGAATAAAGCGCGAGTTGATTTCACCCTTTCTGACGAAGGAAAAACAGCGATTAAAGCTGCTGAATCCGGAGAGATGAAAGCGATGCAACAAGCTTTTGGACAAGGCGGTAGAATGAAAAACCCGAATCCTAAATTTGAAATGGAAATTGTGGATGCGGGAAATTTTGAATCTCGATTGAATGAAGTTAATTCTTCTTTGAAAGCTCAAGGGAAATCAACAATTCCATATGAACCAAAAGAAGAAATTAATTATTTCGCAAATATTTTAAGCTTCCTACTTCCTATTATTATCATATTGTTGATTTGGATGTTCGTTATGCGTCGAATGACTGGCGGCGCTGGTGGTGGAGGCGGTGGCCAGATTTTCAATATTGGAAAATCCAAAGCTCAAGTGTACGATAAAGGTAAATCGACTAACATTACTTTCGCCGATGTTGCTGGACTTGAGGGGGCAAAGGAAGAAATTGAAGAAATTGTTGAATTCTTAAAACAACCAAAAAAATACACCGACTTGGGAGCGAAAATTCCTAAAGGAGCTTTATTAGTTGGCCCTCCGGGAACTGGTAAAACTCTACTTGCAAAAGCAGTAGCTGGTGAAGCACAAGTTCCTTTCTTCTCATTGTCAGGTTCAGACTTCGTTGAAATGTTTGTTGGCGTTGGTGCATCTCGAGTTCGTGATTTATTTAAACAAGCAAAAGAAAAAGCGCCTGCTATCATCTTTATTGATGAGATTGATGCTATAGGTCGTGCGAGAGGAAAGAACAATAGTTTCGGATCTAACGATGAAAGAGAAAATACATTGAATCAGCTTTTGACTGAAATGGATGGTTTCGGAACCAATTCTGGAGTTATCATTCTTGCTGCAACGAATCGTGCAGACGTTCTTGATAGCGCCTTAATGCGAGCTGGACGTTTCGATAGACAAATTTATGTTGATATGCCAGACTTGAATGAAAGAAAGGAAATTTTCCAAGTTCACTTGAAGCCAATCAAATTAGAAGTCGGTATGGACGTTGATTTCTTAGCGAAACAAACACCTGGATTCTCTGGTGCCGACATTGCAAATTTATGTAACGAAGCTGCTTTGATAGCTGCTCGACACGATAAGAAATTTGTTCAAAAACAAGATTTCTTAGATGCAGTTGACAGAATAGTTGGAGGTTTAGAAAAGAAAAATAAAATCATTACGGCAGGTGAAAAACGCTCTATCGCATTCCATGAAGCAGGTCACGCGACAACTTCATGGTTGTTAGAACACGCTCATCCTTTAGTGAAAGTAACTATAGTTCCTCGTGGACAGTCTTTGGGAGCGGCATGGTATTTACCTGAAGAAAGAAGTATCACCACAACGGAACAAATACTCGATGAAATGTGCTCTGCTCTGGGTGGACGAGCGGCAGAGAAATTAATCTTTGGAAAAATTTCTACTGGTGCATTGAGTGACCTGGAAAAAGTTACGAAACAAGCATACGCTATGGTTTCTATGTACGGTTTGAGCGATAAAATTGGAAATGTTTCTTTCTACGACAGTCAAGGAAATCAAGGTTTCACTAAACCATATTCAGAAGATACGGCAAAAACGATTGATGAAGAGGTAAGTAAAATGATTGAGGAGCAATACCAAAGAGCTATTCAAATATTGACCGAAAACAAGGACAAATTAACTACCTTGGCGGAAAAATTGCTTACATCCGAAGTTATTTTCAAAGAAGATTTGGAACTTATTTTCGGGAAACGAGCTTGGGAAAAAGAAGAACCAATAGAAATTCCTAAAAAAAATGGGGTTGATAAACCTTTGGAAACGAATACTGATGAAACGCCAGCTGAATCAAGTGAAACTGGTGAAGAAGAGCCAGTGGCTTAGCGTTTATCAAAGTTTAGAACCTTATTCTGTTCAGATTTTTAAGTTAAAATTAGAAGCAGAAGGAATTCCTGTTTTAGTATGGGACGAACGCGATTCGTCATATAATGCGTTTGGTTATGTACATTTGCAAGTGAAAAGTGAATTTAAAGAACAAGCCAAGGCAATAATTGACAGTTTGAATGAATAACATTTTACAAAGAACTCTAGCAGGTTCGGTGTTCGTCTTCTTAGTAATCGCATCTTTATGGTACGGTGATATCTCGACTGTAATTCTGTTCGGTATCTTCACCATCTTTGGGCTTATAGAATTCTATCAACTTTTTAATCAACACGAAAGTGTAAAGGTAAGTTGGAAATTTGCAACAGCCGTCGGGTTTTTAATCTTCAGTATTCTATCCGCATCCTTTATGGATTGGATTCCATTGATTTTCATCTTCTTCCTCATCCCTATTTTATTCCTTAACATGCTCATAGAGCTTTGGAAAAAGGAGGACCAACCTATTTATAACATCGCCATTCAGATGTTGGGGATAGTTTATATCGTATTCCCATTTTATTTAATGGTCGAGTTGAATAAACAAAGCTCACACGACTTCCCAAGAGCTATAGGAATGTTCCTTCTAATTTGGACCAACGACACGTTTGCGTTCTTATCTGGCAAATTCTTTGGTAAGACGAAATTATTCGAACGAATTTCCCCAAATAAAACTTGGGAAGGGACTGTAGGTGGTGGAATTTTGACTATTCTCGTTGCCGTATTGTTGGCTTTCTTTTATAATGACAAACAAGATCTTGGTTTTTGGATTGGAGCAGCGATAATTGTTGTTCCATGCGCAGTACTTGGAGATTTACTTGAAAGCCTATTTAAAAGAAACTTAAACATAAAGGACAGCGGTAAATTTTTACCTGGTCACGGTGGAATTTTAGATCGTTTCGATGCAGCTATTTTCACAGTACCATTCTATTATTGCTGGTCATTGTTTTATTCTTATTACTACAATTCCATCACTCTTTTTGATTTCTAAAAAATCATAAAAAATTGGTTCATATGGAATTGTCTTGTATATTTATAAAAAAAACACGATGAAAAAATTAATCTTAACATTAACATTAGTATTTGCTGCTGGTTTATTTTCTACTACAGCTTTGGCATTGACTTCAAATACAGACAATATTACAGTTGTTAAAGGAGACAAGGACAAGAAAAAGAAAAAATCTAAGAAAAGTAAAAAAGGAGCTGAATGTACATCTGCAACTGGTGAGAAAAAATCTTGCTGTTCACATGGTACTGCTGCTGAGTCTACAGAGAAGAAATAACAAATACTTTCATAATTAACAGAAGGTCGAGTCGCAAGGTTCGACCTTTTTTTGTAACCCTATATTGCACTTTGCGTATTAATATTCACAACCAATTAATACCAAAGACATGAAATTTGCAAAACAACATTAATTCTAGCGACATTACTATTCGCAATGCCAGCTCTTGCAAAAGACAAATTGGATAAAGAATTGAAAAAAGAAAAAAAACGTTTTACAAAAGAAATCCGAGCGAATAAAAAAGCGAAAATACACGATTCAACATACAAAGTAAGAAGAAGCAAATTCCAAAATACGAGCTATTAAATCTCCACTCCTACCGGACAATGATCCGAACCATAAACGTCATTCAAGATAAAAGCATCTTTGACTTTACCTTGAATGGCCTTTGAAACAAGAAAATAGTCTATTCTCCAGCCTACATTTTTCTCTCTGGCCCCGCCGCGATAGCTCCACCAAGTATATTTTATTTCTTCAGGGTTTTTCATACGAAATGTATCGACGAATCCATTTGATGTAAAAGCATCCATTCCATCAATTTCTTCTTGCATGAAACCTGCTGACTTGTTATAATTCGGTTTAGGTCGCGCTAAATCAATCTCTTTGTGCGCAACATTGAAATCACCACAAACGATTACTGGTTTATTTTTTTCCAAACCTTTTAAATAGGCAAGAAAAGCCTGATCCCAGGTTTGACGATAGGATAATCTCAATAATTCACTTCCCGAATTCGGGACATAAACTGAAACAACATAGTATTCTTTGAATTCAGCACAAATCACTCTTCCTTGCGTATCGTGCTCATCAATGCCAATATTTCTAAGAACAGAAATTGGCTCTTCTTTTGATAAAATGGCAGTACCAGAATAACCTTTCTTCTCCGCTTCATGTGCAAAAACATGATACCCTTTTAAACCAACTAATGCCTCGGCTACTTGCTCCGATGTCGCCTTAGTTTCTTGAAGACAAATGACATCCGCATCCACTTTTTTCATATCCTCAACAAAGGATTTTTTAGTAATTGCTCGAATTCCATTGACGTTGAAAGAGATTATTTTCATGTTTTTTATTTTATACAAATATAGCCAGACAAAACATTCAATCCCAAAACCGTGTTAACTTTGTTCTAGCATTCGACAATTTGAAGTTCGCAAGCTCACATTTGAAATTCGTAAACGAATTTATTTGAAGTAAGCAAGCTGACATTGGGGTTCTCCAAATGCGCGGAGCGCTTCAAATGTCAGCTTGCTGACTTCAAATGTGAGATTGCGAACTTCAAATTGCACAATCGAGCGCAGGGTAATTGTGCTTCAAATTATATGAGTAAAGTAGACGAACAGACATTAAAAGATTTAGAGTTTCCGCAGATTAGGGATTGGCTGAGTGCGTATGCTGTTGGGCCAACAGCGCATGAAAAATTGGAGAAACTTACACCTTCAATAAAAGAAGAAGAAATTCTCAAAGAACTTTTATTGGTAAATGAACTAGTTCAAATAAAGCAACAAGGCGAGACTTTTCCCGCTTTGCAATTCGAGGAATTAACGAAAGAAATTCGCCTTCTTCCCATTAGAAATTCAGTTTTACCGCAAGAAGGTTTTGTAAAAATTTCTCAGGCTTCTTTTTTGGTCAATCGACTGATTTATTTCTTTGACAAGCGTGAAAAGGAATTTCCACATTTATCTGGCTTATTGCATTCTGTCTATTTTACCGAAGAGATCATTCAAGCCATTGACAAAGTATTCGACCGAAAGGGTGAAATTAAAGACGATGCTTCTTCAACGCTTCTCGAAATTCGGAACAGATTGAAGTCGCTGAAAGTAAAAATCAACAGAAATTTTGATAAGGAGGTTCGTCGTTTGTCCAAAGAAAATATTCTAGGCGACACGAAAGAAGCATTCATCAACGACAGACGTGTTTTAACTATCGTTTCCACACATAAAAGAAAGATTGAAGGAAATGTTATGGGTTCGAGTAAATCGGGTTCTATGACCTTTATTGAACCTCAAATCAATACCGAACTGAATCGCGAATACGATATTTTACTGGATGAGGAAAGAAAGGAAATTCTCATCATTCTTAAAGCTTTAACAAAAGAGATTTCGACGCATTCGGAATTAATTTCTGCTTATCAAGTATTACTAACTGAATTCGATTTCATTCACGCTAAAACACGATTAGCATTAGATCTGAAAGGTGTTTTACCAAATATCAACAACGATTCCGAAATGGAATTGATTGATGCCTTCCATCCCATTTTGCGCAAATCCAATACTAATCTCGGCAAACCAACTTTTCCTCAGTATTTGAAAATGGATAAGTTCAGCCGAATGTTGGTGATTTCTGGTCCAAATGCTGGAGGAAAAAGTATTACGCTGAAAACCGTTGGTTTATTGCAAGTTATGCTGCAATCAGGCTTGATGGTTCCTGTAAATCCGAACAGTAAAATGTTCTTTTTTACGAATATATTGACGGATATTGGCGACAATCAATCTATAGAAAATGAATTGAGCACCTATTCGTATCGTTTAAAGCGAATGAATCATTTCTTAAATGTAACAAACAAACGAACGTTGCTTTTACTCGATGAATTTGGAACAGGTTCGGATCCAGATTTAGGTGGCGCATTGGCAGAAGTTTTCTTCGAGGAATTGTACAATAGAAAAGCGTTTGGTGTTATAACAACACATTATGCCAATATAAAATTGAAGGCCGATCAACTCAGAAATGCATTGAATGGTTGCATGTTGTTCGATACGGAAACTTTGGCTCCTTTGTACAAATTTTCCATGGGTCAACCAGGAAGTAGTTTTACTTTTGAAGTGGCTCAAATCAACGGAATACCAAAGGAAATCATTGAACAAGCAAAATTGCGCACCGATCAACAGAAAATCAGGATGGATAAATTGTTGAGTGAATTGCAAAACGAGAAAACCTACCTGCAACGTCTGAACAAAGAACACATAGAAGCGCAAGAAAACGCTGAAGCTGCTCGATTGACTTTCGAAAAAAAGAAAGAGCAATTCGACGAAAAGCTACAAACTCTTCAAGCAAACGCCGAGAAAAACAATAAATACCTCAACTCTGGCAAGAAAATGATTTCCTTTATCGACCTCTTCAAAAGCAACACTAGAAAAAAAGGAGCCAATCAGGAATTGATGAACGAGGTTCTGAAATACTTGAAGGTCGAAAAAAGCAAAAAGGAAGAAAAACGAAAAGTGATTCTAGCCGAACGTCAAAAAGAATCTCCAAAAAAGCAGAAAAAAATTGCTCCTGAAAAAGACCAACACGAAAGACACAAAATCAAAGAAGGCTCGAAAGTTCGTTTAATTTCTACTCGCCAATCGGGAACGGTTGAAAGTATTACTGGAGAAAATGTTGTTGTCCTTTTTGGGTTTATGCGAATGAAAGTGGAGTTGGAGAAATTATCCTTTGTGCAATAAATGAAATCTGCACCGTCCGCCGCGGCGGACTGATGGACCACATTGTTGATAGACGAAGAATTTTGTTCTTTACTATTAATAAAATCCAGCAGTGAGTTTATGAACGGTCCATGCTCCAGCAGCGGAGCGGTCCTTTATTTAATTTTCAACCCAAATCCAAACATTGTAGAAAAAGTAGTTTTTCGAACATCTGTTGGAGGATTCGTATCGTGGAAGAAAGAGAAATCGGTTTTTACACTGAAATTATTGGTGACTTTGAACGAAAGAGTGTACTGACCTAACATTCGATAATCGTCGAAATCTTCCCATTTAGGCTGGTAATATGTTGCTCCGGAGAAAGTAAAGAATGTTTTGGGATCTATGAACCAAGAAAGATAATTGCTCCAGCGAATGTCCTCGGTAAATTCACCTGTGGTTCTTATTTCTTCTATTTCATAATACGTGGATGAACCTAAAAAGAACTTCCAGTTTTTCTTGTCATAAAATTTCCAACGTAAACCTGTTCCTGCTAAAGTTCTATAGGCTTGATCGCGAAGTTCATTGTATTGAATTTGTGTATACGATTCCCATTTCCAAGGACTGTTTTTTATGCGCTGGGCAAAGCGAAAATGAAACATTCCAGCGTTGGAATAAACTTTTTGTTGCCCTTTGGAATAAGTGAAATCACCAATTAAAAAATAATTCTGCTTTTTGGTTTTGTATTGAGCCGTTGGACGAAAATTGGCGGAGAACAATAAATCTTGATTTTGAATTGCCGAAAACGTTCCGCTAATATTTCCACTCCAACCAATTGTATCATCATAAATACGTTTGTTCTCAATATTTACAACTTGCGAATGTAAAGAAGAAACAAAGAAAAAGAATAAAAGAAATGCCAAAAACCGCACCCTTCTGACTTCTGGATTCTGACTTATGGATTCTGACTTCTGATTTCTCAATCTATCGTACGGCATTTCGATAAAGTAAATAGGCTATTCCACAGAAGATAGCATTCGGAACCCAAGTAGCGATGATTGTCGGAAAGCCAACATTAACGGCCGCTACCGCCATTACTTTCATCGCGAATATATAAATGAAAACAATTCCCAATCCTATAGCAATATTAATTCCTATTCCACCTCGTTTTTTTCTACTGGCAACGGAAACGCCGATGATAGTTAGAATATAGGTTGCAAAGGGCAGAGAAGTTCGCTGATACAACTCTATTTCAAAACTCGGAATTTGGCTTGAACCTTTCTTCCGTTCTCGTTTGATGAATTTTTTTAATTCGCCATAGGTCAAAGATTCTACAACGTTTTCTCTAGAAGCCATGTCCTCCAAATTGAAATCAAACTTGATCGTTTTCTTTCTTCCTTCTACAATTACCTCGGCTGTGTCGGTATAGTATTTTTCGTAATAATCGTTTAGAATCCACTTGTTGGTTTCAGGTATATTCTGTGCTGTTCTAGCTTTCAAAAAATAACGAATTTCCGTCTTTTCTGTCCATTGCTCCAAAACGAAGTCATTAATCAGATTATCGTTTCCGTTATAGGAAGAATAATAAACCACTCTATTGCCTGGGAATTCGGCATGATAATCCTCAACGTGGTGGGCATCCCGATAAAATTTCTCCTCAAAATCGAGACGAACTTTATTGGATCTTGGCAAAACAAAATGGTTCATGGCAAGAGAAATCAGCATCAGAATAGTTGCTGCAATTAAATACGGTCGAACAAATCGATTAAATGGTCTGCCTGAATTCAGAATTGGGATGATTTCAGTGTCCTGCGCCATTTTTGCCGTAAACCAAATCACCGAAATAAAGATGATCATGGAGGAATAGGTATTCCCGTAATAGAGCAAAAAGTTCAAGTAGTAACCTAAAATAACTTCCTTAATTGTCGCTTGATTTCCTAAAAACTCATTTAATCGCTCGGCAATATCAAATACCATTGCCAACAACATAATAATCCCCAACATGAAGAAAAATGTCGAAAGAAACTTTCGTATGATATATTTGTCGAGGATACTGAGCATTACAATCTTCTTCTCAATTTAGGTAACATTTCGTTTTTCCAAGCGGTAAATTCACCACTTTTAATCTTTATTCTAGCCGTTTTCACCAACCACAAGTAAAAGGCCAAATTGTGAATAGTTGCTATTTGTATTCCAAGGTTTTCCTTAGATATGATTAAATGACGTAAATAGGCTTTAGAGTGATTTGAATCTGTGCTTACACCCGAATTTGGATCAATAGGACTAAAATCTTTCTCCCATTTCTTGTTCTTGATATTGATGATTCCTTCAGAAGTAAACAACATTCCGTGTCGTGCATTTCTGCTTGGCATAACACAGTCAAACATATCTACACCCAACGCTATCGATTCTAAAATATTGGCTGGTGTTCCAACTCCCATTAAATAACGGGGTTTGTTCTTAGGTAAAATGTTACATACCAAATCGGTCATTTCGTATATTTCTTCTTCTGGTTCGCCAACTGAAAGTCCACCAATGGCATAACCTAAAGCTTCATGACTTGCAATTGTTTCAGCCGATTCTGTTCGCAAATCTCGATAAACGCTACCTTGAACAATAGGGAAAAGTGCTTGATTAAAACCATACAAAGTTGGAGCAACTTCGAGATGATCAAAACAACGCTTCAACCATCGGTGAGTCATGTGCATTGATTTTTTGGCGTAATCGTAGGTGCAAGGGTAAGGTGTACATTCATCGAAAGCCATAATAATATCGGCTCCTATTTGTCGTTGAATCTCCATAGATCTTTCTGGAGAAAACATGTGATAACTTCCGTTTATATGCGATTGGAATCGAACCCCTTCTTCCGTAATTTTATTCGAACCTGAGAGAGAATAAACCTGATAACCTCCACTATCCGTCAAAATTGGCTTATCCCAATTCATGAATTTATGCAATCCTCCGGCTTCTTCCATAACTTCCATTCCTGGACGCATGTACAAATGATAGGTGTTTCCCAAAATAATTTGAGCTTCCACTTCATCTTTTAGTTCTTGTTGATGCACACCTTTAACTGTTCCTGCAGTTCCCACTGGCATGAAAATGGGTGTTTCTATTTGTCCGTGATCTGTATGTAAAATACCCGCTCTAGCTTTACTTTTATCGTCGGTGTGCTCTAAATCGAAGTGCATAAATTTGTTGAAAAATAATCTCCGCAAAGATATTTATATTTGTTTAAGCACCCCATCTTTGTCCAAAGCTTTCTGCACATGCATTTTTCACCCGAATTGTTGGGAATTCTTATTTGGATAACATTTATCACCCTGTGTTCAACAGCACTTATACAGCTGGTTTTCTCGATTTTAGTGCATGGTTCTATTTTAAGAAAAACAAAAACTCCAGAAAAAAACTTCTACCCACCAGTGAGCATTATTATCGCTGCTCGTAACGAAAGTGAGAATTTACTCAACAATTTACCTTCAATTTTGGAACAAGATTATCCACAATTTGAAGTAATTGTTGTAAACCATCAGAGTATCGACGATTCCAAATTCATTCTTCATACGCTAAAACAGCGTTATTCAAATTTGAAGGTGACGGAAATGGAAAGGAATGCTCACCAAAAAGTTGGCAAAAAGTTGCCACTGTCTATTGGCATCAAAGGTGCATCAAATGACTATCTTCTTTTCACTGATGCGGATTGTATGCCTACTTCAAATCAATGGTTAAAAAAAATGGCAAATCAGTTTTCTGATAAAAAGGAAATTGTTTTGGGCTACGGTCCATATCAAAAACAGAAAGGATTACTCAACGCAATCATCCGTTATGATACTGCATGGATTGGTATGAATTATTTGGGTTCAGCAAAATTTGGTATTCCATATATGGGCGTCGGTCGAAATTTGGCCTACACCAAAAACATTTATGATCAAGTTGATGGATTCCGATCGCATTATTCCGTTGTATCAGGAGATGATGATTTATTTATTCAAGACGCTGCGAAAAAAAAGAACTATTCAATCTGTATAGATCCTGATACTTTCTGCTACTCTGCACCTAAGCAAACATGGGAAGACTGGGTTATTCAAAAAAGCAGACATTACACAACGAGCAAACATTATAAGGTTTTCAAAAAATGGATGTTAGGAATCTACCCATTGACCTTGTTATTGCTGCTTGTTTCTTTCGTTACTTTGCTATTCAATGAGCAATTTCGTTGGTGGAGTCTCGGTATTTTCGCCTTCGTTGTTGTTGTAAAATGGATAGTACAAGGCAACGTATACCTTAAATTAAAGGAAAAAAGCTTCATACCTTTTTTACCTTTTGTTGAAATAGGTTACTTCTTGCTTTTGCCTTATCTGTTCTACAGTGTGGATGGTAAAAGAAAAGGACGATGGAAGTAAACGAAAATTTTTCGAAGAAAGCGCAAGAAGATTTAGCATTGGTTGACTTGGCGCAAAAAGGCGATCAACAGGCGTATACAAAGTTGCTAGAGCGCTATCGTGACTCAGTTTATTTTACCATGCTGAAAATGGTAAGAAATGAAGATGATGCTGAAGATTTGACGATCGAGGCATTCGGAAAAGCATTCAATAGAATTTCTCAATACTCTCCAAATTTCGCATTCAGTACTTGGTTGTTCAAAATTGCATCCAACAACTGTATCGATTTTATCCGTAAAAAGCGCATCAAAGTTACTTCCATGGACTCTGGCCACAGAACCAGTGATGGTGACATTATGTATTTCGACGCGGAGTCAAACACCTTAGATCCATCAGAGCACTTGATGAAAGCTCAAAAGGTTAAAGCTATGCGTGAAGTTGTTAGCAAATTAAAGCCTCGATACCGTGAATTGATTGAAAAACGATATTTCGAAGAATTAAGTTATGAGGAAATTGCCGACGAGCTTAACTTGCCTTTAGGTACTGTAAAAGCACAACTTTTTCGAGCAAGAGACTTCCTTTCCACTATGATGGAAGACAAGAAACATACGATCTAATATGAAGGAAAACGTTCAACTTATTTTCGACCAATTTCCCGATTTAAGTGACCTTCAAAAAAAGCAATTTTCCGACTTGTACGACTTGTACCAATTGTGGAATAATCAAATCAATGTCATTTCTAGGAAAGACACGGAACACTTTTATGAGCGTCATGTTTTGCATTCTCTCGGAATAGCTAAAGTTCAATCCTTTTTACCAGGAACAATGGTTCTAGATGTAGGAACCGGTGGAGGATTTCCAGGAATTCCTTTAGCAATTCTCTTCCCAGAAACGAAATTCACGCTAGTTGATTCTATTGGGAAGAAAATTAAAGTCGTAAAAGAAGTTGCAGAAGCATTGGGCTTAGAAAACGTCAAAGCAATTAACGATAGAGCCGAAAACATTCTTGTTTCCTACGATTTCATCATAAGCCGAGCAGTGACTAAAATGCCTGAATTCATGGCTTGGGTTAAGAATAAAACCAAAAGCAAAAGTCAGCACGAGCTTAAAAATGGTATTCTCTATTTGAAAGGCGGTGATTTGACTGAAGAAATGGCTCAGGTTAAGAACAAAATCACCTATTACGATTTATCCAGCTATTTCGATCAAGAGTTTTTTGAGACGAAGAAGGTAGTGCACGTGGTTATTTAGACTTTAGGACTTTGTCTGCTTCCATTTCTCAGCAATCCGTAATCCGTAATCCGTAATTTACTAAATCTTATGTTTTCCGAAGAATGCGTCCCAATCCCAAAGGAATAAATCTGTTACTTCGTTAAGACGTTTAATAAACAAAGGGTTTGGCGCAGCTAGGCTTTTGAAGTATTCATCTTGGAAATTGTGCAATTCATACTTTGCGAAAATTGCTTTTGACATTCCATAAACAAGATTCTTAGAAGGGTGATTCACACGATTAATGAAAGACTGGTAGCTCTTTATTTTTGAACTGATTTCTTCAACAGTAGTATCGTAAATCCCAGCGAGTTTTCTCGAAACCATTCGTTCCAACCGTGTTGCGTGAACAGCTTCGAAGGTGCTTTGAACCAAGCTAATATTCGCTGCTATTACCACAAATTGGAAATGTTCAATGTCTTCTGACTTTAAATCTGGATTTTTAACAAAGGCAGAGTCATCGTTCACCCCGGCAGCGATGTCTTCAAAACTGGATTCAGTCGCTTCAACTAGAACGTTAATAAAAACGTTTGCCAATAAATCGTCGCTTAATTTTCTTTTAAGTATTGTTTTTAGCATCTTTGCATATCGGAGTTGAAACAAAGGTAATCAAAGAAACATGACA
>TARA_R110000737_G_scaffold8173_1_pt1 | contig 23920 bp, 17 predicted proteins | sample TARA_R110000737 | Tara Oceans TARA_R110000737 (sample SAMEA4398027) | marine metagenome | biome: Polar Biome; feature: [SRF] surface water layer (ENVO:00010504); material: water (ENVO:00002006), including particulate matter (ENVO:01000060) such as... | depth 5 m | reverse complement strand
ATCACAAATTGAAATGCAACATGAGCTTAATCTCTCAAACGAGGAATACTTAAAAGCTCAATTTAATTCTAACTATTCTTTAGCCAAGTTATTGTTTAGTATACTGGTTGTGCATTTGGTTATTTTGTTTTTGACTGTAAAGTTTAAAAGTAAGCCTAACAAGAAAATCAACAAGGACACGTAACAGTTGGCTACGTTTCGCTTTGCTACACAATTTTAGCCAACCATTACTTCGCCTGTTAAATAGGCGTTATATTTCATGGAGGATTTAGGTGGATTTCCCTGAGTTAGAAACATCTCGTTTAATGCTTACAAAGCTATCAGTGGATGATAGTCCAGCATTATTAAATATTTTTTCAGATGAAGACGTTATCAAATTCTATGATATAGACGTTTATGATTCTGAAGATCAATCGTTAAAATTAATTGAATTCTTCAATTCTCGCTTCACTGAGGCTGTTGGCATTCGATGGGCAATTCGTATAAAAGACACTGGTAAGTTAATTGGCACCTGCGGCTTTAATTCATGGAACCAAAAGATGAAAAATGCTGGTATAGGTTACGAGTTATCTTCTAAGTATTGGGGATACGGCTATGCCACAGAAGCTTTATACAAAATAATTGATTCAGCCTTTTTAAATCAACTACCATTTGGTGAGCTTCATAGAATCCAAGGTGATACTATGCTTGGCAATGGTGCATCGGAGTCTGTGCTGAAAAAGCTTGGCTTCAAAGAAGAAGGTATCCGTCGTGCAAGTGGTTACTGGAAAAATGAATTTCACGATTTGAAATGTTATGGTTTATTAAAGCCTGAGTTCAAAGAAATATAACAAGAAAATCAACAAGGACACGTAACAGTTGGTTACGTTTCGCTTTGCTACACATTTTCGCTAACAATTACTTTGCCTGTTATTTGGGCGCTATAACTCTCTCGGATGTCGGAACGTATGAATCTAGTAGTAACCACTTCACCAACGGAAGACGACCTTAAAGCATTAAGTGTAGGTATTGGATCTTATAATAAAGATTACCTTCCTGATGAAGTCGGTTTTGAAAAAGACACCAACTTTGCTGTTATTGCTAAAGACGACAATGGAATCGTCTTAGGAGGTATTAGAGCGAAAGCATTCTGGAACTACTGTACTATCGAACTACTTTGGCTATTGAAGGAAACGAGAGGTTTAGGGTTGGGCAGTAATTTAATGGCAGCAGCTGAAAAATTTGCTAAAGATAAAGGTTTTGGCTACATGCGCACTGAAACTCTGAGCTTTCAAGCAAAACCTTTTTATGAAAAACTAGGTTACAAAGTATTTGGTGAGTTGCCTAATTATCCAAAAGGCCATACAACATATTGTTTAGTTAAAGAGCTATAACAAGGCAATTAAACGTAAAATTTACAGTTGGCTGCTTTTCGTGCCTTAAACATATTTCGCCAACAGTAATTTTCCGCTTATTGCGGCGTCAGCTACCAGTGAATGGAGTCCCAATATATGAAGTTTTTATGCCCAAGTTGTGAAAAACCAATCTATAACAGGCGTGTCGATAAATGTGAGTTTTGCGGTGAGACACTTCCAAGTGAGTTATTGTACTCAGAAAATGAAGTGGATAACTTGGATAAGCAACAAAGTGAATCCTTGAGAAAGAAAACAAATACTTCAAGTAACACCTCTAGTGGCGGGGCTGACTTTTTCTCAACTGACTTTGGTGACTCTGGCGGTTGTGATTAATAATTCGTTAATCGTAAAATTCATCTATAGAAGGCAATTAAACGGAAAATTTACAGTTGTCTGTTTTCAGTTTGCTAGTTTTCGTTTCGCTACACATTTTAGCAAACAATTATCAGCCCCTTAAATGGGCGTTAGTTGCCAATTGTAGCTAGTAATTTAATTGGCAATTTTTCCTATAATTGATAAGAAATATTTATGCGTGTTTTAATTAAAAGTTTAATACTTTTTGTTTTGTGTTCAAATAATAGTTTTGCTAGGCAATACGCTTTGGGGGCAGCGTATTACTTGGGGAATGAAGGCGTCTTGGTTGTTGGCAAGCAGAAGAAAATATTATTTGATCCTCTTTTTGATAAAAACTATCAAAGGTTTACTTTAGTCCCTGCAAATTTGAAATTAAAGTTACTTGGCAACATAGCACCATTTAAAAATATAAATGTAATATTTATAAGCCATAGTCATGCTGATCACTTTGATGCGAAAGAATTATCTTCTTATTTACATAAGTATCAAAATGTTCAATTAGTAGCTCCAACTCAGGCAATAGATAAATTAAAGCTGCTACCAAATTATAAGAAGATCACAAAACAGTTACATGCAATAGCGATGAAAGTTGGTGAGCAGCCAATAGAAATATCTTTAGGTGGCGTTCAAGTAGAAGTTATACGTATCCCTCATGTCGGTTGGCCTGATAGGACTGATGTAGAGAATTTGGTTTATCGGGTAACGTTAGATGATTTTACAGTCATGCACTTAGGGGATTCAGATATAAATCCCGAGCATTATTTGCCCTTTAGTCGCTTCTGGTCAAAAAAGACATCACATCATGCTTTTATTCCTGGAATATTTGCCGTTAATGCTGATTCGGAACAATCTATTAAAGAACTGATAAACGTGAAAAGAATTACGCATATTCATATTGCTATGAATGTACCAGAGAAATTAAAAGCATTAAAAGTAGATTTTTTCTCGATACCTGAAGAAATCAGAGAAATAAGTGCTATGAATAGTAATGACCAAACAGCTGTTGGTCATTAAGTAAAACACTTTGCCTTGGTGTTCAAAATGGCAAGTAACAGCTGACTGTTGTTCGTGACTCACACATTTTAGCCAGCTATTATTTACCGCTTAATGTGGCGTTATACGGCTTAAATTCTACTCAGTTAACACTATCGAGGATATTATGGCTAATTACATTGATGGTTTCGTCTTTCCCATTGCTCGAGATCGCCTAAACGAATACAAGCAACTTGCTGAAGTCGTTGCAGAAATATGGAAGCAACATGGTGCAATAGGCTACTACGAATATGTTGCTGACGATATGAAGCTTGAAGGGACACGCTCATTCACCGATGTCATAGTGGCATCAGAGAATGAAACCATAGTATTCGGATGGGTAGTCTTTGCTTCTCGTGAAACACGTGATTTGGTAAACCAGAAAGTCGCGGCAGATCCAAGGATGGTGGATTTGGTGGATTTATCTGATTCAGCTTTTAATGCTCAGCGAATGGCGTACGGTGGGTTTAAGTCCCTTGTTCGAACTTGTGATGGAAGCGCCATATAATAGGCAAATTAACAAGACTAAAAACAGCTGGCTGTTCGCTATGCTCCATTTTAGGCCACTCATTGTGGGTAACACGGCTATTTATCGAGAAAGTATATGAAACTTTTTATATTCACAATTTCACTTTTATTTGTTTTTTCTTGCAGTACTCCAACTAAGGTTAATGCAAATTCGACAGAACAAACAGGTAATTACAAATCAACTATCCTTAAACAGGATTGGATTCATGGCTCAGAAAATTGCGAAACTAATCAAGAATCAGCGTTTGATGTCTATCAACATGATGCTCATAGTTTTATTATTCGACAAAACAAATGTTTAACCTTTGAAGCCCCTTTTATCTATATTTTGGTTGGCGAACAAAAAATATTAGTCATAGATACTGGTGCGTTAAGTGATAATCCCGCATTCTCCTTATATACAGAATTAGCAAAAATTATTGGGAAAGAGCAATTAGCTGTTAAAGAATTACTTGTCGTTCACTCTCACAGCCACAGAGACCATTACAAAGGGGATGTTTATTTTAATGGACGAGCAAACGTAAAAGTAATTAAAACATCAGCGATAGACGTGAGGTCATTTTTTGGTTTTACTGATTGGCCCCAAGGGCAAAAAACAATTGAACTTGGTGCAAGAAAAATTACCGTTATCCCGACACCGGGTCATCAAGAAGAGGCGATAAGCATATATGATCACCATACTAAATGGCTAATGACGGGAGATACATTGTATCCTGGTTATATTTATGTAAAAGACTGGGATGCATACAGGGATAGTATCGAGAGGCTGACTAATTTTACTAATAATAATGATGTTATAGCTATAATGGGGGCACATATAGAAAAGAAAAAATCGCCAAACTCCTTCTTCCCTATTGGTGCTACTTACCAACCCAATGAGGCGAAGTTAGATTTAGGCGTTGGAAGCTTACAAATGCTAAATAAAGAACTAAAAGCAATTGATGAATCACGTGAAATCATATTTGATGACTTCATTATAAAACCTATGAGTAGCTTTCAAAAAATGCTAAGTAATGCTGCAAGGTGGTTTACTCAATAGCTAACAACTTCAAACGGAAATACAGTTGGCTTTTGTTCATTCCGTTCACTTACTTTAGCCAACCATTTTTTGTCCATCAGCAAGGTGTTATAAGTAACCTATGAACTTGAGTCATCCGAGAAATTTAGGCATATTACTAGGCGTTCTTTATGGAATTTCTATTCGGCTAGTGATGGAGCTTGAGCAATTTAAGGGCATAGGAGAATTAGTTTCTATTTCATTCATGTTTCTAGTGCCTTTCGCTATTGGTTTTATACGGATTTATTTCGAAGTGAAAATAAATCCAAATATAACGGTAGGCAGAATGATCACAGTATCATGGCAGCCCATTTTTATATTCCTTTTAACGACATTTGTCACACTTCTCGAAGGTAGTATTTGCATACTAATGGCATTACCTGCATTTATGTTTTTTGCAAGTCTGGGGGGGATGGCTGCTGGGTTTTTATCTCGAATGTTAAGAACTAAAGGAACACTTACGTGTGTCGCTATTTTTCCTTTGCTCATGGGGCCAATAGAGTTAAATTTTCTTGAGTTATCTAAAACATATCAAGTTGAGAATCAGATCGAAATCAATTCAACACCTGAGATGATTTGGTCACAGCTAGGAAACGTTGAAAATATTGAGAAAGATGAATTACCAATATCTATAACAACATTAATAGGCATACCTTCGCCTATCTCGGCACAAATGAGTGGTTTGTCTATTGGTAGTGTAAGAACTAGTCGTTGGGAAAAAGGGGTTGTTTTTAAAGAGGTGATAACAGAGTGGTCTATTGGTAAACGTATGGCGTATGACTTCGATATTGACCCTGATGTTATTCCCGACGGATCTTTAGATAAGCATGTTAAATTGGGTGGAGCGTATTTTTCTCCACTGTCGGGCAAGTATGAAATCGTGCCTTCGAAAGAAAGTGGTAAAAGCATATTGAAGCTTTCAACGATAGTGAGAGATGACACCAACTTTGGCATATATTCTCGATTTTGGGGCGAGTTAATTTTCAGTGATTTCCACGATAGTTTGTTAGCTTTAATAAAGAATCGTTCAGAGAGTTTTACTGATAACAGCTAATAAAACAGCGCAAAAAAGCAGATGTTTTTTGCTCTTTCGACGCTTGTTTTAAGCAAACATTATTTTTTGCTTAGCAAGCTCGTTGGCTATTTAAGGACGCGGTATGAAACGTAGGCAGTTTATTAAAGCTTCATTGGTAAGTGGCGGAGCTATTATAGCCATAGGTGCGGGGACATTTTTGCTCATTGACGAGAGCAGCAAAGAGAGCCTCACTGTCGACATAGCTTTAAAAAAGCTAGATGAATTAGCTCATAAAAACCTTGTAAGTTCGGGCATATGGGACCCATATCAAATATTTACACATTGCGCACAAAGTGTAGAGTTTTCAATGTCGCAATTTCCAGAACATAAATCGAGTTTTTTTAAGCGTACTGTTGGTCATTTAGCCTTCTCAATGTTTTCATCTAAAGGCAAGATGACTCACAGCTTAAATGAGCCCATTCCAAGCGCACCAATACTAAATCGCAGTTTAGATGTGACGTTAGCGCTAAAGCGCTTGAAAAAAGCCTTGATTGAGTTTGATGGTTATCGGGGGAAACTTGCACCACACTTTGCCTATGGTGAACTGTCAAAAGAGCAATATCAAATAGCGCATGTGATGCATTTATATAATCATCTTCAAGAAATAGGGCTAACAACAGATGTCTAGGTTAGAAAATAGCAGGGTTTCGAGATGGAATTAAGGTTTGTATCAGAAAAATCGATTAATGGCTTTAGTATCCGCACTGATAATGAAACTGAAATGGCTGCTAATAAAGGAAAAATTGGCCCTTTATGGCAAACATTTGATGAACTAGTGCCGGTAGATTATAAAAATGGTGAAAGAGTTTATGGCGTGTATTTTAACTATGAATCAGACCACACCGGAAAATTCACGGTTCTTGCAGGCTTTGATGGCTTGTCGATTCCGCCAAAAATAAGTTTAAAACAGGTAACTATTCCTGCCGCAAAGTATCTTGTATTTAGCCATAAGGGAGAAATGCCTCAAATAGCTATCGATGCTTGGACTGAAGTTTGGCACTATTTTGCTAATGGTAAAGCAGAGTATCAAAGGCTTTTTTCAACGGATTTCGAATATTATCCAAACGGCAATGAAATTGAAGTTCATATCGCGGTTAAGTAATTAGCTAACCCAATCGACAACGACACGCAGCAGTTGGCTGCGTTTCGTTAAACAATGTTAACCAACTGTGCAACTTCGCCGGTTATTTAGCTGTTGGTATGAAACTATTACCACGATAAAAAGTAATTTTAAATTAGCTTATTATTTATAATGTTACTCCCCATACTAGGATTTATCTAAACTGTATGGGTCATTTACTGGTGCAATAGTTTAGTTAAATCCACGCAAGACATTGCAATTTCACAAGTTAAAATAGCGGTAAATTTGCCTGGAATTTCTCTAAAGCTTTTTGCTGATACTGTTACTATTAATAAACAATCAACTCAGCCGTCATACATCGAATATGTCGTGAATATAGAGTGAAATGCCGTTAGTTTTTTTCTGCTCCATCAACATTTTAGCAAGCAATTTTTGCCTGTTATTAGTGGGCTATAAAATAACTAAAGCAAGAGCAAGCAAGGCTAATTTTCTCGATAACGTAATGATTTAGCTTGTCGGCCTGCAAGGTCTTAATAAATGATAAAAAAAGCCGTTAACGTGAATGTTAACGGCTTTTTTTATCTGTTTTTCATTACTGAGGGTAAAAATAATGGCTCAATTAGCTTGTTTTGGACGTCTATACGTTTAGAGGTTGACACGGCTATGTTCTTAAGTGCATTATAGATTGATGAAAGTTACCAACAATAAAGCTTTTTTAAGCGTATTGTTACTTAGATAATACTTGGAGTTAGTTTAGCGCTATGCCCATTAAGATCCCGAATGAGTTGCCAGCTTTGACAATATTAGACAATGAAAATATTTTCGTCATGTCTGAACGTCGTGCAGCGGACCAAGAAATTCGCCCAATGGAAGTCGCTATTCTTAACTTAATGCCCAATAAAATTGCTACCGAAGTGCAAATTTTGCGCATGTTGGCTAATACGCCACTGCAAATAAATGTTGAGTTTGTTCGTATCCACGCTAATGAATCTAAAAATACTCCGCAAGCGCATTTAGACAATTTTTATCGTTTGTTCGATGATATTAAACACAAGCAATATGATGGTTTGATTATTACCGGTGCGCCACTGGCATTGTTAGATTATCAACAAGTGACCTTTTGGGATAAAATTTGTCAAGTGTTTGACTGGGCAGATAAAAATGTAACCTCTACTATGTTCTCTTGTTGGGCAGCACACGCGGCGCTTTATCATCATTATGGTTTGAAGCGACATTTGCGTGAGCATAAGCTTTTCGGTGTTTATCGCCATCGCTGTTTAAAGCCAAAAGAGCAGCTAACGCGGGGCTTTGACGAAAGCTTTAGTGTCCCTCATTCTCGCTATGGCTATATCGATAAAGCTGATTATCAAACACTGGATAACTTAGAAATATTAGCAGAATCTGCTGATGCGGGGGTTTATTTGGTGGTCAGTAAAAACAAGCAGCAGGTCTATCTCACCGGTCACCCAGAATATGACGCATCAACACTGAGTGACGAGTATTTTCGGGATCTTGACGCTGGCGGGAAAGTGTCACTACCCGAACATTATTTTAGTGATAACAATCCGACCCGCGATACTGCAAATACTTGGCGCAGCCATGGCAGTTTACTTTTTACCAATTGGCTAAACTATTACGTTTATCAAATTACGCCGTATCAACTAGATGCAGACCATATTAAAGCAATTCACCCAGGAATATCACGTGGCTAAGCAAGATAAATCTTATTCAAAAGCACCTGTGGTGCAATCTTCTTCATATGGCCTATTACAAGCTCAACTAGACCAGCGCATTCTAATTTTAGACGGTGCTATGGGCACAATGATCCAAGCCTATAAATTTGAAGAGCAAGATTACCGCGGCGAACAGTTTGCTGATTGGCATAGTGATGTTAAAGGCAACAACGATATGTTGGTGCTGACACAAGCTGAAGTTATTAAAGCCATTCATCGCGAATATTTAATTGCGGGCGCTGATATTATTGAAACCAATACTTTTAACGCCACCACTATCGCCATGGCTGATTACGACATGGAGGACTACAGTGCTGCGATTAATTTCACGGCAGCGCGGTTGGCACGGGAAGTTGCTGATGAATTTAGCGTGAAAAACCCTGCTAAGCCGCGTTTTGTTGCTGGTGTGCTAGGGCCAACAAACCGCACTTGTTCAATATCACCTGATGTCAACGACCCTGCGTATCGCAATGTAACCTTTGATCAACTCAAAGATGCTTATATCGAATCGACCAATGCATTGATTGACGGCGGCAGTGATATCATTCTAATTGAAACGATATTTGATACCCTGAATGCTAAAGCGGCTATTTTTGCCGTTGAAACGGTATTTGAAAGCCGCGGTGAACGTTTACCTGTGATGATTTCAGGCACCATTACCGATGCCTCAGGGCGGACATTGTCAGGGCAAACAACGGAAGCATTTTACAATTCATTACGCCATGCCAAGCCGATTTCATTTGGCTTAAATTGTGCGCTTGGCCCGGTTGAATTACGCCAATATGTTGAAGAATTAAGCCGTATTTCAGAAGCGGCGGTTTCTGCTCATCCTAATGCCGGTTTGCCTAATGCCTTTGGTGAATATGATTTTACCGTTGAAGATATGGATAAGCATGTTGCTGAATGGGCAAGAGCAGGCTTTTTAAATATTATTGGCGGTTGTTGTGGTACCACGCCAGCGCATATTAAAGGTATGGCTGATGCCGTGGCTAACATTGCCCCTCGAAAAATTAAGCCGAAAGAAATTGCCTGTCGTTTAGCTGGCCTAGAAGCACTCACCATTAAAGAAGATAGCTTGTTTGTTAACGTAGGCGAGCGCACTAATGTGACAGGCTCTGCGGTTTTTAAACGCTTAATCACCGATGAAAACTACGATCAAGCTATCGCAGTGGCTTTGCAACAAGTTGAAAATGGTGCACAAATTATTGATATCAACATGGATGAAGGCATGTTGGACTCGCAAGCGGCTATGGTGCGATTCTTAAATTTAATTGCCGGTGAGCCAGATATCGCGAAAGTGCCAATTATGCTCGACTCGTCTAAATGGGATATTTTAGAAGCGGGCCTAAAATGCATTCAAGGTAAAGGCGTTGTTAACTCGATAAGTTTGAAAGAGGGCGAAGACAACTTCCGTGAACAAGCTGAATTGTTACGCCGTTATGGCGCAGCCGTTATTGTTATGGCGTTTGATGAAAAAGGTCAAGCAGACACCCGCAAACGTAAGTATGAGATATGTCAGCGTGCCTATCATATTTTGGTCAATGAAATTGGTTACCCAGCGGAAGATATTATTTTTGACCCCAATATTTTTGCTGTCGCTACAGGTATCGAAGAGCATAATAATTATGCTCGTGATTTTATTGAAGCGGTTGGCGATATTAAGCAAAACTTGCCGCATGCGATGATCTCTGGTGGTGTGTCTAATGTTTCATTCTCATTTCGCGGTAATAATCCCGTGCGCGAAGCGATTCATGCGGTATTTCTTTATCATGCGATAAAAAATGGCATGGACATGGGCATAGTTAACGCGGGCCAGTTAGCCATTTACTCCGATATTCCTGATAATCTACGTTTAGCGGTTGAAGACGTTATTCAAAACTCAGATGATGGCGCCACTGAGCGCTTACTCGATGTAGCCCAAGAGTATCGTGGTCAAGCGGGTAGTCAAAATAGTAAAGCGGATTTAACCTGGCGAGAACTAGAGGTTAATAAACGCTTAGAATATTCACTGGTTAAAGGTATTAATGAGTTCATTCTTGAGGATACTGAAGCGGCTAGGTTAGTCGCCAAACGGCCATTGGATGTAATCGAAGGACCTTTGATGGATGGTATGAATGTCGTTGGTGATCTATTTGGCGCCGGTGAAATGTTTTTACCGCAAGTGGTTAAGTCGGCACGCGTGATGAAACAAGCCGTTGCGCATTTAAACCCTTTTATTGAAGCGGAAAAAACTGAAGTTAAATCTAACGGTAAAATACTACTGGCCACAGTAAAAGGCGATGTTCATGACATTGGTAAAAATATCGTTGGCGTGGTGTTACAGTGTAATAATTATGAGATTATTGATTTGGGCGTCATGGTGTCATGTGAAGATATCTTACGTGTTGCCCGTGAAGAAAAAGTCGATATTATTGGCTTGTCGGGCTTGATCACCCCGTCGCTAGATGAAATGGTTCATGTAGCCAAAGAAATGAAGCGGCAAGCATTTAATTTACCTTTACTTATTGGCGGCGCAACGACTTCTAAAGCGCATACCGCGGTAAAAATTGAACAGCAATATCAACATCCTGTGGTGTATGTGCCTAATGCGTCACGTTCTGTTTCTGTAGTCAGCACGTTACTGTCTGATGAACATAGACCTGCCTTTGTTGCCCGCCAAGCAGCGGAATACGTTAAAGTGCGTGAGCGTCATTATAAAAAAGGCCCACGTTCGAGTTTGATTGCTTTAAAAGATGCTCGCGCCAATGCGGTGGCGATTAATTTTGACAACTATACACCTAAGCCGCCCAATAAATTAGGCGTTAGTGTACTCGATAATATCGATTTAAATATTGTTCGCCATTATATCGATTGGACGCCATTTTTTATGACTTGGCAGCTGTCGGGTAAGTACCCATTAATTCTTAAACATGAAGTGGTCGGCGAAGAAGCAACTAAGTTATTTAATGATGCTAACGCCATGTTAGATGACGTTATAAATAACAAAAAACTGACGGCAAAAGCGGTGTTTGGCTTGTTCCCTGCCAATCGTGCGCAAGATGACATACAGCTTTATACTGATGAGTCGCGCACTGAACCATTAATGAAGTTACATCAACTGCGTCAGCAAAGTAAAAAACCTGCGGGGCAATATAACCGTTGTTTAGCGGATTATGTGGCGGATAAAGCCTCAGGTGTTGATGATTATGTTGGTGCTTTTGCGGTTTCTGCCGGCTTTGGTGTTGAAGCGTTAGTAAAAGCTTTCAATGCGGATCACGATGATTACAATAGTATTTTAATTAAAGCGGTTGCAGACCGGTTAGCAGAAGCTAGTGCTGAGTATTTACATGAACAAATTCGTCAAAAATACTGGGGCTACGCACCGGATGAAAATTTAGCCAATGACGATTTGATTCGGGAAAAATATCAAGGCATTAGACCAGCACCCGGTTATCCAGCATGCCCAGAGCATACGGAAAAGGGCTTATTGTGGGAATTACTTAAGGTTGAAGAAAACATTGGTATGGAGTTAACTTCAAGCTTTGCCATGTGGCCGGGTGCAGCCGTCAGTGGTTGGTACTTTGCGCATCCAGATGCTAAATATTTTGCCGTAGCCAAAGTTGCCCAAGACCAAGTTGAAAGTTATGCCGCGCGTAAAGAAATGACCATGCCACAAGCAGAACGTTGGTTGTCGGCTAATTTGGATTACGAACCTAGTTAAGTTAACGCGCTTTTTATTGTACTATTAGACACCACATAAAGTGGCATAATAGCCGGCGTATTTTACCAATACCGCCTGACTTTAAAGCTTTGTAAGGTGATATTTATTGCGACAATATTTATCATCGCATAAAGGTATACAGGTTCGAGCTGAACCTGTACCTTTAAAGCTATTAATTTTTGCTAAGTGAGCGATAAATCAGTGCGATTAACCTTATTTAATTAGCTCAATTAATTCATGAATTGTCTTCACGGGCATTATTTTAGCGCCTAAGCCTTCCATAGATTTATGATAATTTCTAAACGGAATGAATATTTCAGTAAAGCCATGTTGAGCCGCTTCTTTTACCCGCGGCACTCCACTGTCAATGGGTCGCACATCACCGTTTAAACTCAACTCACCCATAATACAGGTGGTTCTTGGGATAACAAATTCATTCAAGCTACTCAATAAAGCCGTGACTAAGGCAAGATCAATACAAGTTTCTGATTCATCAATTTTTAGCCCGCCAATAATATTGAAAAAAGTATCGTGATAAATTTTTGTTTTGGTATGTTTACGTAAAATACCGGTTAACATTTTAATACGGTTCATGTTGAGGCCAACACAGACTCGTTGGGGAAATTCTGCTTCGGTTTCTGTGGTGAGACACTGAATTTCTAGTAGTAAATTTCTGTTTCCTTTGCGTATACAAGTAATTGCTGAACCCGGTGATTCAGTGCTCGAACCCGACAAAAATATTTCACTGGGGTTATCAACACTGAGCATACCTCTTTCACACATTTTAAAAATACCCACGGTATCAATGTCACCAAAACGATTTTTATTCGCTCTTAGTGTCCGTATTTGGCCATCGTTGGTATCGATATGTAATAGCGCATCGACAATGTGTACTAAGGTTTGCGGTCCGGCAATTTCATTATTTTTATTAACGTGGGCAATAAGAAACATTGTGACGTTATTTTGTTTACAGTATTGCGTTAACGACTGCGCAGCACTCTTTACTTGTGATGGCGAACCTGGACTACCATTGGCATTTTCAGTCACTACGGCTTGAATGGAGTCAATGACGGCAAATTTAATTTGCTTTTGATGCAGCTCTTCAATAATCGCTTCGACACTGGTTTCAGACAACAAGTACAATTCGTCAGGATTATAATCAAGCTTTAAACGTTGCACCCTATTTTTGAACTGCGAAAGTGATTCCTCGGCAGTACAATAAAGTGACGGGGTTAACTTTGACATACGGGCAACTAAGTCAGAAAGTAAGGTCGTTTTTCCTGCCCCAGGATCGCCAGAAATGATATTCACAGATCCGGTAGTTACACCGCCACATAATACTCGGTCAAGCTCACCAATACCGGTCAATTGTTTTTCAGCTTCAGTAGATTCAATTTCATTGATCTTTTTCGAACCGCCGCCGATACCGCCGGCATAGCCGCCGGTTGATATGCGGCTTTTAGTCGCGCTGTTGCTCTGAGTCGCTGGAATTTTCATTTCAGCTAAGGTATTCCATGCGCCGCATCGACATTGACCTTGCCAACGAGGGTAGTTCATGCCGCAATCGGTACAAACGAATTCTAATTTTGATGTTTTTGCCATTGGGCTACCTATTTTCTACATTTAAAATTTTAACCACTTGCTCTGCAATTGGTATTAGTCAAAATTATGACAAGAGCTTAGGATAATAAATAATTAACCTTGTTTATTGAGATGGTCATTATTTGCTTGAAGTTTTTATTGTTTATATTCAACATGTTATGTTTATATCTCTGCGTGCATTGTTTTGTTGTAAATAAAGCCCTGAAATTTTACTGCGCTAGTTACCATTTAATAGGTATGGTTATTGCTTCGAAAAAAACAGTAACATAATAAATTGTTTACTAATCAATGTTAATCATAGTGTTATTGTGGTGTTAATTATCTTTTAAGCCACTTATACTTAGATTAATATACGATGAGTAGTTTTCTTTATTGTAAAGATATTGACGCGTAAATGAATAAAGATTTTTCAAAATATCAAAAAATTATCAATGAATTTAGTGGCCAAGTCTTAAATAGTGACTTTGAAGCTAGGTTTAATGCTGCCGCTAAAAATGTGCCAAAGACTGAACGCTTTCTTTTAAAAATGGAATTAAAGCGGCTAGCAGCGCCATGTACTCGTTTGATTGATCTACGAGGGCATGTCGATGGTGAATGTAAAGCCTTTGAACATGAAGGCAGAACACATTTTCTAGACAGTGTAGCCAGCCAAGTTTTTACTGAAGCGTTTACGCGTTATAGCGGCTATACCTTTGGTGTTTACGAAGCTACAATGAACACTGAAAATAACTTTAGAGTTATTTATCAAAGAGAAAAAAGCCAGGTTAAAGTCAGTGCAATCCCATCCGTAAATACCACTAAAGTTTTTGAAAAATCACAATACCCAGCAAAATTCTATAGCTTTGGCCCCTATCATAATCGCAGTGAAGAACGGATGAATTTTGCGATTTCAATCAAGGTTTCTTTAGGTGATGGTAGCAATTTCGAGTGTACTAGTTCAGATATCAGTGTTAATGGCTGCAAGTTTAGGGTTAATGGCTTTAAAGCCATTAAAATAGCGCAACAAATAACTTTACGCTTTACTGGCTTGGAAGAAGAGTTCCAGTTTGGTGGTGATAGCGACTTTATCTATGAAGTTAAGAATATGACCACATTAGATAATATGCAGTTAGTTGGGGTGAAAAGAGTTATCCAGCAAAAGGCCCGTCCCGATGGCTTTACACAATTTCTTGCTGGTTTTATTCAAGGTAATAAACGCCGTTATAAAATAAATTTAGATAACACCATTCGCGCTTTACAATCTCGAAGTTTTGAACAGTACGTACTACCTAAGTCTAATGAACTACCTGTTTTTATTGAAAAAAATGATGATTTTTTAACGCCAAAATATGCGCTAACTTGTAATAATAATCAAAGCATTTATCAGTATTGGCAAGATGAAAAACGCTATTCGGCTTTATATTGTTTAATTACCCCTGAGCGAATTACACAACTTAAAAAGTTAGCGATATCGGGTAAACAATTATTGGTTTATAGTTTTATTCATAAGAGCCAAGGCAAGTGCTATTTTTATACTGCCGATGAAACACAACTCGCTGAAGATGAAGAATTTATGCCGCAATTTTTGGGTTTTGCGGCGGAAAAAGACAGCTTTTCGATTATTCAGTTGTCTTTGTTGGATGTATTTCCACGTCGCGCCGAGTCGTCTTTAACACTATCAAATGCCATCACTAAGCAAAACGAATATTTGAACGCTCCGATATCCGAAGAGGTTAAGGCTCTGTTAGAAAACACTCCTTATATAGTGGTAGCAAGTGAGGTTAAAGATAGTGAGACCACAAAGGCCTACCAAGCGTTATCTTATGAAGGGATTAATACGGTTAAATTGAAAAAATTTGGCCATAAACGCCTCAGTAAACCGTTCAGTGTTGATGAGGTAGGGATAAATTATAGGAACCAACGACAAGAGCTACGTTTTACTTATAATACACCGGTTAACCTTGGCGTCGATAAGGTTACGTGGCAAGGGAAATCACATGATTTTTCCTCCTCAGGATTAAAAGTAGAGCTAGATAAAGCCAGCGACTTGGTGAAAGGAAGTATTGTTTATGTTAGTTTTCCTGCCTTACAAAAGATTACTTCAGCGTTTGATTTAACGGCGTTACCCTACGAAGTCATGCGAGTAAATAATGCCAAAACTATTGTTAATTTACGTGTTTTTGTCGAAAAGCATCAGCATATTGGGCGTAAATTCTTTAAAGCCTTAATTGATAAAAATCGCGATAAATTAACACCTGATGAATATGCCATGGCTAGTCCTGGTTTGGCAAAAGCACTACGTAATATATACAGTGCTAGCTCAACGATATCATCTCTTATTGTCCAAACGAGCGGTAGTCGATATAAAACTGAGGCTATTGCGGGTGGAGATGCTAGCAGTAAGTTAATGTCGGCGATGAAACAATTAAGTGATAGCAATTTATATTACAACTTATATCCGATATTCGGTCATGCCAACATTATGACTAACTTGAGTATCAAGTTAAAGAAAATGCAAAATAGGGATACGGCAAGTTCTGAGCTACTTTATATAGCGATTAACCCCAGTTTCGATATGGCGGACAAAGCGGTAAAAATCAAGCTAGCATCGGAACTTGGCAGTGAAAAGTTAAAACAAATGTTTATTCATCAAGCGCTGAAAAATGGCAAATTTTTCTGTGTGATGATGAAGCTGTCACGTGCGGCCGAACCTGATATGGGCCACCTTCATCCCGAATTAAGTTATATTAGTGCCTACGCTATCCATCGCGGCAAACAGATTGAACAAGAAATCTGGAGTGTGGCTGGTATTGCGCAAATTTTTGATATAACCCAAGAAGTACTTTTTCGCTATCGTTTAACACGCTAAATGAGTTAACTATGGTATCGCTCAAGCGCGGCTAGTGCACTCTAGGCTCATTTAAGCTGAATTGGGCATAAAAATTTTGTTATCAGCTGAAATTGCATGCTATCTCTAAAGCCTAGGATGAGTGATGCTCATAAATAATGGTGCTTTGTAAGGTAATTTATGCCGGTAATATCTGGCTTACTTTCAACCCTACACGCCAATGACTATTCGACAATATACGCCTGCATGTAGGCAGGCACTTATGTTTGTCTAAAACACTAAATATGTGATCTTCAATATTTATTCTCGCTTATCATTGCTCACTAACTTAATTCAATTACCATTACTTCAGCCAATGTAATAAGCAATCTAGGCCTGAGCTTGTGATACAAGCATCCGCTTGAGCGAGCACTAAAGGCTTAGCATGAAATGCTACACCCAAATGTGCGGCTGCCATCATCACTAAGTCATTAGCTCCGTCGCCCATTGCAACGGTTTGTCTTGGCTCAATATCAAATTGTTTTTGTAATTGTAGTAAACAATCCGCTTTGGCTTGGGCATCAACAACCTCACCTAAGACCCTACCAGTTAGCTGATGATTGTTAATTTCTAGAACGTTGGCCACGGCGGCGTCAAGTGCTAGCATATGTTTTAAATGATCGGCAAAGTAAGTAAAACCGCCCGAAGCAATGGCAACACGCCAATGCTGTTTTTTCAGTGCCGTTACCAAGGTTTCTAAGCCCGCCATTAATGGTATGTTTTTCGCTACTTTCGCTAAGATTTCTTCCGGCGCATCTTTAAGTTTAGCGACACGTTGATGCAAACTCTCGCTAAAATCTAGTTGTCCTTGCATAGCGAGTTCAGTAACTGCGGCGACTTCTTCACCTACACCTGCCAGCGCTGCTATTTCATCGATACATTCAATTTTTATAGTCGTAGAGTCCATATCCATAACCAACAAACCCGGTTGTGAAAGGCTTGGCGCATTAAGTAATAGTGCTGATTCAATCTTTTCACTGATATTAAATGTTACTAAGCGATCACGTGCCTGCTTAATATCGCTTACTTGCACGCCAAATCGGTAGCTTGTTACGCTATTGCGTAAGTTGATTTTATGCAGGCAGTGCAGGGTTAATTGACACTGGCCAAGTAAATTTACTAAGGTGCTAAGCTTAATATCACCAAAAACAACTAGCTCTAGGAGATTTGCTCCATCTGTTACCATTAACGGCAGATGATTTTCAGATAAAATGAATGTTTGCTGTGCTTGCTCAAACGTTAACGACATCTCTTGCGTAGCGAAGTCCAGAGGTAACCATTGCGTTAAACTTAAGTGCTGAATACTAGCTAAAGAAACTGATTTTTTTTCGCTCGTCACGATAATACCTTATTTAAAAAACACGCTTTAAAACGACTGCCCTAGTATAAAAAGTTTAAATATAGTTCTATACTGTCGTTATATAGATGTAGGAAGCCATACGTTTGATGAAGCCAATAGAACAGCCTTTATACCCTAAATTATCGCCGATTTATAATAAAATATTACAATTAGCTATCGCTATTTTGTTGATTGTATTTTTGATGAATTTTTGGGTGAAAAGTCGAGATACCCAGCAAATGCAAATCCAAGAGCATGCCAATAAAGTGGGTAAGCTTTACTTGGCACAAGCAGCGACCAATGTTATGCCTTATTTAGCAATGCAACAAAGTCAGTTACAACAATATGCTGATACGCTTGTACAACAGCCTTTAGTCAAAAGTGTGCACATTTATGACATTACCGGGCAAACCATTGCCGGCTCAGAGCGAGCGGAATCGATCAATGACCTTTTTGGTATTAGTATCAAGAAAGTCAATCAAACGGCTGATGTGATCCCTTTTGTGCAAGAGTTGCGCAGCGAAGAATTACAGGGCTATATTAGACTGTCACTTTATCGGGCAATACTGGTTGATGAACTGGCAGAACATAGTCGCTATCAGTTCGATATTATGCGTCTGTTGATGATAGTTGCTGGCGTTATTGGTTTTCTATTAACCCGTGGTTTAAATCGCTTTAGTCGTCAAGGATATCGGCCACCGGTCGCTTAAACGTCATCTTACCGAACTCGCTTAACCTCTATGGCGCAGCGCGAACTAAACGAGGTAAAACTGAGGCTATGTTTGACTCCAGTGCATCGGCAAGTACTTGTGAAGGTTCACTGCGTATGCTCGACAGTGTTTGAAATATACTGATTAGCTGTAATGGCGAATTATCTTGCCCCTGAAAACCATATAACGGCATTGCCGGTGCGTCTGTTTCTAGCACTAAGCTTTCCAGCGGCAGTCGTTTAACTGCCTTTAAGGTTTTTTCTGCTCTAGGGTAAGTAATGGTGCCACCTATACCGAGCTTAAAGCCCAAATCGATATACTGGCATGCTTGCTGATAACTGCCTGAAAAAGCGTGAATAATACCGCCATTTGTTAATTTTTTTTGTCGCAACATAGGCACAATATATTGATGTGATCTACGATGATGAACAATAATGGGTAAATGATAGGTTTTTGCTAACGTTAATTGCTGTTCAAACACTAAGGTTTGGGCTGATAGATTATCTTGCGCTTTATCAATTACACCATCAATGCCAGCTTCGCCGATAGCAACAATATCATTTTGGTGCAAATTCACTAAGTGTTCTAAAACATCAAGGCTATCAGCAGCTAAATCATTCAAAAACCAAGGGTGTATACCTAAACACGGGTGTAGTGCTAAATGTTCAGAACTATTGTTTTTAGCCAGTGCTAGGACTTTGAGCCAGTTTTTTGGCCCAATAGTTGGTATAACGATATGATGAATATGTGCTTGCTGACATTGCTTAAGTAAACTCGGTAAATCAGCACTAAAAGCATTAAAGTCAAGATGACAATGGCTGTCGGTAAAGCGTAATATATCTGTCATCTTAGCTCCCCGTTAAATACTCTTTAAACACGCTAGTGACTAAATTAACTTATCCGCACGACGAGTTAGCGCCGTAATAACATCGGCTAACTTATAATGACTGATAAATTCAGCATCTGGCGTTTGTTGATGAACCAGCACGTTAGCAAGATAAACGGCTTGGGCAACACCAAAGTTTTTTTGTAACAGCTTTTCTGGACGATGATGTAATACAATCGCTTCAATGATGTGGTAGGAAAAACCCCATATATGCAATAAATAACCACCGACATGGCTATGATCACTGGCAAATATTTTATTTTCTAGGGCGATGTTATTGTCATCATTGATACGATGCATGAAGAATAACGCCGTTGCTTTTTCATTGACCTCAAACAGCACAACTTTACCGATATCGTGCAACAAACCGGCGATCATAGCGTCTTGTTTAAGTTCTGGTTTTACCATAGAAGCGGCAAGTTTTGCCGTCGCTAAACAATGTAACTGTTCATCAAGTATGGAGAAGCCTTTGATTTTTGGGTTATAAGAAAATAGCTCGGCGGTCATCACTATACAACATAAGGTATCAATGCCCATTTTGGTGATGGCATCACTGATGCTCATCATTGGCTTACCACCAGTGCTGAAGCTATTATTGGAAAACTGCAGTACCTTTGCTGTTAATGCTGGGTCTTGCTGAATAATTTGCGCAATTTTATTTGAGTCAGTATTACGCTCTTTTAAAATTGCATTAAGCTGCATATAAACCTTAGGCGGGCTTGGTAGCACTTTTATATTGGCAATGGTTTTGACAATAATATCTTTCGTTATTGCTTGATTGTTATTAGCCATCTGAGCAATGGTGTTAATGATGGTTCTACACTCTAGGGGCTGCGCAAAACAATAATGGGCAATGTTTTGCGCTGGCTGCATGTCGTCGTCAATTAAAATGCGGACAATGGTAGGGAATTTTTTCGCTACCATTTCAAATATAGTGTTACCGCTACTGTTATCGACTATTGCTGCGCATATCACGACATTAAACTGGTGCTGTGAAAGTGCTGAAACAGCAGCATTCAAGCCAGTGACATGAGCAAACTTGGCTCTGGATTTATGTAGTTCCTGCTTAAGTTCAAGCAGCTGGTTCTCGGTATTATCAATAAGTAATATTTTCATTTACAGCATATTGTCCCGTAGATATTTTACATACGTTCCATCACGTCAATACCCAAAATATCCAAGCCTTGTTTTAGGGTATTGGCAATAATGTGGCTTAGGGCTAATCGTGATTGTTTCACATCTAGTGCTATGTCATCTTTTAATATTGGGCAAGCTTCGTAAAAGCTCATGTAAAGGCTGGCAAGTTCATACAAATAATTACACAGTAAATTTGGTGTGCATTCACTTATAACAGCGTTAATGACATTCTCTAACTGCAACAACTTCAGTGCAAGTGCTTTTTCTTGTGGCTCGACAATAGTAATAGTTTGTATGTTATCTGATGAAAAATTTGCTTTGGTAAAAATGCTTTGAATACGCGAATAAGCATATTGTAAGTAGGGTGCAGTTGCGCCTTCAAAACTGAGCATCGTTTTCCAGTTGAAAATATAGTCGCTGGTACGATTTTTAGATAAATCAGCAAATTTAACCGCGCCAATACCTACCTTCTCAGAAATTTCAGTTAAATCGGCATCGGCAATATCGGGGTTTTTCTCTTTGATCAATGCAGATGCACGTAAAATGGCCTCATCAAGTAATTCAGCAAGTTTAATCGTGCCACCCGTACGCGTTTTAAAAGGCGTACCGTCGTCACCCATCATCATACCAAACGGGCAATGATCATAACCGACATGCTTAGGTAAGAAACCGGCTTTACGGGCAACGATTTCAACTTGCTTAAAGTGCAAGGCTTGACGAGCGTCAGTAAAAATAATAATTCGGTCGGCTTTTAATTCACCAACACGGTAGCGACAAGCAGAAAGATCTGTGGTGGCATATAAGTATCCACCACCCGACTTTTGTACGATAAATACCGATGGTTCGCCGTCTTTGTTAGCCATTTCGTTAATAAAAACAACTTTGGCGCCTTGGTCTTCAACGGCAATTTTTTGTGCCATTAATTCATCAATCACGTTTGATAAATCATCGTTGTAAGCACTTTCGCCCATAATATCTTTACGCGCTAAGGTGACATTTAGTTTTTTATATATGTCTTCACTGTGGCTAATTGAAATATCAATAAACTGTTGCCAAAGCGTTGCGCAATGCGTGTCGCCACTTTGTAGTTTTACTACGTAGTCACGGGCGCGATCAGCAAAACCGTCTTCATTATCAAAACGTACTTTTGCTTCACGATAGAAGTTCTCTAAATCCGATAGGGCAGTTTCAGCCACTTCATTGGAAGCAAGTTTATCGCTTAAATGGGCTAATAACATACCAAATTGCGTGCCCCAATCACCCATGTGATTTTGCCGGATAACCTGCTCACCACGAAACTCAAGTGCGCGCACAACAGCATCACCAATAATGGTTGAACGTAAATGCCCTACGTGCATTTCTTTTGCAAGGTTAGGCGCAGAGTAATCAACCACAACATTTTGTGGTGTAACTGCTTGGCTTACACCTAAGTTTTGGTCGGTGGCTACTTTATTTAATTGCTCAGCTAACCAAGTTTTGTCTAAATGAATATTAATAAAACCAGGGCCGGCTAATTCAACTTTCTCAGCAATGCCGGTCAAGTCGAGAGCATCAACCACTTTGCTTGCCAATTCGCGAGGATTAGTTTTTAACTTTTTAGCTGCACCCATAACGCCATTTGCTTGGTAGTCACCAAAATTTGCTCGGCTAGATAAACTTATCGCAGGGTTTGTGCCTTCAGGTAAACCTGCCGCCGTCATGGCAAGCTTAACTTTTTCACTCAGGATGTTACTAATATTCATTTAAATTAACTCTTCTTCAATTAAAGGCTCAAGTATGTGGCATCAACTTGAGTAAATAAGCCTAATTTTTCATCAGGCTTATAGGTAAATTACGTGATTGACTTTTACTTGTCATCAATTGCTTTTCATTATATTGAACGTTATACCCAATAAATTAATGCTCGCGGGTTTTGTGAAACTTAATATCTGGGTGACGTTCTTGCGCTAGATTTAAGTTAACCATAGTAGGAGCGATGTAAGTCAGATTATTACCGCCATCAAGTGCTAGGTTATCGTAGGCTTTCTTTTCAAATTGCTCTAATGTCCGCTCATTATCACAAGTACACCAACGGGCAGTGGCTACGCTGATAGGTTCGTAAATAGCATCAACTTTGTATTCAGTTTTTAAGCGTTGTACGACCACTTCAAACTGCAATACACCAACCGCTCCAACGATCATATCGTTGGAGTTAAAAGGTCTAAACACTTGAACAGCACCTTCTTCCGATAATTGGATCAGGCCTTTTTGCAATTGTTTAGCTTTCAGTGGATCGCGTAAACGAATACGGCGGAACATTTCTGGCGCAAAGTTTGGAATACCGCTAAATTTCATCTCTTCGCCAGCGGTGAAAGTATCGCCAATTTGAATGCTGCCGTGATTATGTAAGCCGATAATATCACCGGCATAAGCTTGCTCAACATTAGATCGGTCACCGGCCATAAAGGTCACCGCGTCTGCAATTCTGACGTCTTTGCCGATGCGGACCTGTTTCATTTTCATGCCTTTTTCATATTTGCCTGAACAAATACGCATAAAAGCAATACGGTCACGATGCTTAGGGTCCATATTGGCTTGAATTTTAAAGACAAAACCAGAAAATTTTTCTTCTTCAGCTCTAACAATTCGAGTATCGGTTTCGCGTGGTAATGGTTTGGGTGCCCAACGCGTTAAACCGTTAAGCATATGGTCAACACCAAAGTTGCCCAATGCCGTACCAAAAAATACCGGTGTGAGTTCACCCTTTAAAAACTCTTCATGATTAAATTCATGTGAAGCACCGACAACAAGCTCAAGCTCATCACGAAAGTCTTCGGCGTAGTCACCGATAATCTTATCAAGTTCTGGGTTATCTATGCCCTTAATGACTCGTTTTTCTTGAATAGTATGGCCTTGACCTGTTTGATATAAAAATATCTCATCAGTCAAAATATTATATACGCCTTTAAATTCTTTCCCCATGCCTATTGGCCAAGTAATAGGAGCACATTTAATTTTTAGTACATCTTCAACTTCATCCATAACTTCCATTGGGTCGCGGACATCGCGATCCATTTTATTCATGAAAGTAATGATAGGGGTGTCCCGCAGGCGGGTAACTTCCATTAGTTTAATCGTACGCGCTTCAACACCCTTAGCTACGTCAATGACCATTAAGCAAGAGTCGACTGCAGTTAACGTTCGATAAGTATCTTCTGAGAAATCTTCATGGCCGGGGGTATCAAGTAAATTAACCAAACAATTATCATAAGGAAATTGCATGACAGAGGTGGTAATTGAAATACCACGCTCTTTTTCCATCTCCATCCAGTCAGATTTTGCATGTTGCCCCGACTTTTTACCTTTTACGGTACCAGCTTTTTGCAAAGCTTGACCAAAAAGTAACACCTTTTCAGTGATCGTCGTTTTACCCGCATCAGGGTGACT
>TARA_R110000737_G_scaffold332699_1_pt1 | contig 23937 bp, 18 predicted proteins | sample TARA_R110000737 | Tara Oceans TARA_R110000737 (sample SAMEA4398027) | marine metagenome | biome: Polar Biome; feature: [SRF] surface water layer (ENVO:00010504); material: water (ENVO:00002006), including particulate matter (ENVO:01000060) such as... | depth 5 m | reverse complement strand
CATCGCACGTTTGGCTTACCAGTGGTTATTACCAACTGTTCCAATAATTATGGCCCATATCATTTTCCTGAAAAGCTAATCCCATTAGTGATTTTAAATGCGCTAGCGGGTAAAGCATTGCCTATCTATGGCGATGGTATGCAAATTAGAGATTGGCTTTACGTGGAAGATCATGCAAAAGCATTAGTTAAAGTGGTTTCGCAAGGGGCTATTGGTGAAACTTATAATATTGGCGGCCATAATGAAAAAGCCAATATTGAAGTGGTTAAAACCATTTGCAGCATTTTGGACGAACTGGTGCCAAGCAAGTTAAGTAATGTTGAAAAATATGCTGAGTTGATCACCTACGTTAAAGATCGTGCTGGTCATGATGTACGCTATGCAATTGATGCCTCGAAAATTGAAAAAGAATTAGGCTGGATACCAGAAGAGTCTTTTGAAACCGGCATTCGTAAAACAGTACAGTGGTATTTAGCTAATGAAAAATGGTGGCAATCAGTACTTGATGGCAGCTACGCTATGGAACGTTTGGGTCGTTATTAGTGTTTTGCTAGCATTTTTATTTCAAGTTTCGCAGTAGTATTGCTGTGAAGTAGACTTTTCTTTTTTGTTATTTGCCAATTATATGAATATAAGCCAAGCTGTTTCTCTTATCCATACTCAAGCTACAATGAAAATGAAATCACAAGCTAACGCGTTAGTGTTAAGTTATTTGTGGTGGGTTTTAGAGCCCTTATTGTTTGTTGCCCTTTTTTATTTTGTCTTTAAATATGTTTTATACCGTGGAGATGGTGATTTTTTTATTTTCTTAATGGTGGGTCAAATACCGTTCCTTTGGTTTTCAAAGGCTGTTAATTCAGGGGCAAATAGTATTATTCAAAATAAAGGATTAGTTTTACAACGGGTTATTCCAAAAATAATATTTCCGTTGGTTAATTGCCAAGAAGCTTTTTATAAACAATTATTTGCTTTTAGCGTATTGCTTTTGATTATGGTCTTTAACGGTTTTGTAAATGTCGCAAATTGGTGGCAAATTATTCCGCTCATATTCTTACAGTATATTCTCATTGCTGGTGTAGCTTCTATATTTGCCGTTTTTGTGACATTTGCGAGTGATTTTGGTGTTGTTATTGGTATGTTTATGATGGGGTTAATGTTTACTTCAGGCATATTCTGGGATATTAACTTAATTCAAGATCAAGCAATGAAAGAGCTTTTATTAACGTTAAACCCTTTAGCCGCCTTGATTGATGGGTATAGGCAAGTCTTAATGTATGATAATTTATTAAATGTTAAATATATGATGTATGTATTTTCTTGGGCAATGATAAGTTTTTTTATTGGAGCTTTCTGTTTGCAAAAATATAGTAATGCTTTAACAAGGCGTTTATTTGCATGAGTGATGCAATAATAACTTTTGATAAAGTCACGCTTGAATATAAATCTCGCGTTGGGCTTTTTAAATCCTTCACCCATAAAGCAATAGACAATATTAGCTTTTCAGTTCAAAAAGGTGAAGTGTTTGGTGTGTTAGGTGGAAATGGATCAGGTAAATCAACCCTTTTACAAATGCTTGCTGGTATATTACAACCTGATGAAGGGCGTATAGTTGTTGCACCTAAAATTACGCGCTCTTTACTATCACTAGGTTTAGGTTTTAATCCTCAGCTTACTGGCGAAGACAATGCGCTAATTAGCTGTATGCTGAACGGATATTCAAAAAAAGATTCAAAACTGTTGTCTAAAAAAATTGAAGATTTCTCTGAGTTAGGCAAATTTTATATGCAGCCAGTTAAAACCTACTCTTCAGGTATGAAATCTAGGTTAGGCTTTTCAACGGCTATTTTATCCAAGGTTGATGTATTACTGATAGATGAGGTACTTAGTGTTGGCGACAACGCTTTTAAGGCTAAAGCACAAAGTACCTTATTGGAAAAAATAAATAGTGAGTTGACGGTGGTTTTTGTCTCCCATAGTGATCAACAAATTAAAAGTATTTGTAATAGATGTATGTGGTTAAAAAATGGCAGTATGGTAGCCCAAGGTGATACGGCAAGCGTGATGGCACAATACTCACAAAATATAACAATCAAAAAGTAGGTTTAAAAATGTTAAATAGAAAAGGGATTATTTTAGCTGGCGGTTCAGGCACTCGTTTATATCCACTAACTAAAGTCGTTAGTAAACAATTGATGCCTGTCTATGACAAACCTATGATTTACTATCCATTAGCAACGTTAATGCAAGCAGGAATTAAAGAGATTTTGGTTATTTCAACACCAGAAGAAATTCATCGATTTGAGAGCTTGCTTGGTTCTGGTGATAACTTTGGCATTAAAATATCGTATGCCGTTCAACCTAGCCCAGATGGTTTAGCTCAAGCGTTTATCATTGCTGAGGATTTTTTAGCCGGCAGTTCTGCTGCTTTAGTGCTAGGTGACAACATGTTCTACGGGCATGATCTAACGACATCACTGCAAAGTGCCACGAAACAATCCACAGGAGGTACTGTTTTTGGTTATCATGTTGCAAATCCTTCATCCTATGGAGTAGTTGAGTTTGATAAAAGTGGTAAAGCGGTATCTATTGAAGAAAAACCAGAGCAGCCTAAATCAAACTATGCTGTTCCTGGATTATACTTTTTTGATTCTCAGGTTGTTGAATTTGCGAAAAATGTGCAACCTTCTGCTAGAGGTGAACTAGAAATCACCGATATTATTGACCAATATCTACAGGCAGGTGAGCTGCAGGTTGAAATAATGGGGCGAGGTACTGCATGGTTAGACACCGGAACCCATGATGATTTGCTCGCAGCAGCACAGTTTATAGCTACCGTGGAAAAACGACAAGGGTTAAAGATAAACTGCCCTGAAGAAATTGCTTATAGAAATGGCTGGATAAGTAATAGTCAATTAAAAGAAATTGCGGCGCCGTTAATCAAAAGTGGTTACGGGAAATATTTAATGAATTTACTTAAAGAATCCAATTTTTAATCAAATTGACTAAAAAAGCGATGACTTTTTTTTAGCTTAGAGGAGCTAAGCAGAATGAAAATAATTAGTACAGAAATTCCTGATGTAAAAATACTTGAACCAGATGTTTATGGTGATGAACGTGGTTTCTTCATGGAAACCTATAGGAAGGATTGGTTTCAAGCTAATATCGCTAATGTTGATTTTGTTCAAGATAACCATTCTAAGTCTAGCAAAGGTATTTTAAGAGGTTTGCATTATCAATTAACTCAAACACAGGGGAAACTAGTTAGAGTGACTAAAGGAGAAGTGTTTGATGTCGCGGTAGATATCCGTAAAAACTCTCCAACCTTCGGCCAATGGGTAGGGGGATTTTTAAGTGCAGAAAATAAGCGACAACTTTGGGTGCCTGCTGGTTTTGCTCATGGCTTTTTAGTCACAAGTGAAGAAGCTGAATTTGTTTATAAGTGTACTGATTATTATCACCCTGGATCAGAAATCTCGATAGCGTATAACGACAAAATAATTGGAATTGATTGGCCCTTAGTCAATGGCGAGGCGCCTTCATTATCGCAGAAAGATCTTGACGGTGTGTTGTTAGAACAGGCGCCTAAGTTATGATTATAGTTATTGGTAAGTCTGGCCAACTTGCCAGAGAACTATCCGATATATCGACGGAAGAGCAATTAGTTTTCTTGGGTCGCAATGACATTGACATTACCTCCTTTAGTTCAGTTAAAGATACACTAGCTAACTATGCCCCTACGGCGGTGATAAATGCCTCAGCCTATACCGCAGTAGACAAAGCAGAAACAGAACCTAAGCAGGCCTTTCTAATTAATCATAAAGCGGTTGAAAACCTAGCCAACTATTGCAAAGAGCAGAATATACACTTTGTACATGTGTCAACTGACTATGTATTTAAAGGTGATAAAGGTTCACCTTATTTACCTGATGACAACATTGAACCGCAGGGTGTTTATGGTGCAAGTAAAGCCGCAGGAGAATGTTCGATATTAGAAATAATACCCGAGCAAAGCTGCATTATTAGAACGTCTTGGGTTTATTCTCAATATGGTAATAATTTTGTTAAAACTATGCTTAAATTGATGACTGAAAAGCCTGAACTGGGCGTTATTTGCGATCAAATAGGCTCTCCGACATCGGCAAAAGGTTTAGCTCGAGTGTGTTTACATGCTGCAACACATAAAGTTGCAGGTATTCATCACTGGACAGATCAAGGTGTTGCATCGTGGTATGATTTTGCTATTGCTATTCAAAAAATAGCTTTTGAAAACGGTTTACTAGACAAAAAGATTTTTATAAAGCCAATAAATACTAAGCAATACCCCACGCCAGCTAAAAGACCACCATATGCTGTACTCGATAAAAGTTCTTTAATTAATTATTTTCCCGAAGTCGAGCAATTTCATTGGCAGTATGTACTTAATAAATTGCTCACTAATAGATTGAATTTTTCTAGACTCCGCAGCAGAGTCATTAATCGCTAATAATAAAAGAGAACTTGTTTGTTGGTAAGGTGCAAGGCATGTTTTTAAATATTTAGGTAACAGTTTGGCCAAAATTGGCTGCAATAGTGAAATATATTATGAGTACTAAAAGTTTTAATCGGATTTGCGTGTTTGGAGCTACTGGCTTTATTGGCTCAGCCATCGCTGAATGTTTAGAGAGAAAAAATGTAGATTGGATCGGAATTTCTCGGTTTGAGCATAAGCATCCAAAAATAGTTAATATTAAACTCGAACAGAAGTCAAAACTAGCTGAAGTTTTAACTGATTATCCAACAGTCATTAATGCTATGGGCTCATTTAAACCTAGTGATTTTGAGCAGAATACTAAGGCTGTTTTTCAATGCTTCTGGGACAATACTCAACTGTTTAGTCAAATTTTGACTGAATCACCTGTCAAGAAGTTGATTCATATATCATCTGGAGGAGCTGTTTATGGAGATACGAACGGCTTACCTGCGAATGAAAAAAGTTGGTTAAAGCCAATATCTTGGTATGGAAAGGCAAAAGTCATCGAAGAGTCTATGTTGGAAAAAGCAGCACTGCAGTCTGGCTTCGCTTACCAATGTGCTAGAGTTTCAAATCCCTTTGGAAACTCAGCCTTCTCAACTCACGGCTTTATTGATGTGTTAATCAATACCATAAAAAATCGCGGTATGTTCAACACTTATGCAAACCCCTTATATTCAAGAGACTTTATACACTGTGATGATATGGCTGAAGCTATTTGGTCAATTCTTAACGTCGAACAAAAAAATGTCACTGACATCTATAATATTGGTGCAGGAAAAAGCACAAAACTTATAGATATTGTGAAATTAGCAAAAGAAATAGTGCCAAACTTTGATTACAAACTTGAACGGCTTGATACAGATTATGATGTTGTACAGAGTATTTTGGATGTATCTAAGATTCAAAAAAGCTCTGTTGATACTACAAAATTCACATCAATAGAAAATTACTTAAAAGAAAACTTACAAGGACATAAGTAGCAAATGTTTAATTTGAAAAAAAAATTAAATCACGGTAGAGCGATTTTAGAAATTAAGAAGTTTGGACTTGATTGGACAACTTTTTTTGCTGTTAATGCTATTAACTCAAAAAGGTCACCAATAGACTTTTTTGTGCGTAACGTAAATAATACCCCTTTAATTGTCCCTGATGTTTTAGATGTAGATTACTATCTGCGAACATACCCAGATATAGATAAAAATACCATTAACCCACTAATTCATTATTTACGATACGGTAAAAAAGAAAATAGACGGGCTTTCCCATCTAAAAGAGACATTATTCCACAAATCTGCGCGGCACAAATAAAGCATGATTTTTATGTTATTCAACAACAAGGTATTAATTGGTCTTCGTATGTAACTGATTATTCATTATCAAGTGAAGACGAGGCAATTGCTCATTATTGCACTTATTGGCCAACTATTTTGCCCGTTATCAAAGATGTTATTGATACTGTATATTATGTCGAACAATACTCAGATATTTGGGAATTGGGTGATAATCCTTTAGTGCATTACATAACACATGGTAAGCATGAAGGACGAAAAGCGTTTGAGGCAGCAAGCATAACACTAGCAAAAATTGAAAATCCAGAAGAAGAGGTATTTCAAGTATCGAATAATGCACCCGTGTGTGAATTTGAACGTAAACTTCGCCAACTTAAGGTGCAATCGGATAAATTTAATATATATAATAATTGTAATCTAGAAAATAATGAAATAATTCAATATATTTTGGACAACCATAATAAAATGAAACTGAATATCCCTGGAATTTTTGATAGCGAGCTATACCTCGAATTATATCCTGATATAGCCAAAGCTAAAGTTAGCCCGTTGTTTCATTATATGACCTACGGTAAGTCAGAAGGGCGAATAGGGTATTTTAATCTTAAAAAACACTTCCGCTTAGGTGCATACTCCTTTGATGCTAAAAAAGCACTTTATGTCATTGTTTGTCATGAATCCTCAGCAACAGGGGCGCCTTTAGTTGGTTTTAATTTAGCTCAGCAACTGAGTAAAAAATACAATGTTGTTAATTTCGTTTTAAAAGAAGAAAAACTCCACAGCGCTTTTGAGCAAGAATCTATTGCTACGTTCAGTAATATGCACGTGCAAAGCTCGGTATTAGCAAAAAAAGCACTAAAACATTTAGTAAATCAATTTAAAGACGTTGACGGTATTATCTGTAATTCAGTAGAAACCGCCTATGTACTTCAAGCTGCAAACGAACTAAATATTCCAAGTATATCTCTAGTCCATGAATTTTCAGAATACACGCGGCCAGTAGGTAAAATTACTAATACGGTTTTTCATGCGGATCGTGTCATTGTGCCTGCAGGCGTTGTTAAAGATTCAATATGTAGAGAGCTTAAGTCGTATCGTGCAATTAAAGTCATACCTAACAATATTGTTGTGCAACCACAAGGGCGTTTACCTTATATTCCAAAAGGACATGGTAAGCTTGATTGCACAAATACGTTATTAAATAAAATAGGAATAAGTGATAAAAGCGATGCTCATGTTTTAGTTGGGGCAGGTTATGTTCAAATACGTAAAGGCGTTGATTTATTTATTTCCGTGGCTAAGCGTATAAAAGATCTAACCAATAAACCATGCAAATTTGTTTGGGTAGGTGAAGGTTATAACCCCAGTACCGATTTGAACTACGCTAACTGGGTACAAACACAAATAACATTGAATGGGCTTGAAGATGATGTTGTTTTTTTAGGGCATCAGCGCAATTTAGACAATGTTATGTCATTGACAGACGTATTTTGTATGACATCACGACTGGATCCTTTTCCAAACGTTGTCATAGATGCATTAGATGCTGACGTTCATGTCGCTTGTTTTGATAAAAGCACTGGCTGTGCAGATTTTCTTAAGGATAATCAGGCGAATGCAACTATTGTTGATTATTTAAATATAGAACAGTTTGCTGAAGGCGTAAGTGAGTATTTAAATACCCAGGAGCGTTATAAGGGCATTAACCACGCCATTGTTAAGCAATCATTAAGTTTTGATAACTATGTTAACGTTGTATTAGAAGAATTAAACAACGCCTCAGACTTGAGAAAAAAAATAGCTGAGTCCATAAGTGTAATAAGTGCTGAAAATTGTTTTAATGCTAATTTTTATGATCCTAATATATCTGAGGAACAGGCGTTAAAAGAATATGTTCAGTTAGGAATGAAAGGGATCCACCTTTACAATCCCAAACCTGGTTTTAACGAAAGAACTTGGCTTGCATTAAATGAATCTAATAACCCATACAAAGTAGGACTGTTTGAAGCGTTAAATAAAAATTTGGATACCGAAACTCACACTGTTTTATTAGCTAACGATTTAAAAAATGATAATGCAGAAGTTAATTTTAAGTTTGCAGTACACTTGCACTTGTTTTATGTAGATTTAGCTAAAGAATTCTCTGAATATTTCAGTTACCTGCCAGTGGGGTTTGATTTGTTTATTACATATGTCGATGACACAAAAGCAGAGTATATAGCTAAAACTTTTAATAGATGTGGTGCTAATAATGTCGAACTCGAACTCGTAGCGAATATAGGGAGAGATGTGGCTCCATTTTTTGATACTATTAAAGAAAAATGTTCAAGTGGAAATTATGAAGTTATAGGTCACTTTCATAGTAAAAAATCTTATGAAATATCAGAAGAAATGGGGGATAGTTGGCGAAGTTTTTTAATGAATACTTTAATCGGAAGTCGTGAACATGTATATCAAGTGCTATCGCAATTCAATAAGCATGATACGGGGTTGATTTTTGCTGATGATAGACACTGTGTTGATGAAGGAGAAAACAAGCAGTATATTGAGCAGTTATGTACTGATATGGAGATTACTCCACCAGCACATACTTCATTATTTCCTTTAGGGACAATGTTTTGGGCTAGAAAAAAGGCACTTAAACCTTTATTCGAACTTGATTTTAAGAAATATATTCAACCGGAGCCTCTACCTAATGATGGTAGTTATATGCACTCCATAGAAAGAATTCTTCCAGTTGTTGTTGCAAGTAATTCGTATAGCATTAAAACAATAACTAAAGATTCTACTAATTGGTGACACCAACCTAGCTATTGTAAATAAACCAACAGTCTTGTTTCAAGTGGGAAAGTAAAAAGTGGAAGAGTTAATAATTCATATGGGGACACCCAAAACTGGAAGTAGTTTTTTGCAACAATTTTTTGTATTAAATTCGAAGTTAATGAAAGATTCTGGGATTTTGTATCCAGGAGTAGAAAATAATGTTTTTATTGAAGATTCGAATGAAGAAATCAATGGGAGATTATTGACTAAAATATTTAGAGAACATCAGCCTAAGAAGTACTTTGAAAGCTTACCTGAGGTTATCAATCTTCTATCTTCTCTTCAAGAATTTTCATCAAGGAAAGTCTTCTTATCCGATGAGTCGCTAGGTGTATTTCCATCCAATCTCTGGACGGTTATAGCTGCAGCTGCCGAACATCTTGAAATAAAAGTTAAAGTGTTTGGATACTTCAGGGATCCGAGTACATATTACGCATCTCATTGGTCGCAAGTCGTCAGAAAACACGGTGAAAAACTTAGTCTCATAGAGTTCACAGAACAAGTCTACTTGCCAGTTTGGATGAATATAATTGAAATGTCCCATGTCTTTCAAAATTTTCACCTTAGTTCATACGAGCAAGCCATCCAAGAGGGTGGGGTTGAGAAGTTTGCGTGTAAAGTCTTAAACATAAATCATGACCTTTGTAGTTATCCAAAAGAGAAAATGGTAAATAAAGCCTTAAGCTTACATGCTTTGACAGCCATTAGAATGGTTAATTCAGAGTATGGTCACGTTGTAGGGCAAAAGGTAGAAAATTTATTATGTTCTCACTCTGCAGTTGAAAATGCTCCAAGGGCTAAATTGCCACAAAAAAATTCGGAATTAGTAGTGTTAAAGCATACTAAAGAATTCGATATGTGCAAAAGTATCGCAATAAGTACCTGTGTTAATTAGTTTTTAATATAGACATTGTTAAAGTTAACAAAATAATAAATTTGCATGAATACTTCTGAAATAGAAAATTTAATCAGTATAGGAGCAGAAAAAAATTTATTTAAGACTGCTTTTAAAAATAAATATTAAGCTCTTACTTTTACTATCAAATATTTAAGCAAGTTAAAAATTATTAATGAAAACGTAACCTCTATCAGGTTTCAGCGAATGATATTTGGTATTTCATATTATAATAAAAATTTATTTGGTGTTTTTATGTTATTCATTAAATACTTGGACTATTAATGGAAATAAATGTAACAGTTATTCTTGGCATGCACCGAAGTGGCACAAGTTTGTTGGCTGCGGGCTTATCGCATTGCGGTTTGAATTTCGGTGATGAGCTCATGGGGGGAACTGAGTTTAACTTGAAAGGCCACTGGGAAGATAACGATATTGTTTCTTTTAACAATCGTGTTTTACAAGAGCTGGGCTTGGAGTGGGATTCGTTGGATTTTATTTCTAATGACGCTTGGGAAAGTCATGCCTTTTCAACACTGGTTGATGAGGGCTGTTTGCTACTTAATAACAAGTTGGCACTGTCCAATGGTAAGTTTGCTTTTAAAGACCCCAGAACGATTCGAGTTTTACCTATTTGGCTTGAAATATTCAAGAAAGCAAATATTGAGCCTAACTATGTATTTATTATTAGAAATCCATTAGATGTTGGTAAGTCTTTAAGTAAAAGAGAAAATAAGCCGGTTTCGCTTAGCCAGTTACTATGGTTGCATCATAATATTGGGCAACTTCAAAGTTTAAACGCTGGTAGTCAAAAACTATGTGTTGTGGATTTTTATGACTTTTGTAAAGATCCTAAAAAGGTTTTGTTATGGCTATCATCGCAACTTTCTTTTGCTGTGTCTGAAAATAAACTTAATGAATTTTCGGATGTATTTTACGATGAAAAGCTTGTTAGTCAGCAAACCGACCCATATCAACTATCAGAAAATAATAAGGTATTTAAGTTTGTTTTTGATGCTTATAGGCAACTTCGCGCCTTTTCCAATAGCCACAGTAATAAACTAGAGCCGTTGATAAAACTAGAGCAATTTTGGCAAAGTGTCGGCCCTTACCTTTGTGAGCAGCATATAATTTTGCATGAAGAAAATTTATCAAATCAAAGAGCATTACGAGACCGTCTATCTGAAGAAATTAATAGTATTAAAGAATATAATGAAGATAGAGCTAAGTCAGTAGCTGTCGCAAGCTTAATAGGCGAGTTTGATGGGGTTAAATCTGACTTTAATACTGGCTTTACTCGGCTCTCTAACTTGTTGCAAAGTAACTCTAGTGAAGTAACTAATAATATTCTTAATCGACAAGAACAATTTTTTAATCATTTAAATGAAGACTCACTAAACTTAAAAATAATGCTAGAAAAGCTTATCAACCAGCAAGAGAAACTCTTTAATTATTCAAATGAAGAGTATACTGATTTAAAACAAATGTTAGCAGATTATATAAGTAAGAAGGCAGAAGGTAATTTTGACAAAAGTAAATTGAAGGATGAGCTAAAGCAATCTCAAAGTCACTTAGAGAGAATAACAAAAGTATTACTAACTAAAGAGGATGAAGTAAAAGCTTTACGAAACTCTTTTTCATGGAAGATTACATCGCCTCTGCGTTCAATATCTGCTTTCTTCAGCTTTAAGAGTTAACTCATGTTGTCAATTTTTAACAAAAAATCAACCCTTGCTATCCTATTTGTTCATATACCAAAAACAGCGGGAACTAGCTTTCGTAATGGCTTGGATAAAGTATTACACTTACTGTGTGATTATGGTTATGAAAATCCAGTAACTAGTAGCGAGTTGCAAGCTTATATTTATGAAGATAATGATATTTTTAAGTTCAAAAAATGGCATCAGTTGAAAAATAAGTTTTCAATTTGCGGCCATCTACAATTAGCTAAGTATCTAGACTTTGTTGATATTAAAAATACAATGTCATTTGTGCGAGAACCCCTTGAGCAAGTAGTCTCTCATTACAATCACCATATAAAAAACAGTGATTTAGATTGCAGTATTCAAGACTTTATTGAGCTACCTCAGTTCCGTAATATTCAATCACGATTGCTATTAGACTTACCAATTACATTAATTGGTTTTATTGGTGTTACGGAGCGTTACGATGAGTCGCTTGCAATGATTAAAACGCTTTATAAACTTGATATTAAAGCGTTAATTGATAATAGAAATGCCTCTCCCGTATTACATTCCAGCAAACTTGATGATTTAACCAAGCAGAAAATACAAGCACTTAACAGTGCAGATAACCAGTTTTATCAAGCTGCTGTAGATTTATTCGACAATAAAATTGAATTTTTGAAAACCTTTGAACACGATTTCTGGGTTTATAGTCATACAGTAATAAATAAAAACAACTTGCTTCAAAGTTGCGCATACTCTCATGGTAATAGTGAGGTAGCAGTCACATACAAGCTATTCGTTGGAGGTAAATTTATTAAAGAAGTGAAAGCAGAGCAGTTCTATGGTGCTTTTCCAAAGGCTAACTTCCCAAGAGGGCGTTATATTGGTTTCTATTTACAATTGTCGAATTACCCTAAGGGGACGAAAATAAAGTTAACAGTAGTGCAAACTGGGCAAGTCACTTTTGAAGGGTTTTGTTAACGTGGATAAGATCTGTGTACTTTTAGCATCTTATAATGGTGAGCAATATATAGAAGAGCAATTGTGTTCTTTGTTTGAGCAGACTGTATTGCCGAGTGCTGTGATCATATCAGATGATAACTCTACAGATCTTACTTGGACGATACTGGAAAAGTGGCAAAGCAAACATCCCAAGCTTATTTATATTTACAAAAATGATACCGGCGTAAACGGCCATGTAGGTAATTTTTCTTTTCTATGTACAAAAGCACTAGAGCTTGATTATGACTATTTTTTATTTTGTGACCAAGATGATGTATGGCTCCCTAATAAAATAGCTAAGCTAGTGAAAAAGTGTAAAGGTATAGAGGCTGACAAAGGGGTACCATACCCTATACTTGTGCATTCAGACCTATTGGTCGTTGACTGTCAGTTAAACTTAATCGCAAATTCTTTTTTTGAGTATCAAGGCTTACCAGCGCCAACTAAGCATGCTTTTCCTAAATTTTTAATTCAAAATGTTGTTACTGGCTGCGCATCACTCATTAATAGAGCACTGCTTGAAAAAGCTGCACCATTACCGAATGAAGTTGTGGTTCATGATTGGTGGTTTGCACTAATTGCGAGCTTAACAGGGCAGGTTGCATTCGTTGATGAGGCATTACTAATGTATCGCCAGCATAATTCTAATGCTATCGGGGCCATAGCAGTTACCAAGAAAAAAAATATTATATTTAACGTAGCTAAGCAATTAAAAGCTGGCTCTAAGCATTTATATAGCAGTGTAAAGCAAGCGCAGCAGTTGCAAAATACATTACAATGTTATAACAATCATCAATTAAATGATTTTTTATCTTTTCATGCTTTGAATTCAAAAGATAAAAAGCAGATAGTTCATCAATTGATAAATAACCCTAATTCACTTATCGAATATCTATCTGTGTATATTATTTTATCTATTGTGACTCGGGTTCTCAAAACTAGGGCGAGTAAGCATAAAAAAGCGCTTACCTAACTTTACCTTTAAAATTAATTATGAAAATTAGTTAATTCACAGTTCGACCTATAATAGTCAACTTTACAAAAATGAAAGTACTTGTTTATATTTATATATGACAGATATTTTTAATAACATTCAACTTTTAAAACAAGGGTATTTATATGAATAATGATGAATATTTAGGTGAGAGCTATAACCCCGGAGATTCTCATTATAGAGCATACGTGGGGCCTCCGATCGATTATGATCTTATTGCCGCTATGGTATTCAATTTACTTACTAGTGTTGGGTTAAAGCAGCACCATAAATTGATTGATGTTGGTTGCGGTTCATTAAGGCTTGGTAGGCTTTTGCTTCCCTATTTAAACAAAGAAAATTATATAGGTATAGAACCAAATAAGTGGCTGGTCGAAGATGGAATTATTAATGAAGTAGGGCAATCACTTATTGATGTAAAAAAGCCGCAGTTTATTTTTGACACCGACCTTAAAAATATTAATTCTACTCTGCAGGCTGATTTTGTAGTTGCTCAGTCAATTTTTAGTCACTGTGGAAACGATTTATTACTTGAGTGGTTCATTGATCTTTTTGAAAATACCAATGAGGAATCCCTAAGTTTGGTCACTTTTATTGAAGGAGAAAATGATTGTTCTCAAAATGGATGGATTTACCCTGGTTGCGTTTCTTATACTGAAGATTACATTAAGAAGTTAGCCTCGGATGTCGGTTTTCGCTATATAAAGCTGAATTGGTTTCATCCAAGACAGCAATGGGTTGCACTTATTAAAGGTTGTAAAACGCATTACTTTGAAGATAATGAAGGGGAAGTCTCTTGGAATTTACAAAATGCTAAACTTTAAACTTAAAAAACAAACTATATATGAAAAGTAAAAAAAGATGGCTTTATCAACTGTAAATGCGTATGAGAAATTATTAAATAATGAGCAGATTGAGAAAGGTCTGCACCGAGGTATGGTTGGAGGTAATTGGGAGGCCATAGGTAAGTTACAATTTCAATTTTTACTTAAACAAGGACTAAAACCAGATGACAGGTTACTTGACATTGGTTGTGGCTGCCTAAGAGGTGGCCTGCACTTTATTAACTTTCTTCAAAATAAAAATTATTTTGGTTTAGATTATAACGATTCACTCATTACTGCCGGTCGATTAGAGCTAGAAAAAGCCGATTTAATTGATAAACAACCTTTATTATTAGTTAGCAAAAACTTTGAATTGAATAAGTTTGAATGTAAGTTTAAATTTATGATTTCAGTGTCCTTATTTACACATTTACCTATAAATATGATTTTAAGGTGCTTAGTTAATGTAAAGTCTCAATTAACTAATGAGGGGTCTTATTACTCAAGTTTTTTTGAAGTAGCTAATGACTTAGAATTATCTGAGTATAAGCATGATACAGGCGGTTTTGTAACCCATTTTGATAAAGACCCTTACCATTATTCTTATAATGAAATGAAGGCAATCGCAGAAAAAGTAGGACTAAAAGTTGATTATTTAGGTGATTGGGGACACCCTTTCAGTCAAAAAATGCTAAGGTTTTACAGATAAAAATAAGTAGAAATAAAATAAAAGTGAGTTTGATTTGAATGGGGTGCTTTAAAACAAGAGTGTACCCCATGCAGCTCAGTGATTAGTGATTAAGGTTTTTTTTCCAAGGAGGTTACTTTCTGAGTTAATAGTTTAATTTGAATTAGTTGATTGTCTACTATCTCTTTAAGTGCAGTAATAGATGCGAGAGAAACACCCGCTAAATCTGATATTGATATTTTGTCAGTAACACTACCATTTAAACTAAATGTTTTATGAAAATCTTCTGCCATAGGTCCTATATGTTTTACATCATCGCTATTTGTGATGTAATTCCATTTTAATAGATCTAAATTAGCTACTTTTTCAAGTATATTTTTATTATTAATAGGTTCAAAATTTTCCTTAGTATGTTTACTTGAAGTAATTGCTACGCCATTAGCATATACGTCACCAAGTATTCTTAGGTCACCACCTTGTTCAAGTACTAGTTCATGACCGCCATTTAATGCATTGGTTATATTAAAATCACCTTGATAATTGGATATTTGCCAATTTTGGTGTGCTGATACTGAATTTATTATTGAATTATCAGTAAAAGTGATATAGGACGCGCCTGCGTTTTCTAACTCCATCATAAAGGCTGTTGCTGCAGTATTATTTGAATTGTTTAATGTGAGAGCGTAATTTCCAGTATCACCATTGGTAGCTGAACTATTAATTATTTGTTTTCCATCAGTAATCAACAAGTCACCACTTTCTATATCTAAAGCCGCGTCAGGAGTTTGATCGCCAATACCTACATTACCACTAGCAGCAACAACTAAAGTATTAGTTGCTGCACCAGGCATAATCTTAAACGGCAAAGTACTTCCATTACTCGCATCCCTAATAAAGAAGTTAGCTTCATTACCAGCAACATCCCATGTTTGTGCACCAAAGCCAGAAGATCCATCTTGCTCTAAACGTAATGTTGGGGTGTTACCTGATTTAACATGTATATCAACAACAGGTGTCGATGTGCCTAAACCTAAACGTCCGCCATCATCTACATATAAACTGTGGCTAGGTGCGCCAGCTTCTAAAGTAAAAGGGGTACGGCCGCCGTCAATATCATCTATTGAGAACTTATTTAACCCACCGTTAATAGAGTCATTAAAAGTAATTTGCCAATCGCGCGTTGGGAATGAAGATGTTGTACTGGTATCTATAGCTCTTATGCGTAAGTTATTTTCTTTTAATCGTAAAGTATCAAAACCAAAGCTTTCACCGTTTACACAATCTTGACCGACACAAATACTGCCATCTACGATTAAGTCATCCAAAATAACTTGATCGGCTTGAGCACTAAAAGAAGTAATAATCGTTAATGTTATTGCACTTAATTTTGAACTGTGTTTTATATTCATTATGACTTCCTTAATTACTTATTTTCAGATGTATTTGGAAAACGATTTTTTTTATGCTCTTTGATGTCTTGCACGTTATCCATTTCACCGTAATTGGCGTTAAACTTACCTGATTTCACATCAATAATACTCACTCTACCAATGGCATCTTCAGCACGGCCATTATTCATAGTGTTTTGGGCTTCCGCTACATACTTAATCGATCTGATTTCATAGTTATATGAGCCATTATACGGTAAATCAAAATCAGCAATATTTAACGAAGGATAGTCACTTTCAAATTGCTGTGAAAAACCACCATCACCAGAAACAGAAATTATATACTTGTCGTAGGCTTTTTCAGTAACAAAGCTAATACCCTGACTAGATTTAATCGCAGTGATTTTTCCGGCCTTAGTTTGCTTTAATTCATATACGTTTTGTTGGGCAAAGGTTGGCATTGATGCCGCTATTGCGAGTAGTATTATAGTTTTTTTCATAATGTAACCTTTAGCTTTATGTTAATTGACTTGCATATGAATTGATAAGCAATTACAAATTGTAACAAATCTGAACAATAATGGTAGTTTAATCTTGATGCAACGAAAGATGTCCGATGTCTTTACTTGGTTTTGTAATTGGCAATGTCGTTTTTTTAGGAGACAATAGAAAAAATGCCTTGTTGAGCGCTATTATATGAAAAACAGTAGAAAAATAATTAAACTAATTAGAAGCTGTATTTTTACTTTATCGTCATTATTCTCTGTTCATTGTTTAGCATCAGCTAATTCAATTACCGATATATTAAATGCGATTAATAAGCTAGAAAAAAAATCAGAACCTAAATGTTATGCAACAGCTTCAAGGTTAGAAGATTTTATGTTTGGCACGCCGCTAGATGATAATGCGCGTTTTACCAAAAATATTTTACAAAAACAATTCGTTGAAAAAATCTGGTTACAAGCATCCTCGCTTACCTTGAGTGCGAAAGAAGATGTCATTTTATCCTCTCATATTCGTCAGGCTACAAATGATATTTTTGACAGTACTCCTGATGTTAATGGGCATTGGCAATTAACGTTTAAAGGGGGGGTTAAGTTAACCATTCATAAAGACGACAAGCGTCAATATGCAAGCATTGCGTATTCTTTAAGAGCTATATTAGCGGTTCAACAAAATAATCTATTAAACTTCGAATCAAACTTGTTGCCTTTGAGTGAAAGGGCGATTGAACAATTAAAAGATAGTTTAGATTTCTATACATTAGCGTCGCTTAAAGTTGCTGATAATAAAGCTAAAATAGATAGTGAACACTTGATTTCGGCGAAAAACATTGCCTCCGTATGGCAAGACTTGGGCGATATTCCTGCTATAAAAACAGCCGAAGTAAAAAAACACTATCAAAAAATAGATCCCATATTAGTTCAACAAATGGCTAATAAAAAACTCTCAGCTTATGCCGCTTATAATGAGGTAAGTAACCAGCTTTTTTTGCGAAATTTGCAAGTGTATTTTGCTCGGGTTAGTTGGCCAAAAAATAAAGCCGAATCGGCGAAGATAATTGAAAAATTTGGGCAGTTAACATCAGAATTTTCTGCTGATTTATATACAGGTGCGCAACAAGAAGCAATGGATAATGGTTTGTCAGTTATTTCTGAAAAATCGGTACATAACTTTGCTAAGCAGTTTATCCCTCATCAGCTAAATGAGTATGAAGATGTTTTGTTTTTCCCTAACCTGCCAAAAACTCAGCAAATTTATCTTGAATCTTATGACATGGATGCCTTTCGAGATGCTGGAGTTCATTGGCAGTATTTAACTCAAGCCATTTTCTCACCTAGCTTTACTGTTTATATTGAGCCAGATCCTTTTGCTGCGGAGCTAATTGTTGAAAATATAGCGCAGTATGGTGTTTTATTATTAAGGGTCGCTGGAATGCAAGCCATTGAACTCGGTGATGAACGACTTAAAGAGAAACATCTATTACTCGCCAAGAACATACTTGATGAAAAGGTTGCTTTACATCTGAATAGTAAACTCGTTTTAGAAAAAAATGCGGTAATTCATTCGGTAAAAAACACCAAGAAAAATGTTCAAACATCATCGAATAATCAGCGTCCTTTTAGTAATATTACGAAAGAATCAGGCATCTACTTGGAGCACAAATCTTCAGATTGGTTAAACAGACAGTTACGTTCATTCATTAAAAAAGATGCGTCCACGGGGATTATTACTATTCCGCCTGCTTTTGGTGGCTCAGGTGTTGCTACTGAAGATGTTAATGGTGATGGCTTTATTGATATTTTATTGTTAAGTGGGCGTGGCAATAAGCTGTATATAAATCAAAAAAATGGCAAGTTTATTGATGAAACCACGACCTTTGGTCTTGATTGGATTCGTGAAGAGGACGATCACCCAGGGGAAGTAAGGCAGCCTTTAATTGCGGATATAAATAATGATGGCTGGCAAGATATAATTATTACCTATGTGAATGATAGTCACAGGGTTTATAAGAATATAGAAGGTAAAAGCTTTGAAGATGTGACACATATTGCTGATATTGGCGGAAAAGGACAAGTAGGGGGGCCAGCAACGCTATTTGATTTTGATAAAGATGGTGACTTAGATTTATATATAACTTATTTTGGTAATTACTTACGAGGTGATTTGCCTACCTTAAAAAGACGAAATAGTAATGGGGAAGCGAATCAACTATTTGAAAACATAGGTGGCTTTGCCTTTAAAAATGTTACCAAGGCATCAGGTTTAGATAATACTGGTTGGGCTCAAGCGGTTGCGCATACCGATATTAATAATGATGGTTGGCAAGATATTATTGTAGGGAATGATTTTGGTGTTAATGGTTATTATATTAATGATAAAAAGGGACGCTTTACCGAAATATCTTATCAACTATCAACAGACAAACCTTCCTATACAATGGGGATTGGTATAAGTGATTTGAATGCTGACTTTTTACCTGATTTTTATATTTCAAATATAGTTACCATGAACAAAGATGAAAGTTATATTTTACCGAATGAGGATACAAGACTTAAATTTAATGCCGATAAATTAGCACACATGAAAGTAATAGAGGCGAATGATCTATTTTTGTCTTCTTTTAAAAATGACAAACAACAATATCAGGTCAGTTATGATGTTGGTCGAGGTTATTCATCTACAGGTTGGTCTTGGGATGCGGATTTTTTTGATTATGATTTAGACGGCGATGATGACTTATATGTGCTGAATGGCATGAATGAGTTTAATTTATACAGTAGTAGAAACCCTTACTATCGAGATGCTAATAATAACCGGGTTAAACAGGCTGTCATGCCTGTTAGTGCAAAAGAGCGAAATGTGTTTTTTGAAAACTCAGCGGGTAAACTCAATAATATTAGTGAAAACAGTGGTTTAGATTTATTGAGTAACTCTAGAAGTGCTAGCTACTTTGATAGAGATAATGATGGTGATTTAGATATTATTATCAATAACTATCATGAAGAAGTTGTTTTATTTGATAACCAATTAGTACATAACAATAGTCATTGGCTTAAAATTAAACTTATAGGCGATCCTAAACAAAAGGTGTCTATGGACGCTATTGGCGCCAAAATCATCGTTACTTTACCTAGTAACACCCACGTTTGGCGAGAAATCAGGAGTACTGATGGCTACATGTCAGTTCATCCTAAAGAACAGCACTTTGGGGTGGGTAATGCTAAGTTAGTTGATATAAAGATTCTTTGGCCAAATGGAGAGGTTAAATTGATGAAGCAAGTAAAATCTAACCAGCGATTAGAATTTAGTTTGTAGGATATTAGAATGGTCGTCATATCAGTAGTGTTTTTATCGGGATCCAGTTTCAAAAAAAATCAATGGATCTTCGAACGTGACTTCGAAGATGACGTCTACAATTACATCAAGAAGTATTTGTGTAGGCCATATTAGTCAATTAATTTTTTTAGGTATTAAAGCAAGTATGCGTTTATTTATTGTTCTTTTATTTACGATTTTGTTTATTTTTTCTTCATCGATATTCTCTACTGAATATACTTATAACCCTCCCATTGGCGCGGAGGTAAATGCAATAGAGTTTGCTAAATGGCAGAAAGAAATCATTATTCAAGCTGCTAACATTAGTGAACTTGTTCAACATTCAAAGACAAGGTACTTATCTGAACGTTATTTGAATCGTTTAATTTTTGAAGCTTCCCCTTATTTATTGCGGCATTCTTTAAATCCCGTGAATTGGTATCCGTGGCATGCCGATGCTTTAGCAAAAGCTGAACAGGAGAATAAATTAATTTTTCTCTCTATTGGTTATTCTACTTGTCATTGGTGCCATGTGATGGAAAAAGAGAGTTTTACCGACCTTGAAATAGCAAAAACGTTAAATGAAAACTTTATCTCTATTAAAGTTGACCGTGAGTTAACTCCCGACGTTGACCTATACTTTACTCAAGCTCTTGAGCTAACTAAGGGAAGTGCAGGTTGGCCCATTAATGCCATTTTAACGCCAAACGCTGAAGTTGTTTGGCTTGATTCTTATTTGTCCCCAGAGCAATTTACTAAAACGCTTAGTCAGTTATCTAAAGTTTGGCAATCTAGGCCGCAAGCCGTTAAGCAAGTCGCTAAAAATTTAGCAGGCCAATTAAAGGCTCAAGGTAATATTTCAGACATCGAATGGAGTATTGATAAATCAGAACAAGCAGTAAAAGCACTGATTAATAATTTAGATGCCGTTCATGGAGGGGTAACTGGAGAAAGAAAGTTCCCCAATGCATCAGCTTTACAATTATTACTATACCAATATCAGTTAAACCCAGATTCTATGCTTGGGGTTCATATTCGACGTTTTCTTGATAAACTAGCAAGCCAAGGTATAAGGGATCATTTGCATGGTGGTTTTTATCGTTACTCAACGGATGCTAGGTGGCAGCAACCACATTTTGAAAAAATGCTTTATAATCAAGCGTTATTGATTTCAACCTTCAGTAAAGCCTATCAAGTTTTCGAGGACGAAAATTATAAAAAGGTGGTAATTGATACTATTGATTTTGTACAAAAATGGTTTAAATCTGCTCAAGGGGGATATTACAGTGGTATTGATGCTGATTATCTTGGTAGTGAGGGGCAATACTATTTATTTTCCCCTAATGAGTTAGCGCTTATAGAGCAGAGTGACTTAACTCGGTTTTCATGGTGTAACTATAATTCTACCGTTTTCAAGTTTCCTTGTTCACCTACCTCAACTGAAGACCTAACAAGTGCACAGCAGGCCTTGTTATCGATAAAATCGAACTTAGTTAAACCCCATATAGATAAGAAGGTGATCACCGCGTGGAATGCATTAATGATATCGGCTTTTGTTGATGCCTATGTTGCTTTTAATGATGAGGCCTTATTAAGAGAAGCCATAAACCTCGCTGAAACCATTAATACAAAACATCTTAGTCAGTCTGGTAAGCTTATGCGCGCTAGGTATCAAGATAAACTTGCTGGAAAGGCTGTCATCAATGATTATGCCTATTTGGCTAGTGCCCTATTTACACTTTATCAAGCAACCCAAAATAAAACGTTTTATCAACTGGCTGTTAAACACTATCAGCAGGGTAGTGCGTTATTTGGAAAAGACTATCAAGGGCATATAAGTCTGGGTGATAACCTGCTTAATGATGGTGAATTGATCTCAGCTCATACCATATTGATATCTTTAGGTTCTAAGCTAAAAAGCTATGGGGAGAAAAAATCATCTTTAGCAAAGTCACAAGTATTGCAGTTAAAAAAGGCTATTATGGCGAGTGCCGGTGGTAATTTTGCTATTCATGAGTTCTTTTTAAAAAATAAATATGGTGTATTTGAGAACAAACAGTATTTTGCTAAAGGGAACGGGCAGATCAGACTTAGTATTAAAAACGATATGGCTATATTTCATGTTCAGTTAGCAAAGGGATGGCATATCAATTCAAATCAACCCAAACAAGACTTTTTAATCGCTACAAAAATAAAGAGTAAAAGTAGCATTATTCAAAATGTTGAATTTCCTGAGGCTAAAATCAAAATGCTTGGTTTTAGCCAATCTATATTGAGCCTGTTTGAAGGAAATTTTCAAATAAAATCGCGTATAAATAATATAAGTGAGCTTGGTGAAAAGGTGGGAATTAGCTTGCAAGCTTGTAGTGATAAGTTATGTTTATTGCCAGAGAAGCTAAGTTTTTATCTGGCCGGCAAGTAAAAGCACGAGAGGGTAACTTTGCTTGTTTCGTCATTCCAGAGTTGCCTTGTCTGGAATCCATTGAGACTAAAAGCTGGATCAAAGATTAATAGACATCGAGTATGACGATACCACTTAAAATTTATTTTACTGAATTTTAGAGTTCAATAAGAGAATTTGTCATTCCAGCATTCCTTGTCTGGAATCCATCGAGATTAAAGCTGAATCCCCGATTAATACACCTCAGGGATAACGGTTTTATTTATAGTTTACTAGTTTTTACTGTAGGTATTCAGTCTTTATTTTTTGAAAGAAAAGTGTTCCATTAGTCTATCTACATTAAATTTAAACTCTTTCTTCTCTTTTTTTGGTGTTTGTCCCTGTATAAGTAGAAATTTGCTTTTTTGATAAGATAAAATTTGGTAAACAAAGGTCGGCCTTTTATTTAGCTCGACATAGGCGGTTGCCGCTAAAGCGGGAATATTATCAATTTTAATCATTTCTGTTTTTAGTATTTCCACATTCTTAAAATGCTTGCCCTTTTTAAGAAAGTGATCTGAAAGTATTTTTATATCCTCAATTTCTTGACTGATTTTGCCATGGCTCACTGTAATGGATTCTTTTGCATCTACGCTACCTAAAGGGAGTAAAACAATTGAGTTCGCATAACGTTTTTTAATGCTAAAGTTGGGGGTTTGTGAAAACTGAAAAGGTAAGGCTGTGTATAAACGAAGGTTTAGGTCGGTTGCGACAGTAAGCGATAATAGACTCGTTTTAATGGCATTTTTTAACTTTTTTGGTGCGCTTTCTGGGTAGCTTGCTTCCACTTGTACGCTTGATAAATTATCACCAGATATTAGCCACATTTTTTCAAAGTAAACACCGGCAATATTTTGTCTAAGTGTGAGTAAAGAGCATATTGCACCACTTATCTCTACTTGCTCTTTTTTTACTAGTTGTAACTGGTTTTTGAGTAAGTTCTCTTTGCTTAACTTCTCAATATAACTGTTATAAGCAAATTCTTTTTCAGATATACGAATTCTTGAAAAACTCTCCGGTTGAATAAATCCGTAATGCTCTTGAGTTATACTGAAATTTTTTGGAGGAGTGAGGGCTACTTCTAAGCCATTGCTAATTCTAAAAATTTGAGCTGATGGTTGATCTTCTGCTGTTAATTGACTACTAGTACAGCTAGCAAGTGAAAATAAAAAAAAAGTACAAAAAATAATCGACTGCATATTAGGCATTGTTGTTCTCAAGTGGTAACCGTTAAAATTTAATGGTTAATTCAATTTCTGAATATTTATAAGGCTCGTAGGTTAACAAATAATTACATTTGCGTATAATGGTATTTAATCAAACCTAATTTTAAGAATAATAATGATGAAATCACTGAAGCGCTACTTGATTCGTACTCAGGTTATCTCTAATTTTCGTTATATTTCACTACTGTTATTTTGTTGTTTCAGTTTCTCTGTTCAGGCTGCACTTCCTTCCTTCTCTGCAATATTTTCCACTGATGTTATTGGCTCTGGTAATGAATCATTACTTACTTATACCATCACCAATAATGATGGAGTAGGTGTTCGAGATATAAGCTTTACTAATGTTTT
>TARA_R110000737_G_scaffold132041_3_pt1 | contig 23950 bp, 22 predicted proteins | sample TARA_R110000737 | Tara Oceans TARA_R110000737 (sample SAMEA4398027) | marine metagenome | biome: Polar Biome; feature: [SRF] surface water layer (ENVO:00010504); material: water (ENVO:00002006), including particulate matter (ENVO:01000060) such as... | depth 5 m | reverse complement strand
TGCTTCATTTAATACTCACGATTTAATTTATTAGTTTTATTTCAACCGAGCAATATTAAAGGCTATGACACTGATTTACTAGATTAATGAAACCTTTGCTAACATATTATTAACTTTTGTTTGTATGTTAAAATTTACACTCAAAAAATATAAACGCATCAGCTAACTAAGCTAATGAATCTTATGTTTATTTAATCAATACTACGAAAATATTAGGCTTGATTGCTAGCGCTGCGAATGTGATTTTATTTTTAAAATTTTACTCGTTAGTCATGTTTTGCTTATTTTTGCTGACATTTCTTCGCAAAAGGCAGAAAAGTTAATAAAGTCTAAAGCCATATCATTATCAGCTGTGCTATGATTTTACGCTCCATTACCTTGGTACTATTACCATTATCAATAAAGAAAGATTTCATGTTTCAGCCAGTTAGCGTTTTCATCGGCTTAAGGTATAGTCGCAGCAGTCAAAAAAAAGGCTTTGTTTCCTTTATTACCTTTTTTTCTATTATCGGTATTGTGCTCGGGGTTGCCTCTTTAATCACCGTAGTTTCGGTTATGGACGGCTTAGAACAAGAACAAAAACGTCGGGTACTGGGATTAGTACCCCATGTCTTGATCTCAGGACAACAAACACATATCAATAATTGGCGCGATTTACAGCGCGACATCCTCTCCTTGACTGAAGTAACGCAAGTAACACCTTTTCAAGAAAGTGAAGCCTTAATTCAGTCTAAATCTGCCCTGCAAGGAGTTTTAGTGCACGGTATTATGCCGGAGTTTGAACAACATAATATTATCAATAGCGCGATGGAATATGGCAAATTAGCTGATTTAGATACTCAGCCATTTAGCATTGTTTTAGGGCAAGCGTTAGCGCGAAAACTAAAGGTAAGTTTGGGTGACGTTGTGCGTTTAACCTTACCTAATAAAACACTATTTACACCGATGGGCCGTGTGCCTGTGCATCGTACTTTTACTATTGTCGGGATCTTTAATGTTGGCTCGGCTGTTGATGAAGCCATGGTTTATATTGAAATCAAAGCTGGCGCTAAACTACATCGCAATAAAGGTGATGGCGTTAATCAATTAAGGTTGTATTTAAATGACGCCTTTAATGCCCAACGCGTCATTGCGCTATTATCGGTAAAATATCCAGACTTTCAATTTGTCAGTTGGCAAGAGAGTCAAGGGGCATTATTTGCTGCGGTTAGCATGGAAAAAAATATGATGTGGCTGATGTTGAGTCTCATTGTCGCGGTTGCCGCTTTTAATATTGTTTCAGCATTAGTTATGGTAGTTGTTGATAAACAAGGTGAAATCAGTATTTTACAGACGCTTGGTTTAGACCGCAGTGGCATTGTTAAAATATTTATAACCCAAGGGGTAACTAATGGTTTTTTCGGCGTTATTTTGGGGGTCGCACTCGGGGTAATATTAACGTTGAATTTGAATGATTTATTTAGCTTACTTGGCGTTAACTTATTAGGCGCTGGGCAAAAATTACCTATTGCGCTTGACCCCATAAATATTCTGGTTATTGTCGCTTCTGCGCTGATAATGAGCTTTGTAGCGACACTTTACCCTGCTTATCGCGCTGCACAGACTCAGCCAGCAGAGGTACTCAGAAATGAATAATAAAATGAATAGCAAAATGGAACGTGATTTGAATAAGAATATCAACATAGTCGAAAACAAGAGTACCTTTAAACCTGAACTTACGCTTGGCTTGGAGTGTCGTCAGTTAAGTAAGTCCTATCAACAAGGCCCTGTTATCACACAAGTATTATCAAAGCTTGATTTAGCGGTTAAAGCTGGAGAATTAGTGGCTATTGTTGGCAGCTCAGGCTGTGGTAAAAGTACCTTTTTACACTTAGCTGGTGCGTTAGATACTCCAAGTGCTGGTGAAGTGTTTATTAATGGCGTTAATATTCATCAAATATCTGAAAAGCAACGGGCAAAATTCCGCAATCAACACATTGGTTTTATTTATCAGTTTCATCATTTGATGATGGAATTTACCGCAGCAGAAAATGTTGCTATGCCGCTGCTAATACGTGGCGATAAGCCTAAAGCTGCCATGGCTCAGGTTAAAATTATGCTTGAACAAGTCGGTTTAGCGCATCGCAGCCATCATCGACCTTCCGAACTTTCCGGCGGCGAACGCCAACGTGTCGCTATTGCCCGCGCATTAGTCACTAAACCCTCGCTTGTATTAGCCGATGAGCCAACGGGGAATTTAGATTTTGATACCGCAGAGCAAATTTTTCACTTGTTGCAGGAGTTGAATCGCACGGTAAATACTAGTTTTGTCATTGTTACCCATGATTTAACCCTAGCGGCGAAAATGGATCGTCAATTGCGTTTAGATCATGGACACTTAAAACCGCTCGAAGATTCAACTGAGCATGGTAAAACAAAAAATGAGGATGAATAAGTGCGTCAACCGTTAAGTGTTTTTATCGGCTTACGTTATGTGCGCAGCCGTCAGAGTAAAGGTTTCTCGTCATTTATCTCTGCGTCGTCAACTATCGGTATTGCTATTGGCGTAATGGTGTTGATTGTTGTGCTTTCAGCGATGAATGGTTTTGAGCGGGCGCTTGCTACACATTTATTGTCTATCGTACCTCATGGTGAAGTTGTTGCGGTTAATGCCCCTATTACTCAATGGCGAGATAATGTGCTGAAAATTGAGCAAAACCCTGATGTTATTGCCGCGGCACCGTTTATAAAGACGCAAGGCATGATGCAAAAATCGGCAGCACTTAAAGGCGTTGAAATACGTGGTGTTGACGTAGCGTTAGAGCAAAAAGTGTCGGCCATTTCTCGTTATATGATTGCCGGTCATTGGCAAGATTTAGCGTATGAAAATGGCGTTGTAATTGGCGCGGGTATTGCGCGTAAGCTTTCTGCACAAGTCGGTGACAAGGTGCAACTATTGCTACCGCCGGTAAATGTCAACAATCAACAAGTGAGTAAAACGCAGCAATTTCCTGTCCCGATGACTCAACAGGCAACCATTGTAGGTGTATTTAAATTTGGCGGTACCATAGACGACACCCAGGTTTTTATTAACTTAGCTAAAGCGACTGAGTTAGTTGGTTATCAAGCAGGCGAAGTGCAAGGCATTCGCCTAAAAGTGCAAGATGTTTTTGCCGCACCGCAAGTGGTGCGCGATGTTGGCTTTAATTTTGACTTTTATGTTTACATGCTGGACTGGACACGCAGCCATGGTCATCTATTTAATGATATTCAATTGGTCCGTTTAGTGATGTTTATTGTTTTAGTGCTAGTGATTGCGGTGGCGAGTTTTAATATAGTGTCTACGCTCATTATGGCAGTGAACGAGAAGAAATCTGATATAGCGATTTTAAAAACCATGGGAGCAAAGCCGAGCACTATTATGGCCAGCTTTATGTTTCAAGGATTAATGAATGGCATGGTCGGTTGTTTACTGGGGGCCAGCTTAGGTATTTTAATCTCGTTAAACTTAACCGACATCATTCGTGGTATAGAAACGGCGCTATCAGTAGAGTTTTTATCTGCCGATGTTTATTTTATTGATTTTTTGCCAACGCTATTACGTCAGCAGGATGTTATTAATACCGTGATTACCGCGCTGATCATGAGCTTGTTAGCGACAATTTATCCGGCATGGCGGGCGACAAAAGTAGAGCCAGCACAAGTGCTCGGGCAAGCGTAAATACCCAGATGTATTTAAGATAAATAATTTAATCGTTATAAAACAAAAAATCAGACTTAGGGTCTGATTTTTTTTAATTAGCAGTATTAAAACATTAGGGGACTAGTGGGCAATTTGCCATGCAATGGCTTGGCTAGCGACGAACATTTAGTCTCTGCGGGCCTTACGTTTTTTCCACTCTTGTGCTACTGAAAAACGCCAGAATATATTGATGGTTAAATAACCTAAGATAGCAAACATAGTGGCTAGTGCGCCACAACCGACTATAAAAGCCGGGCCTATAGTTGAAATGCTATCTACCAACCACTGCCAACTGGCATCAAAAGCAAACTTTCTGGTTGGCACACCAATAATCCAGGTACCAACCAAATAGCAAAAATAAAAAATTGCCGGCATAGTCAAAGGGTTAGTGATCCAAACGAGCGCAATGGATAAAGGTAGATTTGCATGTACTATAATTGCAAAGCCGGCCGCTAAAACCATTTGAAACGGCACGGGCATAAAGGCAAAGAATAACCCTACAGCAAAGGCTTTACTGACCGAACGGCGGTTAAGGTGCCACAAATTCGCGTTATGCAGTAGCGAGCCAAAAATTGTCAAATGCTTGTTGTTTTTAATCGTTTGATGATCTGGCATCAGGCGTTTAATGAATTTTTTCGGCATAAGTATACTTAACTTTTAATGGCTAAATGGAAATTAATCACTATGGAATGGTGGCTACTAACATTTTTTTTCAGTGCTATTTTGTCACTATTCTTACCCATAGTGCCAGAGTTTTCTTTGCTATTAGTTATATTACTACTTTCATTATTACTTATTTTTATTAAAAAATTGCGCTTAATTGCTATTGCTATCTTCGCGGCTGTTTGGATTTTGATTGCCGGCAGCGAACAAGAAAATATCTTAGCTAAAAATAATATTGCCGCTGAACGGCTACATAAAAAAGTTCATCTAATTCAAGGCGAAGTGTTAAATATAGTTAATAAAAAGCTCGGTAGTAGTCGTTTTAACTTTCTAATAACTCATTGGCAAGGGCAAGCACTGAGCGAGACATTTAAGTTGCGCTTAACGTGGAAAATGCCAGAGCAAGATTTGTTGCAAGGGCAAAGGTGGCAGTTAGCGGTAAAATTAAAACCCTCGCATGGCTTAGCTAATGTCGGTGGTTTTAATTACCAAGTCTGGTTGTTGCAACAGCAAATAATTGCCACAGGTTATGTTAAGCCCGACAAGCAAGTTAAAACAGCAATTATGACAGTAAAGCGTAATGTCTTATTGCATCAAGAAACGAGCTGGCGGCAATATTTATATCAGAGGTTAAGCCTTTTTTTAGATGATAAACCGCTCGGTGGATTAATTTTGGCGCTAGGCTTTGGTGAGCGAGGTAAATTAACGCCACAGCATTGGCAAGTGCTATCTGCAACCGCAACTCAACATCTTATCGCCATTTCTGGATTGCATATCGGCATAGTCGCTTTTGCAAGTTTGATATTTATACGTGCTGTTGCTCGGTACTTACCATTAAGTTTATTAGTGCCAAAACCTTGGCAATTGAAACTGATGCAGATGGATTTGAGCTACCTTCCGGTGTTATGCAGTTGTTTGATGGCTTGGTATTACGCCTACTTAGCGGGTTTCGCTATTCCTACCTTACGCGCTTTGGTGATGCTGCTATTGTTTTGGTCAGTTAGATTTATGGCGATAAAGCTGACATTGCTACGTTGGTTTTTATGTGCGATTGTGATTATTTTACTTATTTGGCCACTGAGTCTGCTCAGTGCGAGCTTCTGGCTATCAATATTAGCGTTAGTTATTATTTTTTCCACCTTTTCACGTTTCTCAATGACAGAGTTGCAATCAGTTGAAACGCAAGATAAACCGTCTTTATTAGCGCGGGATGAACGACCAAAGTCAGTACGGGTAACAAATTATTATCAGCTTAAATCGAGAGCATTACTTTGGTTTAAAACACTATTTTTTATGCAACTGGCGCTAACAATGGCGATGCTACCCATAGCAGCGTCGCTAAACTATCAACTACCATTAGCCGCATTTTTTGCCAATATTGTTGCCGTGCCTTTGATGAGCGTTAGCGTGATCCCCCTAACTCTGTTTGCGGTAATAGCATTGCCTTTTAGTGCATGGCTGTCGCAAATTCTTGTCGATTTAGCACTGCTAAGTTTGTCGTTTATTTGGCAGTGGCTTGCTTATTTGGCGAGTGTTAAGTGGGCTATTGTTACGGTCTCATATCAGCAAATACAAGCGCTGTTGTTATTTCTCGTCTTGATTGCGTTGGCGTTATTTTTTCGCCTCAGTCGCACTAAGTTCATTGCGACGCTGGTTTTATTTATCGCCGTGACTGCTAGCGAATTCTTTAACGCTCATCACAGCAAAGAATGGCAATTATCTGTGCTAGATATTGGTCATGGACTTGCGGTTGTTATTGAAAAAAACAATCAGGTTTTTCTCTATGATGTGGGCGCAAGTTACCCTAGTGGTTTTAATATGGCTGACGCCGCTATTCTTCCTTACCTAAAACATCAAGGATATCAGGCAATTGATGGTGTGATTATTAGCCATAACGATAATGATCATGCGGGTGGCTTACCTCACTTGCGAGCAAAAATGGCTATTAAAGATGTTATGGCCAATGATCTTGAGCTAAACCCTGATAGAAATTGTATCTCGGGACAAGGTTTTACCTGGCAAGGATTAAATTTTCAAGTGTTATCTCCGCGGCAAGCGAATGGTGATAAAAATGATGACTCTTGTGTCGTAACGATTAGTGATGGTTTTCATCGGGTGTTGCTGCCGGGTGACATCTCAGTAAAACAAGAGCGGCGACTATTAAGTATTACTGGTATGGATAAAAAAATTGCGAGTGATATTTTAATTGCCCCACATCACGGCTCTAAATCATCGTCTAGTCGTCGATTTTTAGCTGCTGTTGCGCCGCGTTATGCGGTATTTAGTGCCGGGTATTTAAATCGCTGGCAAATGCCATCAAAAGAAATTTTGCATCGATACCATGAATTTGATATTAAAACCTTGACCACGGCAGAAATTGGTATGGTGACGTTTAAGTTTGACAAGGCTAAAGCAATAAACAAAGTTGATGAAGGGAGTAAAAGTCATATTGAAATTATCAGTTATCGAGAGCACATTCGGCCATATTGGTTTGTAAATTAACCATTTAATAATAGTTTTTTGTGATAATGGGAGATTTATATCGTCTATAAAAGTTTATCAGTTGGTTGATTGGCAAAATAACGCTAAAATACTGAGGCAATTTAATAATAGCCATTAAAGTGATCCCTTTAGGGGCAGATTTTTTGATAACGCATTGAGAGCATGAATGTCGATAATACCATCACAACCGAATACAGAAAATACCACACGGCAAAACTTTAAGCGTCTGCTAGCTTATGCTAAAGCTTATAAAGCAGCCGCTGTTGTGTCGATTTTAGGTATGTTAGGTTATGCCGCCATTGACAGTTTTGTCTTTTCTCAATTGCAACCACTCATCGATAAAGGCCTTGACGGCCAAGACCCAACGTTTATGAAATGGGCGCCTTATGTCATTGTGGTGATGTTTATCCTGCGCGGAATTTGTCATTTTGCCGGTAATTATACTTTAGCTTGGCTGGGCAATAATGTTGTGGCTAATATTCGCCAAGAATTGTTTGAACATGTGATGTCTATGCCGGTTGCTTATCATGACAAAGAATCAACTGGCAGTTTGATTTCAAAATTAACTTTTGATACTGAGCAAGTACTGAGTGCAGTTTCGAAAGCCTTGCTGACATTAGTACAACAAGGGGCCTTTGTCGTTGGCTTGCTGATTGTTATGTTTTATAACAGCTGGCAATTAGCCTCAATATTTTTACTGATAACCCCGGTTATTGCTGGCATAGTGACAGTGGTTTCAGGGCGCTTTCGTACCATCAGTAAAGGCATTCAAAATGCCATGGGCGAGGTAACTACAGCGGCAGAGCAAACCTTTAATGGCCATAAGGTAGTACTAACCTTTGATGGTCAACAGCGAGAGTTTGACCGTTTTGCAAAAATTAATAAACACAATCGCCAACAACGCATGAAAATGGTGGCGACTCAAGCGGCTAGTGTACCAATTATTCAAATTATTGCCTCGTTTGCTTTAGCGTTTGTCTTGTATGTTGCCAACCTTGATTCGATGCGAGCAGATATTTCCGCCGGTGTGTTTATGACCGTACTCATGTGTATGGTAACGCTGCTTCGGCCACTCAAACTGCTGACTACGGTCAACAGTGAATTTCAAAAAGGTATGGCGGCTTGTGTTAGCATTTTTGCAGTACTGGATCAAAAAACAGAACACGACACCGGTACACTCTCGATAGAGCGTGCGCAAGGCACCTTAGCGTTTGAGCAGGTTAATTTCTTTTATAATGATGATGAAGAAAAGCAGGCACTGACCGATTTAAGTTTCCAGGCTAATGTTGGTGAAACGGTTGCATTGGTTGGGCGCTCAGGTAGCGGTAAATCAACCGCTAGTTCCCTTTTATTACGATTTTACAATGCCACAACGGGTAGAGTTTTAATCGATGGTAAAGATATTAAAGATTACAAACTAAAAGACTTACGCAAGCAATTTGCTTATGTTTCTCAGCAAGTCGTCTTGTTCAATGATTCTATTGCTAATAATATTGCTTATGGCAAACCCAAGGCAACTCGCGAAGAAATTGAAGATGCCGCCCGCAAAGCGCATGTGATGGAGTTTGTTGAAGGTTTACCTGAAGGGTTAGATACTAATATCGGCGACAATGGCGCGATGTTATCGGGAGGTCAACGCCAGCGTGTGGCGATTGCGCGGGCTCTATTATGTGATGCGCCTTTTTTAATTTTAGATGAAGCAACCAGTGCTTTAGACACTGAATCTGAACGACATATTCAAGATGCCTTAAGCATATTGCAAAAAGATCGTACTTGTATCGTTATTGCTCATCGTTTATCTACCATCGAAAGTGCCGATAAAATTATTGTTATGGAGCAAGGGCAAATAAAAGAGCAGGGCGATCATAAAACGTTATTAGCAAAAGGCGGCGCTTATGCTCAGTTACATAAATTTCAATTTGGCGATTAAGCCATTATGCAGTTCGTAAATCATGGTGGCTGTACATTATGCGCTTAATTGAAAAAGTTTGGTTTCACGGCCATCCTGCAAAGTTTTTATTGGTACCACTCTTGTTGCCATTGAGTGCTATTTTCGCGCTAAGCAGTTTTTTGCGCCGGTTCGCTTATCAAGTGGGGATATTGAAACAAATAAAAATGTCGGTACCTGTCGTGGTGGTGGGTAATATTGGTATTGGTGGTAATGGCAAAACGCCGGTAACGCTTTATTTAGTAGAAAAGCTTACCGAACAAGGCTTGAAAGTTGGCGTAGTCAGTCGTGGCTATGGTTCAAAAGCTCCGCATTATCCTTATCAAGTGAGCAATGAAAGTAGTGCGGAACAAGCGGGTGATGAACCGTTATTAATATTTAAGCGCAGTGGCGTTGATGTGGTTATCGGTGCTGATAGAGTTCAAGCCTGTCAACGCTTAATTGCATTAGGCTGTGAGCTTATTATTGCTGATGATGGCTTGCAACACTATCGTTTAGCACGAGATTTCGAATTCGTGGTGGTTGATGGTAAACGGCTATTCGGCAACGGTTTATTATTACCGGCAGGACCATTACGCGAGACAACAGGCAGAATTAACCGTGCTGATTGTGTTATTGTTAATGGGACAAGTTTATGGCAAAAACATGTGCAGTATTTGGCCTTGCCAATATTAAGCATGCAGTTAAACGCGACGAAAGTGATTAATGTCAAAAGTGGCGCGGTTGTTGAACTTGAAACATTTTTGGCCGAAAGCACAGTGACCGACAAAGGTGTTAATGCGTTAGCGGGTATTGGCGATCCCAAGCGATTTTTCAACACCCTTGAGCAAGTGGGTTTTACCTTAGCGATGAGTAAAGGTTTTGTTGATCATCAAGCATTTTCAGCGCAGGATTTACAGCCGTTCCCCAGTGATATGCCACTATTGATGACAGAAAAAGATGCGGTTAAATGCGCGGGCTTTGCCCAAGATAATTACTGGTATTTACCAGTTGATGCGGTATTTTTAGATGATAATGAGTCCATTAAGACGACAATAACTAAAATTACCGCACTTAGTCACTAATGGTATTAACGAACATCAATAACAGGGAATAATCACTATCTTGGTTAATTATTCTGGTTCGTTGATTCGACCTACAGTGAAAATTTAACGCTTGATGCTTTTTCATCAAGTGACGATTGATATGACATTTAAGAGAGATAATGATGGCGTTTGATACTAAATTAATGGAAATCCTTGCTTGTCCAGTATGCAAGGGAAAGTTAGATTACCATAAAGAGCAACAAGAGTTGATTTGTAAGTTCGATCGTTTAGCTTATACGATAGAAAAAGATATTCCGGTGCTACTTGAAAGTGAAGCTCGTCGCATGAGCGCAGATGACGCCTAGTTTATGCGTAATTAGCAAGACAAGATTAATGAGGTTTTTATGTCGTTTGTGGTAGTGATCCCTGCACGGTTTGAGTCATCACGTTTACCCGGTAAGGTACTCGCTGATATTGCTGGCAAGCCAATGATCCAATGGGTTGTGGAAAAAGCTTTAGCCAGTGGCGCGGAACAAGTTATTGTCGCGACTGACAACGATGAAGTTGCCCGTGTGGTCAAAAGTTTTGGTGGCGAAGTCTGTAAAACTCGGGCCGATCATCAGTCCGGTACTGAACGTCTTGCTGAGGTGATGCAAACCTATCAGTTTGCTGACCAACAGGTGATCGTTAATGTTCAAGGGGACGAACCTTTTATTCCTTTTGAAAATATTGCCCAAGTTGCCGATAACTTATCGAGTCAAAATCACGCGCGTATGGCGACCTTAGCGATGAAAATTGATAATGTCGAAGAAGCATTAAACCCTAATGCAGTGAAGGTGTTATGTGACAAAAATGGCTATGCGCTATATTTTAGTCGCGCCACTATTCCTTATGATCGCGAACGTTTTCTTAATAATGACCATATTGATGCCATTGGCGACTTTTATCTTCGTCACATTGGTATTTATGCTTATCGAGCAGGTTTCATTAAAGATTACGTACAATGGCCAGCAAGTCAGTTGGAGCAAGTTGAGTCATTAGAGCAATTAAGAGTGCTTTGGCAAGGTGAGAAAATTCATGTGGCGGTGGCAAAAACAAGATTAGCGGTTGAAGGCGTCGATACCCCTGAAGATCTAGAAAAAGCACGAGCTTACGCGCAGACTTTATAGTACTAATAAATGTCGATAAAAAGAGGCTATTAAAGCCTCTTTTTTGTTTTATCATTTGGCTATAAGAGTTTAGAGTTGATATGTTGTGACAATGAAAGTATTTGCCAGTAAGGGGATGTTTTTTTTGTTTATTAAACGGTTTATTTAACGGTATTTTTTAGGTGGATAGTTAATGGCTCTGAGCAAAAGAAAAGCGCGCTGGTTAATGGCACAAAAGGGCTTTTTAGATATGTTGCCGCTCAATTTAGCGGTGTTACCTTGGGGCATTCTTTGTGGCTCTTTAGCGATTCAACGGGATTTTTCTGCCCTCGAAGCCATGTTAATGCCCCTGATCGTCTTTGCTGGATCTGCGCAGCTTGTAGCGATTGAACTGATTGCCAACAATGCCTCACTAGCGACGATTTTATTTACCACCTTTATTATTAGTTCTCGACACTTTTTATATGCTTTAGCATTACGCGATAAATTAAAAATATTACCAAGCAAGTGGCGTTATGGGCTTGGCTTTTTATTAACCGATGAACTATTTGCCTTATCGAGTCATAGCAAAGCCTTTGTTGGTCAGTTGCGGCTGATTTATGCGCTATTTGCCGGTGGCAGTTTTTATCTCTTTTGGTTGTTATGGAATTTAACCGGCGTTATTGCGGGTAGTTATTTACCAGATTTAACCCATTTAGGGCTAGATTTTGCCATTGCCGTAACCTTTATTGCCTTGGTGATCCCAACCATTATTAATTTACCCATTTTAGTGACTGTGCTGGTTGCTGCGCTGCTTTCGGTATTATTTAAGTTAATGCAATTCGAGTTGGATTTAGTGGCCGCGGCAATGATTGCGATGTACTGCGGGTATCTAACTGATCGTTTTCTACAAAAAAACACTGATGCTAATGATGACAACAATAATAAAACCAGCCAGCGTGTGGAGGACAACTCATGACATTACTGACTATTCTACTGATGGCGATTATAACGTTTTCAACGCGTTATTTGTTTATTCATCCTCGTCTACCTGTGCGCTTAGGCGCTAAAATGGCGAAGTTATTGAGCTTCAGTGCTCCTGCGGTATTAACCGCCATTTGGGTCCCGATTATTTTTATTCAACAAGGTCAGTTGAATGTATCGCTGCATAACCCGTATTTAATTGCGGCCACCTTTGCCCTAATCACAGCGGCAAAAAGTAAAAGTATTTATTTAACCATGATTGTTGGGCTTATTGCTTTTGTCTTAAGTCGTTATATGTTGGCAATATAAGCTCGAAGGCACCATACTCGACAAGTAGCGTCGGCTTTTAGGGCTTTTGTAGCTAAAAAAGCGCAGCTTGTCGAATAAAGCTTGTCGCTGATATTGGTAACTTTTATGATGGTACACGCCTTTTATCTGAGATTATCATCATAAATACTGCTATGAATTTAACGAAATCATTAACCACCATCGCCATTGTCAGTGCGCTGACTTTTTCCCAAACTGCTATTGTCCACGCAGCAGACGCTAAAGCTAAAACTGAATCAGCTTCTAGCTGGTTAAACTTATCGGCAAAAGAGCTGAAAGCTGTTGAACGTTATGCCACTGAATATAAAGATTATATTTATAAGGTGCCAACGGAACTAACTTTTGTTACTGAAACTATTAAACGAGTTGAAAAACAAGGCTTTAAAAAACTAAGTGAAAAAAGTCATTTAAAGCCAGGCGCACGTTTTTATGATGTTAATCGAGACCGTACCATTACGCTGATTGTTATCGGTAAAAAGCCGTTAGAGCAGGGTACGCGCATTGTTGGCGCACATATTGATGCTCCTCGCCTTGAACTTAAAGGCCGGCCTTTATTTGAAAAAGAAAAGTTTGCTATGTTTCAAACTTATATTCATGGCGGCATTAAAACCTATCAGTGGGTTAATATTCCATTAGCTTTAGTGGGAAGAGTGGATAAGAAAGATGGTACCACGGTAAATATATCGGTCGGTTTTGATGAGAATGACCCTATTTTTTTAGTGACAGATCTAGCGCCTCATGTTGACTCACCTAATCGTAAGCGCACCAGTCGCGATGTTATAGGTAAAGAAGAGCTTGATGTGATCGTGGCCGCTAAGCCTGAGCTAGATAAAAAAATCAAAGATCAAGTTAGTGACTATTTAAAGTCAGAATATGATATTTCGATTGAAGACTTGGTTTCCGCTGAACTTGCCTTAGTGCCCGCGACTAAACCACGCGATGTGGGTTTTGACCGCAGCATGATTGCCGCTTACGGCCAAGATGACAAAGCATCATCAATTGCCGCTGTTAAAGCCTTAACTGAGCAAAAAATACCAGAATATACCGCTATTGCTTATTTAGTTGATAACGAAGAGGTGGGCAACATCAACAATACGGGGGCGGGCTCTAGCTATTTAGTCGACTTAATGAGTAGTCTACTCTATAACGAAAAGGGCGAGAGCTATAATGACTATCAATTGCGTAAAGTATTACGCAATACTAAAGTTATTTCTGCTGACGTAAATCCGGGTGTTAACCCAACATGGTCAAGTGTATGGGAATTAGGTAATGCCCCGCGCTTAGGCAACGGCGTTAATTTAAAGCTCTATGGTGGTGGTTTTAATGCCAACTCCGAGTACATGGCTTGGACGCGAAACTACCTTGATAATGCTGGTATAAAATGGCAAACATCGACTTATAAAGGTAAGGCTTCGGGTGGCACTATTGGTAGTGATTTATCCGATGATAATATGGAAGTGATTGATTTTGGTATACCTATTTTATCAATACACTCGCCTTATGCGGTTGGCTCAAAAGTTGATTTGTATTCTTTGTACAAGGCGATGTCAGCGTTTTATCAAGAAAAATAGCGGTTAAACTTATAACCAGCATCAGCGAATATTTATCGCCATTTGTTAAAAATATTAAGCCGTATTGATTATAATACGGCTTAATATTATTAGTCGTTATGCATTTAAAGTTTCACGGACGTGATTTAATCGCGATAAGTTAGGCGCGGCAAAAGGGCAAAATATACTTATAGCTTTTGCTTCGCGGCGACGGGATTAGCATACATAGTTAATAACCAGCGCTGTTGTTCTGTGGTAAGGTTTTCCATGCGTTTATTAAGTAGCTCAAGTACTGTGCTATCGGTTTTTTGTTTATTTAGTGTTGCGTGTGCCACTAGGTTACTGTCGTACAATTTATAATTACTGATTATTTCTTTATCGATTGCCGCGGCGATGGTTTTACTATCGGCATAATCTCCCTGAATTGGCGGGCAAAATTCGATATGTACACGACCTTTTTGTCCAACCAAGCCTTGGGTAATACTTTTTAAATCTTCGCCTTCTTGTTTTTTATAACTGCCAGTCGCTTCTTTTTCCGCAAGTTCAATAGCTTTGTCACTATCACAGGGATCAAACTCATAGGAAATTGATACTGGTACTATGTTAAGTTCTGCTAAGTAATCTGCGATAGGTGTTTGCTTGTCTTTGTTCAGTAAAAGCATAGAAATTAAGGCTGAATTTGTTTTATCTATTCCATCTTTAGCGCGGCCCTCGCGCTGTGCAATCCAAATATTTTGCTGACGATTAGCGACCGTATCATGAATGTAGGCAGACAATTGCTTTGAGGCATTCAACATCGCGCGTTTATTTTCTGCATTACGTTTGACAATAAAACTCTTATTAATACGCATTAGGTCAGCCACCCAAGGCTGATGCAGTAAGTTATCGCCTACGGCGGCTTCAACAGTACTGATGCCGCTTTTATATAAAGCTAAATTTACTAATGCGACATCTAAAACGATATCCCGATGATTACTGATAAATAGCGCAGGCTTGGTACGGTCAAAATTTTCAATGCCACTAAAGCTAAAGCCGGCAGTACTTTTCTTGATCAAATGATGCAAGTATTTTGCTACTTCAATTTGGATTTGTTCGATATTATGAAATTTTTGGGCACGAAATTTTAATGTCCACTTGACGATTGAACATGCAAACTGGGGCAGGAGTTGATATAAGCGTGGCATTTTTAAACTGGCAATCGAAGCTTGTAAGCCTTGTTGGTTAATTAACTTTTCGATTACGGCAACTACCTCATCATCACGATAAGGACGTATATCATCAAACATTCAGAGATCTCTTCTATGGCCAAAAAATAAATAATAAATGAGTAAGGATTATAACTGAACGCTATTGAAAAATGTGTTTTTTTGTTTAATAGTTTTGTCGATTTTTCGCTGGAAAATGATATTAAAATTATGAGCTAAACATGTTAAGAAATATTTTTATCTGTTTACTTAATAGTACAGGGGAAATATAGCGCTAGATAAAGCCTATACTCGTTATTTTCAGTGGTGTGATTGAAAAAATATGTGCAGCTCGAATGATGATTGAAATAGCGTAATTACTATGAATAGGAGCTGATAATAGTGATCCTTAACTGATTATTACGTCGTTAAATGATCTCGCGTTGTTTAACATACCGACTAAAAGCTTAGTCATCATTAATTGAGGTTTAAAATATAGCTTCGTATTGTCAGGTAGCTATTGTGATTCAGGTGATGATTTACAATCAGCCCACGCGGAAATTGACTTACAGGTAAAAGATTGACGCTTTAGCACCGATAAGCTTTTCGAAAGCTAGTTAACGAAGCTGCTAAAGCATTAGGGTAGCGATTGCATTTTAGTTGCTATAAAAACATAAACTTAGATAATAGCCTTTAAGTAGTCCTACACTTTGAACATTGTGCTAAATGATTGATTTAATATTCGTTATTGATTTACCTTTTTCAAGCAACATATATCCGACGAAATTATTTGGTAAATTTACTGCTATTAACTTGCGTTTTTAACATTTAGGCCCAAGTATTAATAATGAGTAGCTAATAAAAAGGAATACCTATGAAAATAAATCTTTCAGGTCATCATGTAGACGTTACCGATTCAATCAAAGAACATATCAATGAAAAGTTTTCAAAAATATCGATACACTTCCCAACCTTAATTTCACTAGATGTTATTTTATCGCACGAACATAACAAACATAATGTAGAGCTTCGTACAACATATGAAGGTGGACGTATTTCTGCATCAGCCAATGATGGCGTGATGTACCCTGCAATTTCGACAGCAGTAAAAAAATTGGATGCTGCGTTAAAGCACAGAAAAGGCCTGTTAAAGGCTAACTTACACAGTAAACCAGAAGTAACAGCACCTGAAATTGCCCATGAAAAAGTTCAAGAAATGAATCTCAATTAATATGGCAATAAATTAGTCTTAATATTCTAAGGAGGCGGTAGCCTCCTTTTTTAATGCTTAGGTTATATTTTGCGCTGCATTAAGCCGCCATTTAGTTTGGCATATCAGGCAAACCCCCTTAAAATAGTTACTTTTATAACAGGCTTTTAGAGATTATATGTTTGCAGCTTCAAACAACGACGCTTTTACAGATTGGAAAATTGAGTTTAATGCTGTCACATTCAAGGTGACGGTGGCCAAAGGGTTAATAAACCATTCACTCCATTTATATTGCCAAGGTAAATCATGCTAGAAATATCGAGCTCAGTAATCATCGCTGACTGGGAAGTTGAACTAACTGGCATAAGAGCCACAGGTAATGGCGGGCAGCGAGTCAATAAGGTCGAAACAGCAATACACTTGCGTTTCGATATTAAGCGTTCATCATTACCTGCCATATACAAAGCGAGATTACTAAAGCTATCGGACAGTCGCATATCGAGCGATGGCATTATTATTATTAAAGCTCAATCGTTTAGAACTCAATCTATGAATAAAGATGATGCGTTAAAGCGTCTGAAAGAGTTAATTAACTCTGCAATGATTGTGAAAAAAACTCGACGACCTACTAAGCCAACAAAAGGCTCAAACCTTAGACGATTAGATTCGAAGAAGAAGATGAGTTCTAATAAAGCCTTACGCGGTAAAATAGACCATTAAGAACCGCAGATCGTTTTCATAAACTTTTACTTGCCTCTTTACTACATTTTATGTAGTGTGCTATCGGATATGTAGCATACTACTAAATGTGTAGTTTAATTTTGAGGAGTAAATTTAATGTCATTACCTGTGCCAGGCTCACCCGTTAGAGGCTCTAAAACTGGCAAGCCAATTATGGCACTGCTTGATTTGTTAGGGAGAACTTGGGCTCTGGGAATTATTTGGCAGTTGCGCAACGAGGCACTAAGCTTTGGTAAATTACAGCTGTGTTGTGAAAATATATCACCGACATTATTAACAAAACGGCTAAAAGAGTTACAGCAAACAAATCTTATTGAAAAAAATTTACAAGGTTATCAATTAACTGCCGTTGGTTTAGAGTTATTTGATGTTATTTCGCCTTTAAGTCAATGGACAAAACTTTGGCAATTGTCATTTGATAAACCTCAAAAACCTCAGAGAAATTAATATGGTTAATGATTTAGCGTTTTGTCAGATGCCACTTGATCGCGCGTCAAGCTTAAGAAAAAACACCGAGTGGCTACAAGATAAAAGCACAGCCAAAGATAGCTGTTTCTATTTTTTTTGGCGTAGTAAATTTCTTTATCTTGAACAGGAAATTTACATTTTCACTAAAGAACTTGCTCAGAATATATCCAATGTACAAGCTATTGCCGAGACTTTAGATGATAGTGCTTTAATTTTTTTAGGCTTGAACGACACCAAAGCACATTTTGTTTGTGATCTTTCGCTAATGAATGAAGATACAATAGCGCGCTGGTTAGCTAAGTTCGCTATTGATAATATAAAATTTATTGATTTTAGACGTTCGATCTCACTACTGACGCAACAACAAAGTGCTATTTTAAGTTATGCTAAAGCGTTAATACATTGGCAACAAAGTGCTTTTTATTGTGGTTCTTGTGGTAGTGAAACTAAAATTTTGGATGGTGGTCATCGCCGTCTTTGTCTTAATGAAAACTGTCAAAAACAGCATTTCCCTCGTACCGATCCTGCCGTTATTATGCTAGTTGAATATCAACCACAATCAGGTCCTGCTGTTTGTTTACTGGCTGAGCACCATAGAACCCCTGAACAGGTTTTTTCAACCCTTGCTGGTTTTGTTGATCCTGGTGAGTCATTAGAAGAAGCAGTCACCAGAGAAGTTTTTGAAGAAGCAGGTATTAAGGTCGTTAATGTTTGCTACATCGACTCGCAACCTTGGCCATTTCCCAATTCTTTAATGATAGGGTTTACTGCGCAAGCACAGAGTACGAATTTATCGCTAGAACAAGAGGAGTTGCGCAGTGCAGATTGGTTTACCGCTCAACAATTAGCGGACTTTAATGACTGGGGGGATGACATTGATGGTCCCAAGTTGCCGAGAAAAGAGTCAATAGCAAGAATGTTAATTGATAACTGGTGCGAAAGGCAATTAGCCATTACTAAAGACAGTATCCTAGTATAATGTCTTGGGTCTGGAGGCTAATTTAAAAAGCACTTAGCGCCATTTTTTAGCTAATTAATTAACTGAGATAATTAATTAGCTAATCATTGATAAGGTTATTTAAAGCGTCTTCTTAAGGCGATTAAACTGGTGAAAACCAAACTAAACCAAACAATAGAGCCACCGCTACTAGTTGATTTTTTCGGTTCCGAGGGCGTTGGTGGAGTGACGAGTATTAATGTATTTTTAATCGCCGCTAAATTATCGGCGGTATTGATTGTTGTATCAACTATAGTCACGCTTTCTATGGTGACAAAATTTTCGCTGCCAGGAACAAAGTTAGTATCAGCGCATTGTTCGGCAGTAAAGTCTGGCATTGGTGTCGTACTACAACGAGGTATATTTGCAATAACATCAATGTTGTCCATTCCTGCTATTATTTCACCAAAAACAGTAAAACCGCCATTTTGAAGATCAAGTTTTGCTGTGCCGGCACTATTATCAGATAAGTTAACAAACCATTGACTGGTGGCGCTATTTTCATTACCACTAATTTTTGCCATGGCAATAGTGCCGCGAACATTGGAATAAACGGGTTCATTGGTAATCGGACTATCTGTTGAAATTGCACTCAATGGTAGGTTGCCAGTAAACTCAAAGCCACCCGCTTGCATAACAAATCCAGGTTCAACACGATGTACAACTGTATTGTCGTAGTCACCATCATTAATATACTTAAGAAAGTTAGCTACCGTTATTGGCGTGGTTTCATCGTGCAGGTTAACTTTGAAGTTACCTTGTGAAGTAGTAAATTCGACTATAGTTGCAGACGTTGAAGCACTGGCAATCATCAGTGTTGCGATTGCTATTTTTGAAAAATTTAAAAAAGGCATAAGTTGGTTACATATTACTTTACATATTAAAGAGTAGATTGATAATAATGGGCTTTGAAGAAAACAACAAGATAAAGCATGTGTTCTGGCCTACATTCAAGACATTTTTTTTATTAATCTAAAGCACTTTACATTCAGTGTAAATATCTTCTTACAGGCGCTTTGTATCTTGATGCCAAGGAGAAAAGCTAAACATGATCTCGATCAGTTGTTTGAGGTGTTTTTCTTAGTAAAGTACCTCGACTTATTCAAAACAACGTCAGGGCTAAAAGTGTCGAACTCGTATGAAATGAATTTAGGTAAAGCATATAACGAAAGCTTGCCGACTTTAGGCAATGTTATTACTGATATTATTCAATTTTTCGGCTGTGAGAGAATATATGGTGTCGGTGGCGACTTCGCGGCTAATTTAATTTCTGCCATAGCCCCAAGAGTCGAAATATGTCCATCAAGTAATGAAATGCATGCCGGTTTTTCAGCCTGTGCAAAAGCCGAGCTTGACGGTATTGGCTTTTGCTTATCAACCTATATGGTTGGCAGCTTACCTTGTGCATCTGCTGCGGCTTTAGCGGTAACTGAAGGCTTGCCGGTTGTTTTTATTTCTGGCGCACCAGCCGAAGCCGAAATTGAACATTTAGCGATTCACCATAGCTTGCATCCAAACACTGCATGGAAAACAGAATATGACAATGCGCTTAATGCTTTTGCGGCTTTAGGTATGAAAGTGGAGCGTTTACAGGGGCAAAGATCACAGGGACACCCAAATGTCGCGGGTGAGCGCTTTTATCAATTAGTCGCCCATGCCTATAAAAACAAGCAGCCGGTTTTTATTGAAGTGCCACGAGATCAAGTTTTTCAAAAAACGCAACCAATTCAATTACCCGATAGCGTGGGGGCAATTTGTGGTTGCGAACACGTATTGGCTGGTTCAGGTTTAGTTGTATCGGCAATCATTGATAAACTTGAAAATGCACAATATCCCTTGCTTTTTTTAGGTGACCGATTAAAGCATAACAAAATATTGTGCCAGCTCTTACTCGAATTTTCCCGTAGGTATAATATACCTTACGCGACAAGTTGGTTCGCGAAAGGTATTTTTGATGAATATGAACCACTTTGTCTAGGCTCATACAATGGTGTTTTCACCGATACGCATGAACGTGATTATATCGATAATAAGGTCGACTATATTATAGATGTTGCCAGCAGTATTTTACCTCAAGACAGCAACATTGCATTTGCTACGGGTACACATAAAATTGAGAGTTTTGAAAATAAAACCTTACTTAAAGGCGGTACTTTATTGGAAAAAGATTTAATTGAAATATTTCAATTATTACTTAAAAACCATCAAAAAGTATTCCGCTATACTCAGCCTTCGCTATCTGGAACATCATGTGAAATGTTGAATCAAACGTCATCTACCGCGGTTAACTTAATCGACGAAAACGGTTTCGATGAGGATATAGACTTTAATAATCTGGCGGCAACATTAAATCGCATACAAAATGAGGTTGAAACAGCATTAGTTTATTTGCCGGAAGTGGGTAATTCATATTTTGCCAGTTACAGTTTGAAAGTTAAACAATCATCATTAGGGCGTGGTTGGCTTACCAACCCTTGGTATGGTGCAATGGGAACAGCATTACCTTATGCGCGAGTAGCAGCACAAAGAATTCAAGACAATGGTCAAGATGAAAGAGCTGTGGTGATTATTGGTGATGGTGGCTTTCATTTTCAACTCAATGAACTAATTCACTTTTTAAAGGATAATACCAAGGTCACGATTATTTATATGCGGAACAATGTTTTTCATTTAGGCAAGAATGGTGATAATCCAATTTATCATTGCAATGATAAGCGATTCGATGTTCATCAAGTTATTAAAGCTTATCAGGGGAATTCTTCTACAGCGACCAGTGTTGATGATTTTATTGCTATTTTCAAAGATACTCTGAGCCGTTCAGGAATCTCGTTAATTGAAGTTTTAGCAAAGCCAATAGCAGAAAGGCAGTGCCATGAAATTAGCTTACTTAACCTTTACATAAAAGCAAAGAATGGCGATGAGCAGGCGGCTAGACAATGGCAAAAGTTGACCTTATAAAAGCTCATAAAATATTAGATAAAGTATAGTCGTACAGCTAACCCCTAGCGAAAGCCCCCTTACACGCGTTTAGGCGGGCTTTAATCTCTAAGTGCGCCAGTGTCTGCCCATATTGTATTAAATAGGCTTGAAAAATCGGTCACTACGAGGTATTAAATAATTATCATAATTTAATGAAAAAGCCACCATGGTTGACCGACCAATAATTTCACTACGCGGCACTAAACCTATAACGCGCGAGTCAGCACTATTATCGCGATTATCGCCCAGCACAAGGTAGTAGCCCTTAGGTATGGTTAGTGCTTGAAAACTCTCTAACGAGTAACTTTTAGAGTGGCCTGGATCTACCAGGGTACGTATCAAGTGGCTATTACCCGCAATATTTTCTTCGCTTAAGGTGAAGTCACTATGTTTGGTAATGAGTTTATAGTGAGCGAGTGATTGATTAATAACTAATTTATTTTTATTCAAAGCTACCTCGTCGCCTGGAAGCCCAATAACACGTTTAACCAAACGTTTATTAGCCGCTTTTGATTCAAAAATGACAATGTCGTTACGTAATGGATCAGCAAATTTTACTAAGGTATATTGGCTAAATGGCAGCTTTAAATCATAGGCCATTTTATTAATTAAAATACGGTCGCCTTCAACAATGGTTGGTTTCATTGAGCCGGTAGGAACATCATTCCAGTCAGCAACAGCACTGCGAAAAACCAACATTAAACCAATGAATAAAAAGAAAGATTTATTTTCTTTTAGGACTCGAAAGATATTTTTTTTCATAACATTCCCTTTAAATAAAGCCAGTAAAATAACAACTCAGTTTTGGACTAAGTCATTATTTTAAAGTTCCTCGAATTGCTAAATATCAAATCAACTAAGTGTAATTATTTATGTCAACCTTTGTTGAGAGTTAAGGAGGGGCTTCGCGTTATAGCGTTATTTATCACTATAGCCCCATGGCGCCGCGGGCGGATTCAATGGTTTTGTTAAATCAAAATCGACACGAAATTCACGACCTTGACGAATAAGTCTATAACTAAATTGTTCAGGGTAGATAAACATTTGCCATGTGTTACCGGCTGACTGTGGGATTCCTGTTTTGACAAACAGCTGCTTTGAATATTCATCAGCTGGAAACGACTGAGCTTGTGGCCAACCTGCATCTATCGTATGACCACCATACATAGTGCTTTCGTCATGACTACCATCTTGGTGGCGGTGATCATGTTTTAATGACAAACCCGAACCTGTTTTGGTTATAATCCAGGTTCTAGAGGCGTCTTTGCCGACGTGGAATGGTATTTCGAGCTTTTCATCGGAGCAATTTCTAACATGCATAATAAGCTTTTTATTAGCAAAACCATCGCCGCTAGCATTATCTATTGTTACTTGGCCTTGAAAGGCTTTACCGCAATGAGCTTTGATGCTGTTAAAAAAACTATCTTGGGTCTCGATAGAAACTAATGGCGCTTCACTCGCCATTGTTGTATTGGCAAAGTAGAAGACACTGCTGGAAAGTATTAACTTTAAAAAATTTATTTTTGCTTTCATTAAATACACCTAGATTGATTGAGATTTTAATCCCCTAATACTTGATGCTATCAGATAATTTGCTAATAGTTATCTGAAAATTATTAAAATATTTTCTTGTAGTCTTAACGGCTGCAGCGCAAAATCACTTTGAATGCTGGTGTAATACTAAGTTGACTAATTATTTGCTGATTTTGAACGGTTAAAATCAGCAGCTACCGTGTTATAAAATTTATCAGTCGCATAACCACTGACTAAGTTTTATGGCGGGTATTTATCTATTTTTCCAGATGAAAAAAGTAGAATACTTAATTTATCAAATTGCTATAAAGTTTCGAGAATTGTAAAGATGAAGTTAAAAACTGAAAATGTTGTGATTGGCTTAACGGATCCAAAAAGTCCGTCAAATGTCGGGGCAGTGATGCGTGCAGCTGGTTGTTATCAAGTTAATGAAGTGCGTTACACCGGTGCTCGATATGCACGAGCAGCAAAGTTTCACACCGATACCAAAGATGCGTTACGAAAAATCCCTCTTAATGCTGTTGAATCGTTAACGAGTAACTTATTGCCTGGGCAACAAGTAATTTGTGTTGATTTAGTCGAGGGTGCAATACCTCTGCCGGCATTTGAACACCCAGAAAATGCGGTTTATGTTTTTGGCCCAGAAGATGGCACCATATCTCAAGAAGTGATTAATAATGCTGATGCGGTAGTGTATGTGCCAACAATCGGCTGTATGAATTTAGCGGCCAGCGTTAATGTATTGCTTTACGACCGCTTAGCAAAATCTAAGCACACGGCGGTGGGCGACGATTTAATTAAACGTAGCCGAGATACCAATAACACCGTAAAGGTGAGGGTTGATTGAACAAGAATGGCTTACTTGATACCAGCTGACTTTATCGAACACTATTTTTTAGCTGAGCAGTATGTGCAGTAAAGGTATCTTTATCCGGAGAATTGAAAGTTTTCTTCGAAACGGCTTGACTCTCGGCTAAAACTCTATACAATC
>TARA_R110000737_G_scaffold353117_1_pt1 | contig 24094 bp, 39 predicted proteins | sample TARA_R110000737 | Tara Oceans TARA_R110000737 (sample SAMEA4398027) | marine metagenome | biome: Polar Biome; feature: [SRF] surface water layer (ENVO:00010504); material: water (ENVO:00002006), including particulate matter (ENVO:01000060) such as... | depth 5 m | reverse complement strand
ATGTTGCGGTAGGTAATGACCTTTTAATATCTAATCAAACCGATTTCAGTTGGTCTCTATTTAGAGCGAATTACAAAGCAGGGGAGATAGTACAAGTATTAAGTAAAGCGGGCAATGTATTAACTCTAACAAAACCTTTATATGATTCCTACAGTACATCAACAAACGTGTATAAGTTTGCAGACAATAAGGGTGTTGATATATCAGGCGTATCGGTAATACCGTCTGGTACTGAATCTGTTCCGTCTGTTAGATTTCAGAATTTAAAAGATGCAAATATATCAAATATAAATAGCAATAACAATACGTATGCAAACGTGCAGTTAGCTAACTGCTATAGAACAAGCGGCGTTAATATCCGAGGGCGCTCTATAAACACAGTTGTTGATCAAAATGATTACTCACTTAGATTGGTTGATTGTCAAGATATAGAACTAAGCAAGTTAGACCTTGTGTCAGCTAGACACGCTTTTACAGCATCCTCAACGGGTGATGAGCACACGATAGTTAGTCGTAATTTTCGCGTCACACAGTCAACAATAGTTACAACCGGTTTAGATAAGCAATCAGCGTTAGATGTCCACGGCAACGCAGAACATTACTACATGCACGACAACAAAATTACAGGTGGAGTACTTGTGCGAGGTGATAATGGGCATGTTTATGATAACGATATGCTTTCAAACACTAATACCGGTGCAATAATGATTTATGGCGCAGAATTAAAAGGTATTAACTTTAAATTACGCAACAACACTATGAAGTTCGTTGGGACTCCTGATGATTTATCTAGAGGTATTTTTTATGACTTTGGCGGTAACAGTACAGATTTCGGCGCAAGCACAGTCAACGGCGGTACGCTAGTTATACGTGATAATGATTGTGAAGCTGAGCTAGATGGTGCTATATCTGGAAACTTTGCAAGAATATACAATAGAGGCAGTACAGCAGGAACGGCATTAATATTAAAAGGTAACACATTAAACGTAAAGTCTGGTAGCTGCTTACCTTTTAGTGTTAAAAATGTATCTGGAACACCAATTGGATTAGTAGAAGAAAGTGATAACAAGTTTAACAATCTACAACTTGAAATATCGGGTAGCTCAGGTCAAGAGTTCCCTTCTGTAAAGCTTTTGGCGGGCACGTCATACAACGGCGGGGCTAACAAGCAACTAGAGATACAATGGTGTAATTTTTTACAAATGGACAGCCAGACATTTACAAGCGGCATTGGTAATGGTGTTTACATTGATATGAGAGATTCAGCCAAAACAACAGCACAGTGCTACTTAACAGATGTTTCTGTATTAAATCATTTGACAGGTGGAACAACTGGATCATCAGTTACAGATACGGGTGTGTTTATAAATCAAGCTAAACGTGTGCAAATTAAATCATCAACTATTGGTACTGATGACGCATCACAACTATCTAAATATAGAGCGCAAAATATAGATACATTAGCAATTGGCACTAACTTTACGTTTGGCGCAGGCGCTAACACAATAACAAATGTAACTACAACCGTAACTTTATAATCAAGCAAAAGCGGCAACAAGGAAGTTACCGCCACATTTTAAATATTACCTTTCTTTTGATTACTGTTAACACTGCGCCACATGTCAGTAATTCTCACATTACTATCACGTTTATTCTTTAGTATTTCAAAGTCAATCTGAGCATCTTTTATTAACTGCAAATGCTCTTGATACTCTATGCTGGCGTTAGCCTTCTCTGTGCGCTCTGCTGCGCTTCCTGTTGCGTTTAAAAACTGCATGGCTCTGATAGTCTTTCTTTGCTGATAAAGCCCCTCATATAGCACCTTAGCTCTTGCAGCATCTTCATCAGTACCAACTAAATATCTAAGCGCTTCCTCAGCATCATTATAATTAATCATTATTCATACCTTGCCCTATAATCTTTAATGTCCTGCCATGCAATAACTCGATTACCTGTAAAGTAAGCAGCATCTTGCAAATCCTGTTTAGCATCGTCACTAATTTTAAAAGCAAACTCTGCCGCCTTTTTGTTTTCATAATAGCCGGGCAGATATATATTATCATTACTAATAACACAAGTACCGTCTTTTAGTTTATGTACTGTCATAATTACCCCTTAATAAACAGCACCGCGAGCAATAGCGCCAGCACCTAGCTTAATGTCAAAGTTATATCTGTAATGGTGCTTAATGCCTTTGCCAGTACCTCGCTCAATTTGTGGGATCTTCTCTATAATATTCCTCACCCTTTCTTTTCTTATGCCTGTTAACTTATGCAGCGTGCTAACCTTGTGCGCAAAATCCTCAGATCTCATAATTATATTTTTAATTGTAACCCTATCATCATCAAGTGATGGCCTAACCAAATTAAACATAACTTTAGTTTGCGAAACAAAAGATTTAGACACACCGGTAGATAACATTATCTCATTGTGACTATGCCCATCTATGCACATTTTAACCACTGTACTTAGCTGTGCTTGGCAATGTAAGCGACACTGTGCGCGATTCATTGACACTAGATCTTTTTTTATTGCACCTACAGTCTCTAACTTCTTTTTAGTGCCTTTAATTTTACATGGCGGCGTTGTTATTATTGCCATTAGCCCTCTTAACATCATAGTCATTACACGCACCACTTTAAGTAAGCTAAGTCTAAGCAAATAATAATTATTGCTATGATATATACTTTTTTAGTTTGATTATTCATTATTTTTTCTCATTTGTTTTATGTAAATTAAAATAGCTAGATGCTCGCCATCGTCAACGTAATACTCTTTTCGCTTACGTCCAAGCTCAAGGTTTTTAGCCCTAAGCTTTTTTACTGCTGTGTTATTCATTAATCACCTTTTTAAAAAAGCCCCGAAGGGCGTTTGGTTTAAAATTACTACCAAAGTTATCAAGGAGATACCGCCTTAGATACTTGAATTTCACTAACAAACATACCTAAATACTCAGCTAATTCTATTACAGTTTTAATTGTACGAATGCCAACCTTTTTATAGAACTTATGAGAAATAACCACTCCATTATCTGTAAAGCTATATGTGTGACCTGTTACTTTTAATTCACTAGATATATAATTTTTTTTATTTTGGTCAAGGCTGTTAATTAATGTAGTCATAATATTCTCGCTTGGTTAAGTTGTTTCGTTTCGATGTGGTAATACTAACCCTATATTTCCGGTAATACAACACTTAATTCAATTAAATTTAAAATATGTTAAAATACATAAAACAAATGAGGTGATGATATGGCTTGGTATAATCCGTTAAGTTGGTCAGATAAAGCAGTTGATAACGTGCTAGGCAAAGATAATGGCTTATTAACTCAGGTTGGCAGCTGGGTTGGTAATATGGAATTAACAGACGAAGAGGTTATAGAGTTTAACGCCAAAACTGTTACCAGTGTTCAAGAGTTTGTTAAAGCTACTTTAAGCGAATCCACAGGACGTTCTAAAACAAGGCGAGCAATTGCTGTGCTTTGGATTAAGTCACAGCTAGCTATTGTTATGATGTGTTGTATAGCTGCACCGTGGGATATGGCGCTAGCAGAATTTTACTTCAAACTAGCGACTAGTACATTAATGATTACTGTAACTACTGCGATATGTATATTCTTTTTCGGATCTCACGGATTAGCGCGACATAATGAGACTAAGAAAAAGGAGTAAACAAGGACTCTTTATAGTATCACAAATAATATGGTATAATTAATTTAATTTAACATTAAGGCTTTAACAAAGGGCTTGCCGACAAGTCAAGAAAGCGGTGCCAATTATAACATGGCAAAACGGGCGCTAGATAAAGTGGTTGTATTGGAGGATGGTGTAAAAGCCAATCCTGAGAGTATAACACTAGCAATTGACGTTGAACCGTTAAAAACATTTAAACTAATGGGTTTATCGGTTTTTGTAAAAGAAGAGGAAGTTGATGAGCTACCAGAAATTTAAAACAGTTAAAGCGTCCGGTGTTATACTCTGGGCGCTTAATCGTTTAGGCTTTGTAGGCTGGACAAGCGTGTGGGGTGTAATCTACTTGCATCCTGACCACGTTAACAACACAAGACTAATTAACCACGAGCAGTGTCACGCTATGCAGATGCAGCGTGACGGTAGGGCTTTTATGCTAATTAAGTATACATATTACTTAATGCGATACGGTTATAAAAACAATCCTTATGAGGTGGAAGCAAACAAAGCATCACACCTAGCAAAATAAAATAATAGCGGCACATGATGCCGCTTTTTTGCTTATTTTCTAGCCTTTAATGCTTCCAACATTTCAAGATAAGTCACATCATTTGTTTGCTCGTATTTGCGCTCGTAGTATTTCTGCTCTGATTCAACTTTCATTTGTTCACCTTTATTTACTTGAGTATGGTTTTGCCTTGGGCTTGCTTGGCATTGCTTTAGGTTTTACTGGCTTTTTATTTTTGTTCATTTGATACCTTTAAATATAAAAATCATCTCGGTTGATCAGTATAACACTATGACTATTTTTTGGCGCGTGTGCTTTCCAAATAAATAATACCGATCCTTTATTATTACCATTGACAGGCTTTTGAGTGTCTGCATTAATAAATGATAACCTACCACTAATAAACCTTACTTCATTGCACGACTCATACGCAAGTTTAAACCACTTTACAGAAGTATCGGCCGGTACTAGCATCACAATAGTTTTACCTTGCTTGTGCTGCTCAATGGCCTTGTCAACCCATGGCGTTATGTCCGAGTATGGAGGGTTGCACCAATTAGATAATGACCACTCTGTGTCAAACGCATTCATATCTTTTGTTATCCAACGTTCACACAAATGATTTTTATCGTTAGCAGCAACATCACAAGTTAAAAAGAATTCAGAGTTTAATTTATTAAAGATCTCTATAGGCGTTTGCCATAAATCCTTAATGTTAACTGGCGTATTGCTTTTATTTTCTGTATTTAAATGTTTAAAATCTTCTGGATCATAATGTGTCATTATTTGCAGTCCCTATATCTGTAAAGCACGTTTCTAATGTGCAATAAACTTTGCGTAACTTGTTTTTTTATTTCAGCTATTGTACAGCCGTCGTCGTGCATTGCTAGTATGTAATCATTTTTACGTTTGTCGGCTCTTTGCTGGCTAGTCATTCTTATGCGCCCTATTGCTCATTAACTTGTATCGGTCATTAAAAATTTTAATAAAATCTTTCTCACTAGTGTTATTGTTACCTTGCCAATATGTACCGCCTGAATTATATGGCGAGCCTTCAAACTCACAGTTATTAACGTGACTTATAATGGCAACACTTTCAAAATCACCATCGTTATTTTCAACAAAAACCAAATAACCTGAAACGGTTGGTATCGCCCAATGATTAGAGTTTGTTTTAACGCAATGTTGCTTTTTACGTTTAGAGCATTTTAATATTCGAGAAGGTATTATTTTGCCTTTTTTAAAAAACTCACCACGCGATTTAATATCTTCAATATTTTTAAATTTGTTATATGTAAAGGTCATTTTTATATTCCCTATTGCTTATTGTCTAAAGCCGCGTTGCTTTGGCTCTGGTTTATTCTTTAACTCTTCTTCCATTTGTATCCTAGCAACAGCCTCACTGGATAGCGCTACAAACGCCCCGTTGACCTTTTCCAAATAAATCGTACCATTGCCATCGTTATGCCTGTCCTTTGCTATTATTAGCTCTGTCACGCCCTTTAAAGTAGTTTCTGGCTCTATAATTTCTTGCCTATGTACAAACATAATTAGATCAGCATCAGCCTCGATACAACTAGAGTCTTTTAAGCTTGACATGTTTGGTCTATCTTTTATCTGCTGCGGTCGCTTTGATTGCACACATAAAAACACTGGGACTTTCATTTCCTTTGATAGCTCCTTTAAATCTCTTGTGATATTACCAATAGCTATGTCATGGCGATCAGCTTTACCAAGTTTCATTAGTCCAAGGTAGTCAATAAATATAGCCGACAAGTCAGGATATTTTATTTTATGTCTGCGCACTTTTGCGCGTATCTGTCCAACCGATTGTTTTGGCTCGTCAGTAATATAAACGCCACTGTCTCTAATGGCCCTTACTGCTGTATCAATACGCCCCAATTCTTCATTGTTAAGCCTAGCGCTTTTTAAACTAGCAGGGTTTATGTTACCAAGTCCAGAAACAAATCGCTCAAACAATGATGACTCTGACATTTCCATTGAGAAAAACATTATATTCTTCCCTTGATCAATGCCAACACTAGCCGCTATTGTTTGGCAGAATAAAGTTTTACCCATGGAAGGAGAGCCGGCAACAATTACCAAGCACTCTTCGCCAATGCCATTTATCTTCTCGTCAAGCTGCTCAATCCCTGTTGATAATCCTGCAATTGTGCCACCCCTTGCTGCCCTTGCATCTAGTTCGTCTAAAAATGAACCCTCTACGTCCCTTAAATGGCGTAAATCTTTGCCGCTTGAGTGTATTGATATATTTTTAAGCTCATTATCTAAATGCTCAATAATTTCTGTAACTTCAGTTTTCTGATTAACCATGCTATTTGCATTATTTAATACAGAAAGTAAGTCTCTAGACCTCGCGCACTTCTTAACTACTGAAGCATAGGCCCCCATGTTCGATATACCCACCGCAGAGCGCATAAGTTGAGCAAGGTATACAAAGCCTCCATAATCGTATCCGATGCCCTCCATTTCATTCTCAAGCAGCGAGAGAGATATTTCTTTCTTACTCTCTGACATTAGTTTAATAGTTTTGAATATGTCTCTATGGTGGCGGTTATAAAAATCATTAGCATCTAAGCTATCCATAGTTTCGCGACTATTGCCGTGAGTTGGATCTTTAATCAGCAACCCTAAAACTTGTTGCTCAACTTCAGAATTGTGAATTGGTTCATTTGTTACCATGCTAGTATTCTCCTTCGATAAGTTTTATTAGCTTACTCTTTGTTGTTATAAAGTCAAAGCTCATAGTCCAGCCCCGGTCATTAGCTCCCATCAAAAACGGAATTCCTTTGGCGTAGATAAAAAGATTAGTCCAAGTCTCTAACAATGTAAAGTCATTACCTGTTCCCTTCATCTCTTTAATACATCCGTTAATAGCTGACTTCCTTTGCTTAGTTACTTTGCTAACTAATGATAAATCATCTTTGAATATTTCATTCCAAGAGTCAGCTATTTGCTGATATATATTACTTTCAGGAAAAATGTTAGGAGTAGTGTTAGGATCGTGTGACTCTCTGTCACCTACTAAGTGACTCTCTGTCACCGTACCGTGACTCTCTGTCACCCCACCTACTTGCAAGTGACATAGTGTCACCCCCATTTTATCGCCAGTAAGTGTATATAGCGAAGGCCTGTTTGATCTTCTTTCAACGGTCAGTATATTCATACTTTCAAGCTCTGAAATTTTCCTCATAAATGTTCTCTGACTCATACCGCAAGCTATCGCCATTTTAGATATTGAATAGTAACTAAATCCATCATCATCTGCATTATTAGCTAGTTGAAGCAACGCCAACTTAAGAGGCGCGTTCTCTATAGGGGTATCCCATGCTAAAAAAGTATATTTTGCGCTCATACCTCACCTACAGGAAAAATTGACTCAATTGACTTCAAGGTTTTACTTAAATTAATATCTTTGGTCAAGGAAAAGCCTCCAAGTATTTCAAACACAATTCCCTTTTGTAAGGAAATTTCGTATGTGTATATTGTAAGCCAGTCAATACTCTGAGCTAAAAATATTAAGTCAGTGTTGTATGATTCGCTTTTTTTACATACTAAGGTGTACTCAACATCGTAACCATGGTCTGTCACATCAAAAAAAGTCTTGTACCTTGCTATCTGCGACAAGTGAGAGCTGGACAATTCAGTTATCTTTAATTCAACCACGTTTAGCATATCGCTTACCACAAAAACCTCTTTATTATCATCTAAATCGAGCTCTTGATTATGTATTATTAAATCGGTTATACCGTAAGCACCTAAATTTGTCTGCCTATCGTAAGATTCAATACCCGAATCCTCCACTAAAAAATAATTATTATCGAGATGCTCACAAAGCATATTTTCAAATTCTTTTTCTGATTCAAATACAATCATGCTATCATTCCTCTGTATAAAATATTAATTAAGCCGCTATCGCCAAGACGCGGTTTTTTTATGCCTGAACCAATTTACTATTAATAGCTCTTTTTGCCAATTGCTCTAGCATGTTATTAAAAGTCCTACCTTCTGCAATAGCCGCTTTATCAATTGCCTTTTTTGTAGACTCCATCATCTGAAAAGAGCCTCTAATTTTCTTATCCATAATTTTTCCTAGTGATTTAATTCGAGTTAAGTATTACATAGCAATTAATAACAATCAAGCAAAAGTTATTGCAAATGTTTAATTAATTTGCTATTATTTATCTCAGTTAATAAACCAATAGAGAGATATAAAGATGCAAGATGAAATAATAGAGTTATATAAAAACAAAGGATATACGCCAGAGCAGGTAATTAAAGACTTAACCGGTTTGCTTGGTGTTGCAATATTAAGTCTCAAGGAAACGAAAGCCTATTACACTAGCGAGCGCTTAGATGTCGATGTTACGGTGACAGTTCACAAATAAACACACATAGACAAACAATAGAGAGATATAAACATGGACAATAAAACTGAAGATTCACAGGAAAGCCCGGTAGCTGATGATGCATACATGCTAAAAAAAGCAGAAGAGCATATCAAAAAAATAACATGTGAATTAAAAGAAAAAGAATACGAAATAAATGAACAAGTGAGGCGGTGGCAGTTTTACGAGCAGATAGTTAAGAATATGACTACGTTTAAATAAGCACACATAGATAAACGCATTTTTTAAGCATGACAATTTAACGTGCATAAAGAATGCTATATTTTATACATAACAACACATAAGGATTAAGAGTATGAATAAAGCACTTGGTTGGTTTATGATTTTAATGGGCGTTGCTTGGTTTCTAATGGGGCATGTGGATAACTCTGTCACTTGCACATGTACCGCAATGATATTATTTTTACTAAAGGATAAATAATGTCATGCAATAAAATAGCCTTTGAATCTAAAGCAGAGGCTCAACGGCTGTATGAGGATAGTAAGTACAAGGGTGGTAGCACTAAGCAATTAAACGTTTATCTCTGCCCATTTTGCTTACAGTACCACCACACTAGCGCGTCAAAGAGTAAAGCGCGGAGAATAAAACGTAAAATTAGAAAAGGAGCAATAAAATGAATAAATTAAGAAATAAAGCAGGAAAAACTTTTGACGAGTACATGATCAATAAAACTGAGGTGGCAATGAAAAGTGACCACTACAACCCATCAGGAAACAGTGATTTAGCGAATTATAATAAGGGTGTAATGAACTCGTTAATGTGTAGTAATAAGCATTTGTACCGTGAGATAAAAGAGATATTAAAGCAGCCCGTAATGGATGTTAGTATTAGTGATATTTTAGGTTTGCTAGTAGTTATTCCATTTTTTCCTGTGCTTGTTTTTCTTCGGGTGTGGCATGATAAAAAAAGAGCTAAAGCAACATTAAAGGAGGTCTGGTTAAGATAATAATTTAATAAACAAAAAAAAGGCGCTAATCATATAGCGCCTTTTTAATGCCTTAATTTTAAATTTTGCAAGGGATCTTATAGTTGTACATAAGGCACTTACTTATAGTTCCACGCCTAGAATTTTCCGAGTGTGTCACCCATTCCATATTTTCAACAGTGTAACCTTTTGTGCTATCAACCCTATCAACAGAAGGTGTTAACTTCCTACTATAATTACTAGCTTCCCAATCCTTAAATAAACACTTGAATGATTCATTTGGTTTGGACCATTCGTAAAACTCACATCTTGGCAATAGATACTTTCCTTTGTATAAGTGGTGCTTGGCTTTTTGTACGCCATTAATTCTAGACTGCATATTTCTATACAGCCTCATTAAAAAGCCATTAGGGGTTTTTTCGTATTTGCTTGTGCTTGAGTTATTATTGTTAGCTCTGTACTCTCTTTGTCTTGCGTTTTTTTCTTCATTAGTCATGGCTTATTCCTCATGTTAACCATGACTAATATATCATGTTAAACCTATAGTATCAAATATCAGCTTCTAGCATAGGAACAGATACGCGAACACTTGATACCTCTCCGAATCTTTTATGCCAAACCTCAGCGGTAATATCACGACCAGCATTATAACCATGTGATGCAGCGTAAGCATCTTTGCCAGCTAATGTTCTATATGTTTGGAACTCTGCAATAGCGTTTTCAGTAAATGATTTGTGATGTACATGGCCGCCGTAAATTTTGCGGTACTTAGTTTTAATATTATCGTCCATTATTTTCTTGGCAAATAACTCAAACAATCTTGGGCCTCTGATTTCATGGCCGTGATGTGACATAAAGAAACACTCACCATGCGACCAAAAGAAAACGTTGCCTGCATCATTACCAATAGTAACGCGAGGGTTGTCTGCATACAGAACAGCTAATAACTCTTGCATCCAAATAGCGCCAATGTCGTTATGATTGCCAACTTCAGGGCGGTAAATTACAGACTCAAATGTTTCTAATGCCTTCTGGATGTAATATAAAGTAATGCGTATAGCGCAGCGAATAACCTTGTGATAACGGCCATCCATATCCATAATATTGCCAGAGCGCGAAGTTGTTCCGGCTTGGTTGTCAGAATGTAGGTAATCACCTAGGTCAATAATTGTGCAGCTCTTAGCTGGTGGCGATTGATCTATTAGCATATCAATAGCTGAACGATGTAATGACTCTGCAAGTTTTAAATCATAATCTGCGCCACACTCTTCACCCCATGCAAGCATGCCAATATGGGCATCACCAATAGGAATGTTAACCATTAAATCTTCTGATAGATTTCTAGATTGTAATTTAACAGGAGGAAGTGGTTTTAATTCAGAGCATAAATCTTCTATAACAGATTTGATTATTTCTAACTGACGTTCTTTTTCAGGCTCTTGTATGACCCACTGTTGACGAATAACACCGTCACCGTCATAGTTGGTCGATACTCGCTTGACTAGGTTGCCGGGTGCTACTTGATTGGTTAGATCATAATCAGGAGCATAGCCATTCCTAGATGCTCGTTTGATTGCTTGTTTAATTCCTTTTCTGACTGTGCTTTCATTAATACCCAAGGACTTTGAAGCTGCAACATTATTGCCATGCTCACGTACTGCATCAATATATTTTTGTTGAGTCATTGTTGCCATGTTATAAATTTTATCATCAATTTTATCAATCATTTTGTTCCCTTACTTTTAATTTCAACGCCATTTAATACTAAATCTTCATTTGTAACACTTGCCGAATCTCTCCATATTCCTCTTGCGTAATAACGGGCGTAATGTTCACCAAAGCGGTAATAGGTGTGTTGATAGTAATATGCTGATGCTCTTGGTATGTTATTCATAATCTTTTGCCATTTGCTCAAGCTCGCTAACGTTATTTGATTCGATTAATCGCTGCATTGCCAAGTCATCGCGTTTGTTTCTATTTTTACGCGCTGCCATGCCGTGTGAGCTATCTTTTTTGGTATTAGGAAATGAGAACTCGTCAGTGTCGTTTTTTATGTCGCTGCTAATTTTATTTCTATCTGCTCTTTCCATCTTGATTCTATGTTCAATTAATTGCATGGGGTGCATATCGTTAATAGTCATAATTATTCACCTTTATTGTTAAACACTTCTGCACCTAAAAAGTCAGATACAGTTTTTAGGTCATTTAAGCGACAACTACCATCATTCTTAAGTAGCTTACCAATAATGTATTCGCTAACGCCTGTTTGCTCGCTAAGAGCTGCCATGCTGTCAATTTCTTTATCAATCATTGCTTTTTTTAGTTTCTTGCTAAAGTTCATTATTTTTTGCCTTTACATGAGTTAAGTTTGCTTTGTTGGCATTAATATATAATTTAAATGAAATAATTGCAAATGAATACTTGCACTATAGTGAAATTAGTTTAGTATTAACCACATAAAGCGGCGGTGATTGGTTTTCAGGTTACTCACGAACGTCCATAAATAAAATCAAAAGCTAACTTGACTCATTTAACTAAGGATAATAAATTATGAATATAGGAACACTTGCAGTAACTTGTGATCACATTGAAAGGGTATCACCAAGTGGCATAAGTAATGATAACCGGTTAACTATATTGCTAGACGATGTAGACGCAGGGTTATTGATGCAGCAAATGGTTGCAATGTTAGATCCTGAAGATCTGTTAGATTACTTTAATGACAGCGTTATAGAAGAATACTTAAACACACGCAAAGAATTTAAATCACCACGTGAGCAATACGAAGCTAAAAACGAAGAGGCGAGATGTTATGACCCTATTTAAGTTGCAAATCAATCACGGCGGCGTGTTAGTCGCTGACATAGAAACAAATGACATTGACGAAGTGACAGATGCTTTAGATGGTTTTGAATATGAGTTAACTGAAATGCTAAGTGGTGCGTGTGATGAATAAATCAGAAAGTATAACTGAAATACTAAAAGCGTTATCTAAGTTCCAAGGTGAGCTAGAAAACGTAGAAAAAGCAAAGGCAGGTCATGGTTATAAATACGCTACACTTGGTAACTGTATTGATGCTGCAAAAGCACCTTTAAAAGCTAACGGGTTAAGCGTGGTTCAATTAATGGGTAATGATAGCACTGGCGCTACTACTATGGAAACTGTACTGGGACATTCTAGCGGTGAATTTATATCAAGCATGTGTACTATGCCAATAGCCAAACTACAGGGTGGAGGCGGTAGCAATCCTGCTCAAGTTATGGGGGCAAGCATTACCTATATGCGCCGCTACCAGTATGCAGCTATTATCGGATTAGCACAGGACGATACTGATGGAGTGCCAAAAGCAAAAGATAAACAACCAAGCGACAAAGATATGTCATGGGTAAATGGTATAAATTCAGGGCAAACAACAATTGATAATCCAGAGTTAACTGGTGATTACAAAGAATACATAAAGGGGCTTTTGTAATGGAAATTGCAATCTTCAATAAAATCACTACTGAAGGTGTCATTACTTCAATAGAAGAGAATAGTAAAAAGTATCATATAGGTTTTTATGCTGATATGAATAACGCACCAGAGCGAAAACTAGTAAAGGAAAGCGCCTCTGAGATTGGTGGTATTATTAAGGAGCTTGAAGCGGCTAGAATAAGCATCACAAAGGCTAACACACTGGCAGTAAACAAAGAGCACAAGTTAATACTTGAACGCCTCACAGCAGCTAACGCGCCCTTTCAGGTTTTAATTGATGAATACGCAGCACAGCGAAAAAAGATTTTAGCAGATGAAAAGCGTGTAGTTGAGTTACGCGCCGCTATGGTGCAGAAAGAAGATGATCACGAAATGGGTTTACTTATAAATAAAACCTTTGAGTATGACAAGGCTGAGCAGATACGAGCAGAACAACAAATTCAATTAGAAATAAAGACACTCGCGGCAGAAAATGCAAGAATTAGCCAAGAGCGAATTAACGAAAAAGAAAAGCAGGATAATATCAACGCTGAAAACGCACGACTAGCAAATAAAGAACACGTACAGCAAGTTAAAACTGAAATATACAAAGTATTAATACAGTTTGAGCTAAGCGAGAAAGACGCTAAAACAGTTATACACTTAGCCACGATTAAACAATTACCAAACCTAACAATCAACTACTAAATAGGAATAAGAAAATGGGCAAGATAGCATTAGCATTAAAGATTAACTTAAACGAGATTGACATGGCTCGAGTATTCCAAGGCAAAAAAGGCCAGTACTTAGACGCAACAATATTTGTAAGTATGGATGAGCTAGATCAATACGGCAACAGTGGCATGATCACACAAGACGTAAGCAAAGAAGAAAAAGCAGCAGGTACAAAAGGCGCTATACTAGGCAACGGTAAGGTTTTTTGGGTTGAGAATGGTCAAGCGCCACAACAAGCAGGCCAACAATCACAGGGCGGAGGGTTTAATCAACAAGCACCCCAGTATCAATCACAGGAACACAAGCAGCCTAACAGATACACACAACAGCAAGCACCTCAAGGTGGGTTTAATCAACAGCATGGCACAGCGGCAGCACAGGCGCCAAGAGATTCACAAGGATTCACAGCGGCACAAGGTGGCTTTAGTCAAAACGGTGGCCAGTCGGGAAAGTAGCACCGCAAGACCCATCGTTAGATTTTGACGATGATTTGCCCTTTTAAATCATATAGATAGGTAGACCACCGCCAAGGATGGCGAACAACTAGAGTTAGTAACATGACTAAAATTAACCAATCAATTAGAAATATTGAGGCTGATTTGCAATGCCTAGAAGCGTGTGCAGAGAAAGGCTTCACCATTCAAGACTATATTAAAATGCAGAAATCAACTTTAAAAACTTTGTGGTCGATATATGAAAATGAAGATCATGAACAGTAAGCGCAAATGCAAGTATTGCGGAGTATCAACAAAGGAGTTTATAGTTGTTAATATGTCAGCTTTCTGTACGTTTGATGAGGCTGTGCAATATGCTAATAAAAATAAGTCAAAAGGCGCAGCTATAATTAAAAAAGCCAATGATAAAAAGCACACTAAAAAGAAAAAGGAGCTAAAAGATAATGATAGTTCATTTAGGGATAAACAAGCGCAGGCGGCTTTTAATGCTTATATTCGTGCCCGTGATTCAGGTGATAATTGCATTAGTTGTGGCAGGAATCATGATGGTCAATACCACGCTGGCCATTTTAGAAGCCGTGGGGCGCATCCTGAACTTAGGTTTGAAGAACTCAATTGTCATAAACAGTGTGCTCCTTGTAACAACCATCTGTCTGGTAATATCAGCAATTATCGGCCTGCTTTAATAGCAAAAATAGGACAAGCAAAGGTTGATTGGATAGAAGGACCACACGAAATAGTTAAGTACACATGCGCGGAATTAAAAGCAATAGAGCTAAAGTATAAGGCAAAAATAAAAGCAAATGGATAACGGAAGAAGAGACATAAGGCCCGGCATGAACTTTAAACAGTTTTTAAGAGGCTTATTGATTTACGGCGCAATAGGTCTATTTATATACTTAAACGCAATTAAGGAATTTACATGATTAATAAAATAGTAATACACTGTAGCGCAACACCTAACGGTCGCGAGGATACAGCAGAAGATATACACGGCTGGCATTTAGATAATGGATGGGATGGTATAGGTTATCATTATGTTATTGAATGCAAAGGTAAGCTAGCGCATGGCCGCCCTGAATACTGGAAAGGCTCGCACGCTTATGGGCACAACACTAATTCGATCGGCATTTGTATGATTGGAACAGATGTATTTAGTGTTGAGCAATGGTCTATATTAGAAAATTTAATCAGAGAACTATCTATAAAATATCCTGATGTTGAAATAATGGGGCATAATGAAATATCAAACAAAACATGCCCCGGCTTTGATGTACAAGAGTGGATGCTTAATATAGGGTTAAAATAGTGTTATAATAATCAATTTAAGAGATAAGGTTTATAAAATGGAGGTTGTAAACTGTGCCTATGAAATTAGCTGGTTATTTTTGTTAATTTTGTTAGTTGTCAAGCATGTGTTAAAATGTTTTAACATACCTAAACGCAAAAGACAAAACAATGAAAGAAACAGTAAAGCAAGCGACCGAGACGATTCTGACACATCCTAAGGCGAGTTTTGCTGTCACTACCTTGTTCACATCACACGCATGGCTAGACTATGGCGAGCCTATAGTTAAAGCATTAACCTCAATCGTGGGTTTATGTGTTGTTGTTGCTATTCTAGTTAAACACGTAATAGACATTAAAAAAGCAATCAAACCAGATAAATAAACAAATTTTACAGGATGATTACAAATGAGTAATTTAAATTTTGACGAGGTAGGCCAACCAATTCGTGTCAATGTAGGCTCAGACATTAGCTTGGCAACGCCTACACTTATGCTATTGCCGGAAGTCGGTAATCTTAGGTTGATAGTTGATGGCGTATCAATCCCATCGGTTGACGTGGTAGACGGTAATGAAACTTACCTAGCAAATGAGTATATAGAGTATTACACAAAATTAGGCGATCTAAATTACGCGGGCCGCTGGAAGTCTAAAGCTAAATTAAACTTTTCCACTACTGACGTAATGCAAACAGATTATAAAAAATTTAGAGTGCTACCATAATGGCAGTTTTAGGGAATCAATTCTGGAAAGCCAGATCTAAACATGGGCGTGATAAGATATTTAAAACGCCGCAAATAATGCTAGACGCTGCTTTTGACTACTTTGCATGGGTAGAGAGTAATCCGCTAACCAAGCAGATTATCTATCAAGGGGTAGTGCAAGGTAATGAAGATTTATTAAGAGCAATGACGATTAAGGGGCTTTGTATATTCTGGGGTGTTAATACTTTCTATCTTAATGATTTTGTTAGCAATTTAAATTTAGAAAAAGAACAGGACCGTGATTTCTCCCAAGTCGTAAGTACAATCAAAGAAATTATTGAGACGCAGAAGTTTGAAGGAGCTAGTGCAGGGCTATTAAATCCTAACATTATTGCACGTGATCTAGGTTTGACGGATAAGAAAGAATTATCAGGTAGCGCAGAGAATCCGTTGACCTTAGTCATACAGGAAATATCAGGTAACACACTAGGGCCATCAAGTGAGTAGAGTTATCCGTGGTATAGATAATCGCAAACCTAAGGGCGCTAAAGAGTTTAAAGAGTGCTTGAGCGATCCGTGGTGGCGATTAACTAGCGGCCAACTGTATAAGATAATGATCAAGGGTGACGATGATGAGCAGAACCTTGTTTCTCCTTTTATCCCCAATGAGCCACAGTTAGATCTATTGGCTAATCTACACACAAGAAATAACATACTAAAAGCTAGACAGTTAGGCTTTACTACACTAATAGAAATATTCTTTTTAGATTGTGCGCTATTTAAAGCTAACGTTCGTGCTGCTGTAATAGCCCAAAGCGAAGATGTGGCAAAAACAATCTTTCGTGATAAAGTTTACTTTGCATATAACAACCTACCCCCGTCATTAAAGGAAGCTATGCCACTAGGTAGAGAGAGTGCTAGTGAATTACTATTTGCACACAATAACAGCTCTATACGTGTAGCAACATCAGCCCGCTCTGGTACGCTGCAATACTTACACATCTCAGAGTTTGGTAAAATATGCGCCAAGTTCCCAGACAGGGCAGACGAGGTTATTACAGGCTCAATACCTGCTGTACCAACTAACGGCATGGTATTCATTGAATCAACAGCCGAGGGCCAAGACGGACACTTTTATAAAATATCCAAGCGTTCAGAAGCATTACTACAATCAGGTAAGAAGTTAAACCCCAAAGATTACAGGTTCCACTTTTACCCATGGCATGGTGAGAGTAAATATAAGACTAGTCCAGACAATGTGATCATTACAACCAAGGATAATGAATACTTTGACAAAATCGAGGGCGAAGCTAATTGCACTATAAACATAGAACAGCGTGCATGGTGGGTGATGACCCGTGACAGTGAATTCTCAGGCGAAGAAGAGAAGATGTGGCAAGAGTACCCAAGCACGCCGAAAGAGGCGTTTCAGAAGTCTAAAGAGGGCTGTTACTATACTGTACAAATGTCAAAGGCTCGCAAGGAAGAAAGAATTACATCAGTAGCTTATCGACCGGGCTATCCTGTTAATACATTCTGGGATATTGGCAACGGTGACGGTACAGGTATTTGGCTGCATCAGCGCATAGGGCAGAAAGATAACTTTATAGGCTATGTAGAAGGTTGGGGTGAGCATTACAGTCATTATGTTAGCGAGATGAATAAGCATGGTTATATGTGGGGCATACATTACTTGCCACACGATGCAGGCCACATAAGACAAGGCCAGAGCGAGAACATATCGCCGGTTGATATGCTTACTAACTTAGGGCTTAAGAATATAGAAGTAGTACCTAGAGTTACTGAAGTGTCACATGGCATACAGGCAACACGCGACTCATTCTCCACTTGTTGGTTTGACGAAGTAGCATGTAAAAATGCTATAATACATTTAGACTCTTATCGCAAGAGATGGAACAATACAACAGGTAGATTTATGGATCAGCCTGTGCATGATGTGCATTCAGAGTGTGCAGATGCTTTTAGACAGTTTGGGCAAATGAGTATTAGCGGCGATCTAGATCCACATGATCACCAAGACATAAACTTTACATCGGAATGGTAACACAATGGCTAAAAAAGATGATGAAATGCACGCACTAGCAGTTAAACGCTTTGAGCGAGTAGAGACAAAGGAAAGAGATCAGAGGCGGTTAGCTGTTGAGGATATTAAATTCGCACAAACTGAGGATGGTCAGTGGGATGAAGGTGCAAAGGAAAAGCGCAGGAATCGCCCACGTTTTACTATTAACCGCGTAGCTGGTGCTATTGATCAATTAATTGGCGATCAACGACAGAATAGAACTGACATTAAAATCCGCCCTGTTAGCGGTGGCGCTGATGAAGATATTGCCAAAGTATATACTGGACTGATCCGTAATATTGAATCAGCAAGTAAAGCCTCAAACGCTTATGACTGCGCTTTTGATGAGGTAGTCAACGGCGGCTTTGGTGGTTGGCGAGTAACCACAGAGTTTAACGATGATGACGCTTTCGACCAAGACATTAGAATTAAACCTTTAAACACTGCAACAACTTCATTGTGGTTTGATGATGCTGCAAAAGAATATGATAAGCGCGATGCTAACTTTGCATTTGTCACTGTTGATATGCCACTAGAAGAACACAAGAAACGTTTCCCTGACTCTCCTATGTCTGCATGGTCGCAGATGGATTTTAATAGCTCGTCTTGTCAGAATTGGCATGGCAGCGACACTATTAAGGTGGCTGAATACTGGGTTAAGACACCTATAACGAAAGAATTAGCACTTTTATCTGATGGTCGGGTGATTGATGCAGATGAAGAAGCAAGCGTATTAGATGAGTTGTCAGCGCAAGGCATTACAGTTAAGCGCACAAGAAAAGTTAAGTCTCACAAAGTCGAAATGTATTTGATGGATGGATCAACAATCCTTGAAGGCCCTAAGCAATGGGCAGGTAAATTTATCCCGCTTATTCCTATGTACGGTCGTCAAAGTCACATTGAAGGTCAAACATACACACGTGGACTTGTTCGCTTTGCTAAAGATGCAAGTCGTATTTATAACTATGAAATATCGTCTATTATTGAGACTAGCGCGCTAACACCTAAAGATCCATTATGGTACACGCCGGCAATGGCAAAAGGCCATGAAGCTAAGTATCGTAACTTTACTACGCAAAACAGTCCTTTCATGCCGTACAACTCTGACCCTAAAGCACCGGGGCCACCAGTTCGAGGAGGAGCGCCAGCAGTACAGCAAGGTTCACTAAGTATTATTCAAAATGCGTCAATGGACATATACCATGTGACGGGAATGCAGCCGCCTAGTATTGGCACTAATCCTGAACTTAAGTCAGGCAAGGCCATACAAGCACAGGAGCGACTAGGTGATCGTGGTCAGTTTATATTTACTGATAACCTTGTTAAGTCACAAGAGTATTGTGCTGAAATACTACTGGATTTAATACCACGCATTTATGACACTGAACGCCAAGTGAGAATCATGGCACAAGACGGCGAAAGCGAAAATGTATTTATTAACCAAGCAGTGCGTGACGAGCAAACGGGCGAAAACGTTTTAGTTAATGATCTATCGGTTGGCAAGTATGACGTAACAGCAGAGTCAGGCCCAGCATTTGCAACACAGCGTCAAGAGTCAGCACAGCAGATATTAGACTTAATCGCTACATCGCCAATGTTTGAAAACTTAGCTATGGATTTAGTTGCTAAAGACTTGCCAATACTAGAAAGCAAAGAGCTAACTAAACGTGTTCGCAAATTACAAATACAGCAAGGTATTATTGAACCAACTGACGAAGAGCGCGAAGAGTTAGGCCTTAACGAGCCACAAGAGCCAGATGCACAGCAGGAAGCGGTAACAACCAATATTCAACTTCAAACTGAAAAACTAATTAGTGATATTGAAGTGCAAGAAGCTAAAGCGCAGCAAGGATTTATTAAGCTAGATAACGAAATGAATAAGCAAGCTGATAAGTTTGCAATGGACTTAACAGAGCTAGAGCAAAAAATGGGAGTTCAACTAGATAATGAGGTTAGAAATAACGTGCTAGTATTTGACCCAGCAATAGGGGACTTTGTTAATGAGGGCCGTTAGCGTTAAAGGGGTTAAAAACCCCATGTCTTTTCCTGATGACATGTCTCTTAATGATATTCGAAGCTTCTTAAGAGGTAAGTATGCACAGCGAGCAGTAGGTGGTCAATCAGACGTCTTAGCTCCTGCTGTTGACACTGTGTCGCCCACCAACCCAACATTAGCAGAGAGGGGCGCTCAGGGCGTCTCTGACTTCTTGTTTGATAAGGGTGTTATATCTGATAGATATGGCGCTCAACAGATAGGTAGGAACGTTTCTGCTATTGGCGAAATGCTGCCGGTAATTGGCGATGTTGCGGCGGCTGACGAGTTTGGTCGAGCGGCGGCCAAGGGTGATAACCTTGGAATGGCCATGGCTGGATTGGGTGTTATACCTGTTGCTGGCGATGCAGCTAAAAGACTATATAAAACTCATAACGTAACAGCTGGAGGCTTAGAAAAAGCAAATCAATTTGGAGGTATACCGGCCCCATCCATAGCCATTGCGGGCAAAGATAATGGCTTTGAATCCTTTGGTGATATTTCACTGGTTGGATCTAAAAACTCCTTTGCTAAAGACCCTACATTTGCCTCTGATGTTTACTCGCCAAGAACACCAAGATTGCAATATGAAATAGATCCAGCGGCGGCAAGAGCAGAAGCGACAAGAATTTCGGGTGATGTTGACCCTAGAATAGACAGTGGTTTTGATAGTCAGTTTAAAGCTGACAACCTTTCAGACGATATAACTAGACTGGAAGGTTCGGTTGGTAATAAAGCATCATTTTTAAGTGGTATAGGTGAGGCAATTAATCCAGCTAAATTTACAAGTAATCCAGCTAAATTTACAGTTCCAAAGTGGTTTGGTGATTCAGGTTTTAGCAAGTCAGAACCGCCTAACTTTAAATCATTTGAAGATGAAGCTTTTAATGACTCAGCAAATAAATTTGTAAGCGACATAGATCCCAATAGGGAAGTTTCAGATTGGTATGATGGTAATGAGCTATCAAGAGAAGGCAGGTTGATGGTTTTGAAAGGTGTTAGAGATGTGCAGCAAAAAATAAGAGCATCAAGTGCTGGCCCACAGTTTGACAGAACAAAAGCAAGAGCTGAAATTGACAAGCGAATAAAGAAAAATCAATCAAGTTTTGATTCTTACATATCTGACCAGAAAAGCAGGATTAGTACAGGTCAAGTATTTACTAAATGGAACCCAAAAACAGGAACAAGTAAGAAATTTGAAGCTAACCTCGATAACGCTGTTAAGTTAATGAAAGGTAATATTAGAGGCGGTGAAGGATTTAATTATGGTGCTGGTAGTATACGCGCACAAGCAACTCCACAATTAAAAAGCATGAAACAGATAACAGACCGTAGGGGGCAGATAGTCGGAGCTGATGAGATGACAATGGTTAAAGAAGGGTTTGATTCGAGGCTTGATAATTTATACGAAGATCTAAAGGGTAATTGGGCGTTTGATTCAGAACCAAGCTATAGCGATTTTTCTGAAGGACTAGAGGCTGCTGCAAGGGGTGATATGTCTGACTTTAAAGGATTATCAGCAGAGCAAAAAAATGAAATGTCCGGTTTTTTTGATGAACTAGCTAACGCACCTACCAATTACTTTGAAATAAAGCCACAACGAGCTGTTGATATTGGTGAGTTTTTTGGTGCTGCCGTACCGTTTGGAACCTCAAAAGAAGTTATTGATGGCCTGAAAGCTAAAGGATTAAAAATTCAGAAGTACAAACCAGATGAAAGAATGGACGCAATAGAAAAGTTAAACGTCAAATCAAAAGGTAATATATTCTTTAGTGGCGCTGGTGCAGCAATATTATACAAATCAACAGGCGATGAAGAAGAGGATACCAATAGTTAGTGCAAATCGTACAAATAAAGTAAAGCGCCTTAATTGGCGTTTTTTATTGATCTTAATAAATATTTGTTAAATTGACCATTATTTAGTACAATTGACCATAGGCTTACGTTATGCCTTTAAATAACGGCTAAAATACGCCAATTAGGTGCGATACAAATGTCCGAAGAAAACCAAGCTGCACTAGTAGATCCTTTAGATGCTTTTGTACAGGGTGATGATCAAGCCCCGTCAGAAGTAACCAAAGAAGATACACCCACGGAATCAGCCCCCGTAGAAGATACGCCAGAAAAGAATAGCGTTCAAGAGCGTATAAACAAAATCACGGCAGACAAATACGAAGAAAGACGACAGCGAGAAGCACACTCTAAACGCGCTGATGATTTGCAAAAACGACTAGATGAGTTAGAAGCTAAAAAGCCAACTTTGACAGAGCCAACACTTGAGCAGCATGAGTATGATGAGGAAGCTTTTAATAGAGCTACCGTTAATTACCAAGTGCAAGAGCAAGTTAAGGCAGAGATTGCAAACCAGAAAACGCGAGCATCTGAACTTGACCAACAAACTAAGCATCAACAGTCGTTAGATACATTTAACGAGCGTGCAACAGCTTTAGGTAAAGAGGATTTTGCAGATAAGGCGGGTGCAGTACCAGATTTACCGGCGGGTGTAGCTGATGCAATCATGGGTTTAGAAAATGGCGCAGAGATGGTTTATCATCTTGGCACACATTTAGACCTTGCAGATTCATTAGCAAATATGTCACCACTAGCGGCAATGATGGAGTTAGGTCGAATTTCTACGAGTATGTCAGCCAAACCAGAATTTAAAACAAGTGCAGCACCTGACCCAATTGAAACTCTCAATTCTGGGAGCGCTCTAAGCGGCAATGTAGGCGATGAAATGTCTATTGAAGCGTGGATGGCCAAGTACAACGGTTAGGTCTAAAAAGGAATAAGAAAATGGCTAATACATTAATCACAACAAGTCTAATCACTCGCTTTGCAGTAAAAGAGTTTTTAAACAACTTACAAATGGCATCAAAAGTAGATCGTCAACTAGACGCCCAATTCCGTAAGGTTGGCGCATCTATTGATGTTCGTCGCCCTGTTATGTTTACATCACAAGACGGTGCAACATTAGGTACGGCAACAGAAATTGAAGAAGTAGCGGCAACTGTAACCCTTGACAAGCGCAAGCATGTACATTTTGCCATTACTTCACAAGATCTAACGTTAAAGATTGAAGATTTTAACAGCCGCTATATCATGCCAGCAATGGTAGAGTTAGCTCAACAGGTTGAATCAGATATTGCAGACGTCTATAAAAGCATTGGTAACTTTGTTGGTACTCCGGGCACAGCCCCATCTACTTTCTTAGAAGTTGGCGCAGCAGCTAAAGTATTGACTAAGCTTGGCGTACCTGTTGATGTTCGCTGGAATGCTTTCTACGATGAAGATGCTTCATTAGCGCTTGCTGATGGTCTTAAGTCTGTATTCCCAACTGAAATTGCACGTAAAGCAATTGAAGAGGCGGCAATTGGTCGTTACAGTAAATTCATGCTGTATGAAAACCAATCACTTAAGTTACACACTGTTGGTGTCGCTACTGGTACTCCATTAGTAAATGGCGCATCACAAGAGACTACCTACGCTGTAAGCGGTGGCTCTAACTCTCAAACTATTGCTACTGACGGTTGGACGAACAGCACAGCAGGCATCTTAAAAGCCGGCGATGTTGTTACATTTGCAGGCGTTAATAGTGTTAACCGTCGTACTCGCGTTTCTACCGGCGATCTACAGACGTTTACAGTATTAGCTGATGTAGCATCAGGCGCATCAACTGGCCCTGCAACTTTATCAATCTCACCAGCAATGATTGTTAGTGGCCCTTACCAGACTGTTACTAATGCCCCTGCTGATGGCGCTGCTATTGTTGTTAAGACCGGTGCAGGTGG
>TARA_R110000737_G_scaffold224336_3_pt1 | contig 24286 bp, 20 predicted proteins | sample TARA_R110000737 | Tara Oceans TARA_R110000737 (sample SAMEA4398027) | marine metagenome | biome: Polar Biome; feature: [SRF] surface water layer (ENVO:00010504); material: water (ENVO:00002006), including particulate matter (ENVO:01000060) such as... | depth 5 m | reverse complement strand
AATGGCTCGTCGACATGGATTGAATACAGATGCTAGTTTTCGTTTTGAAAGAGGCGTGGATCCAGATTTGACTTTGTTTGCATTAAAACGTGCGGCACTTCTTATTCAAGAAATAGCTGGTGGTGAAATCGCAATGGAACCTTTAGTTGTTTCTGGAGAGAACATTTCTCACAATCCGTTGGTTTTTTCTAATCAGCGTTGTCTAGATTTGATTGGAACCAACATTCCGAATACAACAATTGATGCCATTTTGGAAGCCTTGGATATAAATATTAAAGAGCGAAATGGTGATCTTTTAACACTTCAAGTGCCAGCATATCGTGTAGATGTGACTCGCGAAGCGGATGTTATTGAAGAAATTTTACGAATCTATGGCTTCAACAGAGTTCCTCTTCCTGACAAATTAAACACTTCAATGCCTAAATTTGAGAAACCAAATGTTGAGCATTGGAAAAATTCTATCAGCGAAATGTTGGTTGGTATGGGTTTCTCAGAAATGCTAAACAATTCCCTTACCTCTTCAAAATACGTCGAAAAATTAGGTGGCGAAGTTTTGTCGAATGAGAGAAACGTTGAAATGTTGAATCCCTTGAGTCAAGAATTGAATGTGATGCGTCAGTCTATGCTGTTCTCTGCTTTAGAGGTTGTAGAATACAACCAAAACCGACAATCGCCAGATTTGAAATTATTCGAATTCGGAAAGACTTATCATAAATATGATAAATACGTCGAGAACCAACGCTTGAACATAGTTATTACGGGTGCTAAAGAACAGGTTTCTTGGAATGCCAGTAAAGACAACCAAAATTTTTATGGAATAAAAGGAGTTGTTGAGGCGTTGGTTCAACGATTGGGCGTGATGCAATTAATGCAATACAAACCTCTTAAGAATAGCCTTCTTCAAGATGGAGCTCAAGTATTCATTTTGAAGCAAAAGATTGGTGAAATTGGTTGGATAAATAAAGGTTTGAAAAAATCATTCGGTTTGCGAGAAGATGTATTTGTCGCTGATTTAGATTGGGATGCATTATTTGCTAGTCTTAAGTTATCTAAAACTGTGTACAAGGAATTACCGAAAACGTTCGCTACACGTCGAGATTTCTCTTTACTTGTCGATACAAAAGTTGCATTCTCGGATATTGAAGAGGTTGCCAAAAACTGTGATAAGAAGATTCTCCGTTCCGTTGGTCTTTTCGATGTTTATGAGGGAAAGAATATGGAAGCGGGTAAAAAATCGTATGCAGTTTCGTTTATGTTTCAAGATGATAATCAAACACTGAAAGATCAGCAAGTTGATCAGGTTATGGATAAAATTCGTGTTTCATTAGAAAATAATCTAGGCGCTGAATTAAGAAAATAATTATGAAATCAACAGTGATATCATTCACTAACGATTTAAAATAGATAAAGTGAATTTATCAAAAACCCTTTTTATCTCAGGAATTTCAACTGACGTAGGCAAAACTGTGGTAAGCGCAATTTTAGCTGAAGCTTTAGAATCGAATTACTGGAAACCTGTTCAGGCCGGTGATTTAGATAATTCCGATTCGCTGAAAATTAGACGTTATTGTTCTGAAAAAGTAACCATACTAGATGAGAGATTTCGTTTAAGCCAACCCATGTCGCCTCATGCTGCAGCAGAAATTGATCAAGTCAATATTGAAGTGGATGATTTTCAAACTCCCATGGTTGAAGGAAGTTTAGTTATAGAAGGTGCGGGTGGTTTAATGGTTCCATTAAATTCAAAGGGCTTACTAGTCGTTGATTTGATTCAAAAGAACAACTGGCCGGTCGTGCTTGTTTCTAGACATTATTTGGGAAGCATAAATCACACGCTTTTATCCATTGAGGTATTGAAAAAAAGAAATATAGAGATTGCAGGAATCGTGTTTGTTGGTGACGAGAATAAATCAACAGAATCTATAATTGCAAATAAAGGAGTTGTTGATATTTGGGGGAGAGTCCCTTTAGCGAATGAAGTTACGAGAGAATTTATTTCCGACCAAGCAAAAATCTGGACGAATAATGAATTCCTGAAAAAATATAAAACAAAAATATAGTGAGCGAGAAAAGAAAAAGTAATGTTTGGCCACCTTTCACACAAATGAAAACGGCGAAAGATCCTCTTAATATTGTAAAAGCACACAAAACGATTCTAACCGATTCTAACGGAAAAAATTACATCGATGCGAATTCTTCTTGGTGGGTTAATGTGCACGGTCACGGACATCCATATCTCGCCCAAGCAATTCAAGATCAATTCGAAAAAGTAGACCATGTGCTACTCGCTGGTGCTACTCATCCAAAGGTGGAAGAACTAGCGGAGAGAATTATTAAAATTTTGCCGGATCATTTTGAAAAAGTCTTTTTCTCAGACGATGGTTCTACAGCAATAGAAGTCGCGCTGAAAATGGTATTTCAGTATTGGCATAATAAAGAAATACCTAAAAGAAGAATTGTCGCGCTTAACGGAGCATATCACGGTGATACTTTTGGAGCCATGTCTATTGGACAACGAGGCTATTTCAACGAACCCTTTGAACACCTTTTTTTCGATGTTGACTATTTAGAATTCCCAACAAAAGAAAATGAAAAAAATATTTTAGACGACGCCAAAAAACTATTTGAAACCAAAGAAATTGCTGGATTAATTGTTGAGCCACTTGTCCAGGGAGCAGCAGGAATGCGAATGTACTCTGTAAAATTTTTAGATGCCTTGGTTCAACTCGCAAAAGAAAATGATGTTTTGGTCATTTACGACGAAATTATGACTGGATGGTATAGAACGGGGAAATTCTTTGCCATGAATCATGGAGTTTCAAAACCAGACATCGTTTGCCTTTCTAAAGGATTGACAGGAGGAGTTTTACCTTTAGGATTGACTGTTGCCACGCAAGAAATTTACGATGCTTTCTTAGATGAAAAGACAACAAAAGCACTCCTACATGGTCATTCTTACACTGGAAATCCACTTTCTTGCGCGGCGTCCTGCGCCAGTTTGGATCTGTTTGCACAACAAGAAACAAAGGAAAATGTAGCTCGAATAGTTAAACAACACGCAGATTTTAAATCAAAAATAGAACGACGACCTGAACTTCTTGAGGTTAGACAACAGGGAACAATAATCGCTTTTGAATTGAAAACTGATAGCGAAAGTTCCTATTTTTCAACTATTCGGGACAGAGCCTACTACTATTTTATTGAAAATGGAATATTGATGCGACCACTTGGGAATGTCTTATTTTTGAATCCACCCTATTGCATCACGGATGATGAATTAGCCTATTGTTACAAAAAGATTGAGGACTTCCTTACAGAATTAACCTTAAACTAATCAGCGAGTTTCTGAATTTCATTCGATTCAACATAGGCCTTTTCGTAACCTTTTTCGGCGAGGATAAGCATCGCTTTAGCTATAGTGTCGGCATCAATTAATCGATACTTTTTTAACGGGCCAAGCATTATGGGCTGTAGAAATTTAAAAATCGCAATGCCTATTTTTTCACCTTTTCGTTTTTCTTGACGATCACCTCCAATAAAAGAAGGACGCATGAAATAAGTGTTCCGAATATTTTCTGCCAAAACACTTTGCTCCATTTCCCCTTTCGTTCGATTGTAAAATATCGAACTTTTAGAATTGGCTCCAAGCGCAGAAACCGTTATCAAAGTATTTATGCCATTCGTCGTGCACAATTTTGCCGCTGCAACTGGAATTCCATAATCTATTTTATAATAGACTTTTTTGTCAGGCGTTTTTTTCATTGTTGTTCCTATGCAACAATAAACCTCATCACCTTTGAACTTGTCTGCCTGATCTTCTAAATGAAGTAAATCACAAACAACTTCCTCAAGTTTCGGATCATTCATTCCTAACGATTTTCGAACGAATACCTTGACCAAATTATAGGACTCATCCTTCAAAAGTCTTTTCAATAAAAGGCCACCCGTTAAGCCACTCGCTCCTAATACTATTGCTGTTTTCATGATTTCATACTTTTAGAAACAGACCAGAAATCTTCAACAAGTTGTTTAAATTCAGAATGTTTCATTTTTAAATTTCTAGTTGAAATAACTATTGGAGTTTTCGTTCTATTGAGATTCCCAGCCAAAACACGAAGTTTCAATCCTGAAGCTTCCCCTAAATATTTTTCTGGATTATCCGTGTGAATAACTAATGATTTCATCCAAAGAAATTTATTGGTTTCAATACTTGTAATATTTGCCCAATTTATCATTCCAACAGCCATACCGTTTGAGTGATCATTCATTCCGTCTTCGTCAAGTGAAATACCCAATTCAGGATTAAACAGCTGTTTAGAGGCAATATAAATGATTACTCCAAAAAATAAAATACTAGCACTACCAATCAACTTAACAAGGAAGGGATTTGTTCTTACGACAGCATCTTTAACTTCGATTAACATCGTTAGTCCATTCATAATGAAAATGACTGAAATCAATATTATGAAAAGTAAACGCCACTTATTTAGGCCAATTTTTACGGGTTCCATTTCTGCTTTGGTTTATTGTATTGCAAAGTTAAGAGAATAAAAAAGTGGAGCCTAAATTAATAATGCTCCACTCCTATTTATTTCGTTAGATATTATTTTCCGTTCAACAAATTCATAACTTCATCCAATTTCGGAGAAAGGATAATCTCAGTTCTTCTGTTTTTTGCTCTTCCTTCTGCCGTCGCATTGTCTCCTTTCGGGAAAAACTCACCGCGACCAGCTGGCGTAACTTGTTTTGGTGCTACTTTGTAATTCACAGTTAAAGTTCGAACTACTGAAGCTGCTCGAGCAACACTTAAGTCCCAATTGTCTTTATACATTGCAGTTTTGATAGGAATGTTGTCGGTATGGCCTTCTACCAATACATCAATCTCAGGATTTTTAACCAATATGTCTGCTAGCAATTTCAATGCTTCGGTACCTTTCGGCTCCATTTCAGCAACACCTGATTTAAACATTAATTTATCAGACATAGAAACGTAAACTTTACCGTTTTTAACTTCTACCGACAATTCATCTGAGTTAAATCCAAGCAAAGCGTTGCGCAAAGTTGCATTCAATCGATTGGTGATCGAATCTTGTCGTGAAATGATAGCTTTCATCTCTCTTAACGCTTTTTCTCTTTCTGCAATTGTTGCTTCGCGCTCCTTTAAAGTTCGCATTAACTGAGCTTGTTCAGAACTAGACTGACTAGCAAGACTTTCGTAATCTGACTTCCATTTTGCTGTTTCACCTTTCGATTCAGTCCAGTTTTCTTCTAATTCTTTAATATCCTGTCTTAACTCCGCATTTTCACCTTTTTGTGTATCCAACGCGCCACAAAGACTATCTCGTTGAGCAACTGTTGCTTTCAGTCGTTTAGAACCCTTAAGTTTTTTGGAAGAGGTATCTCCACAATTATAAACTGGCGCACATGACTGAAGAACTCCAGCCAAAATAAGTGCAAAAAAGATAGATTTTTTCATGAGTTTAAGATTTTGAGACGAAGATATTTATTTTTACAATGTACGGTTAAAAGTTGGATTTTTTTAACGAACAGGCTTAAAACCCATTTGCAGAATAGACTGTTTTCTAGCTATTTAGTTTCTTCAATGCTAGAAACAATAATAGCTGCTGCCTTGCGAATTTCATCTTCAGTTATTATCAAGGGCGGACTTAATCGAAAACTATAAGGATGCGATAAGAACCAAAAGCTAATTAACCCTTTTTCTAAGCAACGTTTTACTACTTTTTCAACTCGTTCAAAACTTTCCATATCGAAAGCGAAAAGCATCCCTTTACGTCTTATTTCTTTGATCTCTTCATTTTCACCTATTAAATCAGCTAATAACTGACCTAATCGTTCAACTTCATCTAGTTTGATTTCGTCGACAAGTACATCAAGTGTCGCAGCAGCAGCGGCGCAAACCACTGGATTTCCACCAAAAGTTGTAATGTGACCAAGCATAGGGTTATTGGTGAACACTTGAAGATATTCATAGGAAGACACAATCGCTCCAATTGGCAATCCACCGCCAAGAGCTTTCCCTAAAGTCAAAACATCAGGAACAACATCAAAATGCTCAAACGCGAAATTTTTTCCCGTTCTCCCAATTCCAACTTGGATTTCATCGAAAACAAGCAATGCACCAACTTCGGTGCATCTTTTTCTTAAAGCTTGTAAATAGAAAATATTAGGAATTCGGACACCAGCGTCACCTTGAATAGTTTCAAGAATTACACCTGCTGTCTTTTCAGTTATTTGCTTTAAATCTTCGAAATTGTTATGCAGAATAAAACGCACATCTGGCAATAACGGTCTATACGCTTGTTTTTTAATTTCATTTCCAGAAATCGAAAGCGAACCGTTCGTACTTCCATGATAAGAACCGCGAAAGGAAACAATTTCCGTTCGACTCGTAACCCTTTTGCAAAGTTTTATCGCTGCTTCATTAGCTTCCGTCCCAGAATTTACAGGATAAACACAATTCAAGTTTTCAGGAAGTATATCCGTTAATTTTTGAGCTAATGCTAAAGGTGCATCCTGAATGAATTCACCATAGACCATCACATGCAAATATTTATCTGCCTGATTTTTAATAGCTTCAACTACTTTCGGGTTGCGATGACCAATGTTGTTCACAGCTACACCCGAAATCATATCCATATAGGATTTTCCCGACTTGTCGTAAATATAAATCCCTTCCGCATAATCGACATCGATTAAGAAAGGAAATGGGTTCGTTTGACCTTGTTTTCTTAAGAAATCAAGCTCAGACATACCTTAAGATTTACGTTGAATAGCACGCAGAGCTGCGTCTACAACATCCTGCGAATCAATGCCATATTTTGTCATCAATTCCATTGGATCTCCTGACTCACCGAAAGTATCATGTACACCAACATATTCCTGAGGAACAAGCATTTTTTGTGTCAAAACTTGTGCAACAGAATCACCTAAGCCTCCATTTATCATATGTTCTTCTGCCGTAACAACACATTTGGTTTTCGCCAAAGACTTCAATAGTGTTGCTTCGTCCAAAGGTTTGATAGTATGCATATTGATTATTTCTACAGAAACTCCTTTCTCTTCTAAAACTTTCGCCGCTTCGATAGATTTCCAAACCAAATGTCCACAAGCAACGATAGTTACATCGGTACCTTCAGTCAAAACATCAGCTTTTCCGATGACGAAATTGGCATCAGGCGCAACAAAAATTGGCATAACTGGACGACCGAATCTAAGATAAACTGGTCCATCGTGATCCGCAATTGCAATTGTCGCTTGTTTTGTTTGATTAAAATCAGCAGGCACAATTACTGTCATATTCGGCAACATTTTCATCATGCCGATATCTTCAAGAATTTGATGCGTTGCACCGTCTTCTCCAAGTGTCAATCCAGCATGAGAAGCACAGATTTTTACATTTTTCTTAGAATACGCAATAGATTGACGAATTTGATCATATACGCGTCCTGTGGAAAAATTGGCAAAAGTTCCCGTGAAAGGAATTTTTCCACCAATAGTCATTCCCGCGGCCATTCCCATCATATTTGCCTCAGCAATACCTACTTGGAAAAAGCGATCTGGAAAATCCTTTTCAAACGCATTCATTTTCAAAGAACCTGTCAAATCCGCACATAGAGCTACTACGTTTTCATTTGATTTTCCTAATTCATGCAATCCCTCACCGAAACCAGATCGAGTGTCCTTATGTCCAAAAATTTCGAAATCCTTCATTTTGCGTTTTATAAATTTATGCTTGTTGTTTTATTTGAATAGATTCTAACATCCGTCTCTACAGTTAATGAGGACGACCTAATATTTTTATTTCGATAAACTATTTTATAGTTTCCTGGCTGTAAATACCATTGACCAGTTTTTGAGTTTTCATCAAAATTACAAACCCATTCCCTTTCTCCAGAATCACGAACCACGAATAATTGCCCTATTATTTGAGTTCCTGATTTATACGAAAGTGAACCGGGTGCTAACACATCAACTGAAATAGTGCTGCTTTGAGTAACTTCTACCTCTTGATATGTGCGCGGTAAGGTCAAAATTTCTAAACTGTATTTTCCAACAATGTATTTATCCGTAGTATTTATTTGCTGAACGTTTATTGTTTGATTCTTACCAGTTTGCACCACCCTTGTTTCTATAGAATAAGGACGAGTGGCATTTGAAAAACGAACTTTAATGAAACCCTGAGGTGCATCCAAAACAATCGTATTATGCGTGTTTTTTACAATTGTTATGTTCTTCTTTTCAATTTTTGGTAGCGTATGAACGACCAAATCATATTGATATTTCGGGTCAATATTTAAAGTGTCAGGATTTCCATATCGATTGATAGTATGAACATAAGTGTAAATCAATTCTTGCGTTCCCGCTTTGTAAAAATTCATCGTAACATCCGTTTCTTTTGGAGACTTATAAATATTGTCCAAATTCACTTGCACAGTGGTGTTCAATACCGCTTTGTTGATGACATTTTTTAATACATTTCGAAATGCGTCTTTGGTTTCAGCTTCGGAATATGTTCCGATACATTTGAATTTTTCCAAATAGGAAATATCTAAACCCAGACCGATAACGAATGGTGTAACTTTAACTCCTTTATCCTTTAACTTTTTGGCAATAACACAAGGGTCGTTATCACAAGCTTCTAATCCATCCGTAATTAATATGATCACATTCCTTGAAGTCATATCTGGAAAATCATCTGCGGCCGCTTCTAAAGAACGAGCAATTGGCGTTGTTCCTTTTGCTTGAATCGATTTAATCCTGTATTTGACCTTATTGAAATTATCTGGGCCAAAAGGAACTTCCAATTTTGTATCGTTACAATCTTGATAGGTAGCTGTAATTGGTGATTGATGTCCGTAAACGCGAAGTCCGATTTCTAAATTGGGTGTTCCGCTCAAACTATCAACGGTTTGGGCTAACAATTCTTTCGCAGATTCAATTCTTGTTTGTTTCCCCCATTTTGCATTCATACTGTTTGACGCATCCAAAATAAAAAGGATACGCGTTTTTTCTTGACTCCAAGTTAAAAGAGTCACGAAACTAAAAAATGCTATGAGAATGATTTTCTTCAATTAATAATCGCCAAGAGTTTCTTCTAATTGACCTAAAGCATCAGCTAATTGTTCTGGATTTGGGGCTACTCCGTGCCATTTATGTGTTCCTACCATAAAGTCAACTCCTTGACCCATTTCCGTTTTCATAATGATAACAATCGGTTTCCCTTTTCCTGTCATGCTTTTCGCTTTGTCGAGGGTTGCCTTAATTTCATCAACGTTGTGACCGTCCATTTCTAAAACCTCCCATCCGAAAGCAAGCCATTTTTGTGCCAAGTTTCCTAAAGACATTACATCCTCAAGGTCTCCATCGATTTGGCGACCATTATAATCTATAGTTGCAATAAGGTGATCAACTTTCTTCGCCGCGGCATAAATTGCTGCTTCCCAAATTTGTCCTTCTTGTAATTCTCCGTCACCATGCAAAGTATAAACGATAGAGTTATCACCATTTAACTTCTTTGCTTCAGCAGCACCAATAGCTACGGACAGACCTTGTCCTAAAGAACCTGAAGCCATACGTATTCCTGGCAAATTTTTATCCGTTGAAGGATGTCCTTGTAATCGTGATGAGATTTTACGGAAAGTGGCCAATTCAGGAACTGGAAAATAGCCTGAACGCGCTAGAACGCTATACCAAACTGGCGATATGTGACCGTTTGAAAGAAAAAATAAATCCTCCCCTTTTCCATCCATTGTGAAACTGGAAGCATTGTGATTCATTTGATGAAAATATAAGGTTACAAGAAAATCAGTGCAGCCTAATGATCCACCTGGGTGACCAGAATTGTTTTCTGCTACCATTCTAACGATATCTCTTCGCACCTGCGATGCAATTTTTTCAATTTCTTTTGTTTCCATTTCTACTAAATCAAGGGTTCGTTCTTTCGATTACAAAAGTAGTTTGAATTTCTCGTTCTGATGGAAGGAAAAACCGTGGAAACGTAAACACTTCAAAGCATTTATTAACAAATCTAAGTTTTGGAATAGATTAACACAGTACAGATTAATAGATTGACGAATAAATGTACCTTTATTAAAAATATACGAAATGAAGAAAATAGGAGTGAATGGATTTGGCAGAATCGGTAGATATTTTACGCGAATGATGCTTCTGCGGGATGATATGCAAGTTGCGGTTGTAAATGATCTGGCCGACATTAATACACTCGCCCATCTATTTAAATACGATAGCATTCATGGTAAAGAAGCATTTCCTTTCAGAATTGAGGGAAACAAAATGGTTTTTGAAAATGGGAAGATTATTCTTTTTACTCAGGAGAGAGAACCAGCTAATATTCCATGGGGAGTTAACGATGTATCTATAGTAGTAGAATGTACAGGGATTTTTAGATCCGAAGAAATGGCATCTCTGCATTTAAAAGGTGGAGCGAAAAAAGTAGTGATTTCTGCGCCAGCAAAAGGAGACGTTAAAACAATAGTATTGGGAGTAAATGACAATGAATTGTCTGATGAAGACATCATCCTATCTAACGCTTCTTGTACCACAAACAATGCTGCGCCTATGGTAAAAGTGTTAAAAGAGTTTTTAGAAATTGAAAGTGCTTATATAACAACTATTCATAGTTATACATCGGATCAGCGTTTGCATGATTCCCCTCATTCAGACTTGCGCCGAGCACGCGCTGCTAACCTATCGATAATTCCTACTTCAACTGGAGCAGCCAAAGCAATAACTAAAATTTTTCCTGAATTGGATGGTAAAATTGGCGGTTGTGGAATTAGAGTTCCAGTACCAAATGGTTCAATGACAGACTTAACCTTGATTGTTAAAAACGCTCCAAGTATTGGCCAAATTAACGAAGCAATGCAAGCAGCCGCAGGAGGAAGCTTGAAAGGAATTTTAGGATATACGGAAGACCCTATTGTTTCAGTAGATATAATAGGAAATCCTCACAGTTGTGTATTTGATTCTCAATTAACATCTGTTATTGGGAATATGGTCAAAGTTGTTGGATGGTATGATAATGAAGCAGGTTATAGCAATAGATTGGTCGAATTGGTAGCTAGAGTCTAATGAACCTGGATTAAACATAACTTCAATTCTCAAAAAGAAAATAGTATTAAACAAAAAAAGGCGCTCAAATGAGCGCCTTTTCTATTCTATATCTTTTTGATTAAATTTCGATACAAGGTCTGATTGCGTAATTTACTTTTTGCGCTACATTACCAGAAACGAAAGCTACTCCATCAGCATAAGATGAACGACATTCGTAGATTGCACATGTTGTCTTGTTTACTCTTAAAACATCCGCTTGAACCACAATTGTGATGTTCCCAGTTAAAGATCCTTTAGGTATTCTCAACTTATATACTTGCGTATCCCAAGGATGAGATGTTTTGTAAGGGAAATCATTGATTTTTGGCGTCCCGTTACTATTCAATGGAACTCCAGATGACGTTCCTATATATATTCTAGTTTTATCAAGAATCCAGTTACCTGTTGTCTCAATAGTAACTTCGATATATGCAAAATTGTTAGTAATCGTTGTCAAACCAGCAATAAGGTTATTAGAAGTTCTTTGAGGAGTTTCTAATTTGTCACCACAACTATAATAATCCAAAGCTGATTCAGTAGTTGTCGTAACTTTATTCGTCGCAGCAAGCTCCTGACTTGGAGTAGGAATTTCCTTTTGACAAGATATAAATAATGACATAACCAAAACGGTTACAAGTAGAGTTCTTAGTTTCATAATTTCTTTAGTTTGAGTGTATTACTGCTTTAATCTAAAAGAAACTATTGGAAATATGATGGTGTTTTAACAACACATTTCAAATAATTTACTAAACAAATTTAAACTATTTTTCAGAAAATAAAAAAAAAACTATTCATTTTTGATTCAATGTATAACAAAAGTTAGTTTATGGCGAAGAAAATTATAACCGGTATGTAAGCAACCACACTCGTCTACCCTTAAGACGTTGGCTTCTCAAGAACACTATAGCTGGTGGTTTCGTCGGATAAGTTATCATCGAAACATGATATAAACCTCCAATTTTTTTTGGTAAAATTCTAGCGTTCAATCCTTCTGCTTTAAATGAATCAACTCTCTTTTGGGCGAGCCTCTTTGGGCCGTACACACCTGAAATTATATGAAAATCGCCCCGACCATTGGCTACATTTTGATCTGAATGATTCGATTCTTGTATTGAATTGGTGCTTGTTTCTTTCGGCGGTTTTTCTTTTGGACTAACAATTTTTGGGGATGGAGTAACGTCCTTATTTATTTCAGACATGTTTTTCTTATTGTCTGAAACTGCAGTGCTATTTATTTTTTCTGGAGTTGATTGTGGTTTTTTACTCGAATCTAGATTTATTGATTCCTTCAAACTTTTTTCTTTTGAACTAACTTTTTTTTTTAGATCTGGATTATCCGTTTTGATTGAGTCAACAAAAAAGATATCTTTTTTCACAGTTTCTTCTTTTGCTAAGGATTGAAATTTATTCTTGATACTGTCAAAATTATAACATATTAAAATGGCGAAAAGCAACATTCCCAATAGAATAAAAAAAAACCAAAATGGAAATTTTCTTTTCTTCTTTTTCTGCGGGTCTTCCGCTTCTTGGGTAACGCTAGTCTTTACAACAGGTATAAATTTTTCTTGAGATTTATCGTTTTTTTTTTCAGTCTCAGTTTTTATATATGCGGTGGGTTTTGTCTCGAATTCGTCATCGTTTAGTAACGCTCGGATTAATGAAAGCGAATCCATTTCTTTTGTACTACTCTTCTCTTCTTCTCGGACCGTTTGAGGAGTTTCGATAACAACCTCATCCTTAATTGGAATTTCTAGAACTACTTCAGGTTCTGTTAAAACAACTTCTTCTTCAAAAGTCAATTTTGGTTTTTCAAGAATAGCTGTTTTTATTCCTGGTTTTGGATCTTCTTTTGGCTCAGCTACTTTGTCTTTCATCCAAGATGAAAATTCAATTTGGCCATTTTCATTTTTGGTAAAACTCCCAAATTCAAAAATGTCAAAACTATCTCCTTTATTTAAATTCGATTCAATTTCACGAATGAACTTTGCTATAGTATTCTGAGCATCTTGCTCTTCAATCCCTTCAATTTCAGAAATATAACTTGCTAATTTCCCATCATCCGTTTTTAAATCTGGAAGAAAAACAATTTCACTCAATCTTTCATTCAGCAAAGTCAATGCCCCAAAACCCGGAAGTATAACCGTGTTTTCCTTGAGGAATAGCTGAATGAAATATTTGTTCATGAGTATGTTGTATTACAGGCAAATATAGTATTAATCTTAGTTGAAAATTTCAGAAAAATGGAAAGTCTGATCTAATCGCGGTCCTTTTTCCGTGATTTTCAGGGTACACAATTCATTAACGGAATCATGCTGGAAATAAAGATAGTAATTTTCTTTAGCTGCCTTTTCGAGGAATTTTTCTTTTTCATCCAGAGTTATTAGCGGACGAGTATCATAGCCCATTACAAAAGCCAACGGAATATGTCCAACGCTTGGTAATAGATCCGCCATAAAAACGATTTTCTTCCCTTGGTAATTGATATGAGGGATCATCATACTATCGGTGTGACCGTCGACAAATAGAAGATCCATCCCTGGATATGCATTTTCTGTAAAATCTTCACCTCTTTCAATCATTTTAAGCTGACCACTTTGCTCGATTGGCAAAATATTCTCACTCAAAAAAGATGCTTTTTCTCTTGCATTCGGCTCAGTTGCCCATTGCCAATGCCGTTTATTGCTCCAGAAATTCGCATTTTTAAAAGCAGGTTCGAACCGATCTTTTGTTGAATTGTATTCAATGGAACCACCGCAATGATCGAAATGAAGGTGCGTTAAAAATACATCTGTAATATCATCTCGATGAAAGCCTATTTTTTTTAAATTTCCATCCAATGAGTCATCTCCATGCAAAAAATAGTGAGAAAAGAACTTCTCCGACTGTTTATTCCCTATTCCAGTATCAATTAAAGTCAGTCGTTTTCCATCTTCTATCAACAGACTGCGCATAGCCCAATTGCACAAGTTATTCTCATCAGCAGGATTGGTTCTTTGCCATAGTGATTTTGGCACAACACCGAACATTGCGCCGCCATCTAATTTAAAATAACCAGTATTAATAGAATGAATTTTCATGCTTTTTTGATATAAATATAAGATTTGATAGACAATTGACTTTTCAAATTGCTTAACTTTGAGAAAAAATAACAGATGAAAAATTTAATTATTGGAGTTTTTGCAGCGATTTTGTTTGTTTCTTGTGGTACATCTAAAGAATCAAATGACAAATCATCTGAAAAAGAAAATGTTGAAAAACCGAAAGCTAAACCAGCACAAAAAGAAATAGAAGAAATGTAATTATTTCTGATACCAGTAAATGGTATCTTTTCCAAAGTTTGTTTTTTTGATTGGCTCTAATTCAAGTGTTGGAGCCGACAAGCCCTCTTTAAAATAAACATCGCCTTCAATGATGCGGATTTCATCCCAGATTTGACTATCAATAAATTTCTTTAATGTTTCTGCGCCCCCTTCAACAAGAATGGACTGTATGTCCAATTCAAACAGAGCTCGCATTAAAGTCGGAATCTGTAAATTGGATAGCTGAACGTAGTGGATATTCTTTTCAATTTTAGAATTTAATACGTTAAAGACAATCGTTTTCGAAGTGCTTTCATGTTTTAATTTTAATTCAGAATCTAAAATGATACGGACAGGATCTTTGCCATCCACATCTCGAACATTCAATTTTGGATTGTCAACGTCAGCTGTTTTTCTACCAATTAATATTCCCATTTCTTGACTTCGCCAAAGGTGAACCAAGCTCCTTGTTTCAGGCGCACTAATCCAATTAACGCCTTTTTCATTTTGCTTCCTAGTTTTATCGATAAAGCCATCCTTCGTTTGCGCCCATTTAAGCACAACATACGGACGTGATTTTTCATGGAAGGTGAAAAACCGCTTGTTTAATTTACGGCATTCGGCTTCGAGAATTCCTGTTTCCACTTGAACCCCATTTTTTTTAAGCCGCTGAATTCCTTTACCATTCACTTCCGAAAAAGTATCTAAGGAACCAATGACTACATGCGGAATTCCATTTTCAATAATCAGGTCGCTACAGGGTGGAGTTTTTCCAAAATGAGAACAAGGCTCCAAGCTCACATAAATGGAGCATTTTGAAAGGATACTTTTGTCCTTAACACTATTGATGGCATTTACCTCGGCGTGAGCTTCACCATATTTCATATGATATCCTTCGCCTACAATTTTATCTTCAAATACAATTACGGCCCCAACCATTGGATTTGGCGCAACCTTACCTTCACCTTTCAAGGCTAAATCAATGCAACGGCGCATGTATTTTTCGTGCTTTTCCACTGGATAAAATTAATCATCTTGATCCGATATTCGATTTTCTTCTGGAATTCGTCAAGATTAATATCTTTGATTTTCAAAAACCAATTCATGCTAAAAACCAAATCCGTCCTTTTTAGTTTGCCTGTTGTTGTGGCAGCTTTGGGCTATTTCGTAGACATTTACGACCTTTTGTTGTTTGGAATCGTACGAATAAAAAGCTTGGAAAGTTTGGGCGTAAATGCCGATGCCGCCGGAACTTTGATTCTAAATTGGCAAATGTTCGGCTTGCTGCTTGGTGGCATACTTTGGGGAGTTTTTGGCGATAAAAAAGGGCGATTATCTGTGCTGTTCGGGTCAATTTTAGTTTATTCTGCCGCCAACATAGCTTGCGGTTTTTTACCGAATTATCCTCAAGAACATATCGTATCCATATACGCAGGATTACGATTTATTGCTGGAATTGGTTTAGCTGGTGAATTGGGTGCTGGAATTACGCTTGTTTCCGAAAGTTTACCAAAAGAAAAAAGAGCGTTAGGAACATCTGTAGTCGCAGGATTTGGTTTGTTAGGAGCTGTTGTCGCTAACTTAACTGTTGAATTGACAAGTGATTGGACAATTGCCTATTTCGTAGGTGGGGCAATGGGTTTAGCGCTTTTGATTTTGAGAATTGGAGTCGTAGAATCTGGTGTATTCAAGGAAGTTCAAAAAAATGTATCTGTTCAAAAAGGAAATTTCTTCTCCCTTTTCACGAATAAAGATCGACTTATTCGCTATTTGAAATGCATCGCGATAGGCTTACCAACTTGGTTTTGTATAGGTATTTTGGCCATTTTCGGTAATCAATTTGTTGATGAGCTTGGAATAGTTGGTGAAATTTCACCGGGAAAATGTATCATGTGGGCATACATAGGTATTTCCGCAGGAGATTTCGCTAGTGGTTGGATAAGCCATGCTATGGAATCGAGGAAGAAGGCAATATTTTGGATGCTGACTTTTACATTAATTGGAGTCGTCGGTATGCTTTCAGGAATGTATAGCGATCCGAATGTCTATTACTTTTTCTGTGTTTGGCTAGGATTAGGAACCGGTTATTGGGCGATGTTCGTTACGGTTGGAGCAGAACAATTTGGTACGAATTTGCGCTCTACGGCAGCCACGACAATCCCAAACATGGTTAGAGGAATGCTCATATTCATGACTTTAGGATTTGACGGAATGAAACTTTCAATCGGCGTGATTAACTCTGCAATTGTTGTTGGGGTTGTTTGCTTTATTCTGGCCTTCTATTCAGTTTTGACCATTCCTGAAACCCACAACATAGATTTGGATTTTATTGAAGAGTAAGGTTTGCTTTAAGTTCAATTATTTTTCCGAAATTTAAGCTCCTTTCGAAATCAATATCATGAAACATATAGTATCCAATTTTTCAGAATACCAAGAAGCTTATAAATCATCTGTTGAAAATCCTGAGAAATTTTGGGGAGAATTTGCGGAAAATGAATTTATTTGGCGAAAAAAATGGGATTCAGTTCTTTCCGGAAATTTAGATGAAGCGAAAGTAAAATGGTTTGAAGGAGCGGAGTTGAACATAACTGAAAATTGCATCGATAGACATTTGGCTAAAAAAGGAAACCAAACGGCTATTATATTCGAGGCAAACGACCCAAATGAAAAAGCCTTGCATATTACTTACAATGAATTAGCTAAAAACGTCAATAAAACAGCGAATATGCTAAAAAGTATGGGTGCAAAAAAAGGTGATCGAATTTGCTTGTACATGCCGATGGTGCCAGAATTGGCTTATGCGGTTTTAGCATGCGCTAGAATTGGAGCCGTACATTCTGTCGTTTTTGCCGGATTTAGTTCTAAGAGCTTAAGTGACAGAATAAACGATGCAACATGCAACATCCTACTAACTGCCGATGCTGGATACCGAGGAAACAAAGTAACTGAATTGAAATCAATTGCTGATGAGGCATTAGTTTCTTGTCCAACTATAGAAAAAGTAGTTGTCTTGAACAGAACAAATGCCGAAATTGAAATGAAATCTGGTCGGGATCATTGGTGGCATGATGAATTTCCAAAAGCTAGTGCTGTTTGCGAAGCTGAAACAATGAGCGCACAAGACATGCTTTTCATTCTTTACACTTCTGGAAGTACAGGAAAACCTAAAGGAATGGTACATACCTGCGGTGGCTACATGGTTTATACCAACTATAGTTTTAGAAATGTTTTCCAATACAAAGAAGGCGACGTTTATTGGTGTACTGCAGATATTGGTTGGATTACAGGTCATAGCTACATTTTGTACGGACCGTTAAGTGCCGGAGCAACAACGGTTATGTTTGAAGGAATTCCAAATTATCCAGACGCAGGTCGTTTTTGGGAAGTAGTAGACAAATATAAAGTGAATATTTTCTACACTGCTCCTACTGCCATTCGTTCTTTAGAAAAATGTGACCTTGGTCTCGTTCACAAGCACGATTTGAGTTCATTACGCGTGCTTGGAACTGTTGGTGAGCCAATTAACCAAGAAGCTTGGGATTGGTACGACAAAGAAATAGGGAAACACAATTGCCCAATTGTTGATACTTGGTGGCAAACAGAAACTGGCGGAATTATGATTTCTCCTTTGGCTGGAATTACCAAAACCATCCCAACTTTTGCTACATTGCCGCTGCCAGGCATTCAACCTTGTTTGCGTGATGAAGCAGGTAACGAAGTTATAGGAGATGGAGAAGGTCGATTGTTTATCAAATTCCCATGGCCGAGCATGGCTAGAACGATTTATGGTGATCATCAACGTTATTTAGATACTTATTTCAGCACGCACAAAGGAAATTATTTCACAGGCGACGGAGCAAAACGCGATTCAAATGGAAACTACAGAATCACTGGTCGAGTTGATGATGTCGTGATTGTGAGCGGACACAATTTGGGAACTGCCGAAATTGAAAATGCAATCGACGAACACCCTATGATTACTGAAGCAGCGGTTGTTGGTTATCCGCACGATTTGAAAGGAAATAGTATCTATGCTTTCGTTACTTTAAAAGATGTCACTTTGGTGAACGAACAAGAAACTTTAACACAATTAAGAAAAGAAGTTTTGGACCTAGTTTCTAAAATCATAGGACCAATTGCAAAACCAGAAAAAATTCAATTCACGACAGGTTTGCCAAAAACTAGAAGCGGTAAAATCATGCGACGAATTCTACGAAAAATTGCTTCTGAAGAATTGGATTCACTTGGAGATATTTCTACTTTATTGAATCCGGAATGCGTTGAGGAAATTGTTGCTAATAGATTGTAAAAAAGTTGCAAGTTACAAGTTGAACGGCTTCTGCGAAGCGTTCTGAAAGTCGCAAGTTCTTTGTGGATAGTATTCCTTAGAATATTCCCACACAGAACTTGCAACTTGCAACTCAATTCCCCCCTGACACCAACACCTTCACTTTGCGGATATCAAGATTTTTCTGATTGACATTATAGATGAAAGCCCCAAATTCATGTTCGTTTTCGATTTTTGGTTTCTTTATTAAATCAATTTCCGTTTCATAAGATACACGATTGTATCGATTGGGTTGAAAGATTCCAAATAATTCAAGTTGAGCATAATCTGAAAATATTTCCGTTTTCTTTGGCTTCAAATTATTTGCCGCTGAAATCAATTTAGGGAATTCCAATATCTCTTTCATGGAAGAAACATTAACCTCCATTTCAACTGATATTTTCATTTTCCGAATATCTTTTGGGATTTTCAAGTTCGACAATAAGTTCAAATACATGTCATTACCAGGTTGTTCCAACTTTGGGGAAACCTTGGAAAACATAACTTTGAAGTTGTCTTCCCCAATAATTTTATTGTAGCTTGATAACGGAACTATGTTGTTTTGATTGAAAACGTACCGACTCATTTTCTCATAAAGCGTCAATTGCTTTTGGTAATAGTCTGCCGTTTTTTGATCGTTTATCTTCTTTGGCGTAAAATCGCTATCTATTTTATACACTTCGCCATTGACATACAACTTATTACCATCAATCATGGCTTCATTTTTTCCATTAACGGCTAAAAATGGAAGTGTATTTCTATTTCGATAATTTTCAGTTAAATCAAGTCCCTTGCCCATGAAACTCACCTCTTTTGAGATTTTCATTCCATAATCTAATCGTAGATAATTCGCTATCGTTGGTGCAATGTCGAGATGGGAAGAAACAGCATTAAAAGTTTTAGGCGACTTCAATAAATCGCTATAAATTATCAAAGGAACATTAAAATTTGAAAGTGCATTTCTTGAATAAAAAGGCGTTCCATGATCGCCGGTGATTATGAAAATTGTGTTTTCAAAACCTTTCATCAATCGAGCTTTCGCAAGGTAATTCCGAAGTTCAGTATCCGTGTACGTGTATGAACTCATCATAAACTTTTCCCGGTAAATCTGATTCTTTATTTCTTGGGAAACTTTGCTGCTTTTCAATTTTGCTAAAGCTCTTCTTTCATACCCATCTTGGTCTGGAAAAGCATAAGGTCCGTGCGTAGAAATCGTCAACAAAACTTCTAAACTGGATTTGTTTGAATTGGAATTCTTGGCTCTATCCATCAACGATTTTTCGAATAAATACCCATCAGGAAAACCCCAAATTCGCTCGTAATCGTTGAAAGGAGCTCTAAATTTTTCTTCCCAATTATCGACCAAATAGTCCGTTTTTATGCCTTTCATATATCTATCCATATCGGTAAATCGCAGATCTACGCCGCAGAAAAAACTAGAATGGTAATTTGATTTCAATAAATTCGGCAAACTCATTTGAGGAGTAAATTTATTCTCCATAGTGTATTTACCTCCCGAACTATTAGGTACCGATGACAAGGTCGCTGGTAAAACATTATAGGTTCGCTGGCAGGTTGTCAAGAAATTTGGGAAATATAAACTCTCTTTCCGCAGGCTATCTAAAAAAGGCATTGCATTTCCAGTGCTTTCAGCATATTTACCGATAAAATCAGAGTTCAAACCTTCTACAATAATCAATACAATATTTGGTGGACCAGTTTCAGATTTCCTAAAATAGCTTCCAAAACTTTCAGTATCAGGCAAGTCATGTAACAAAGGGAAATTTTCATCTCGAATTTCGGAAGGAAAAAACGAAGATTGTAAGTCTTTGAAATCTGATGCTTTATATACCTGATTTACATTTAGAATTTTGTTATTGAAGTATACATAGCTTTTCCATAAAAAATATGCACCTCTATTATTTACATAGGTTTGCGCTATTCTTTTTTGGGAGCGGTAATGAGTGAAACCCATGAAGAATACACTCAAAATCGCCAAAGACGCGAAAACCAATGACCCTTTTTTAGAAATTTTGATCTTTGAAAATATGCGAAGAAGCAATGCAGTCATCAGTATTATTCCCAAGATTAAAAAGTAGGTTACAGCTGGTATTCCTTGAACTCCATTTGTTATCATCACCAATTCCTGCAGCGAGAAAAAGAACAAGGATTCATCTAAAACGACTTTCGATTCTTTAAAATAGATGATCGTTCCAAGATTGATTATCAAATAGAGTATGCTAAGTAGCGGTAAAACGAACTGTCGTTGAATTTTAATAAAGCTGAGCAAAAACTGAAGAAATAAACTTAGTCCAAATAGAACTAAAGCTATAAGAATGTCGATCAACATTCCGGAAAAGAGGTAGCTTAACTTTGGGGTAGATTCTCCAACCAACTGAATTTGTGAGAATTCATAAATGCGCAAAAACCACAGTAAAACAATGAAGGTGAAAAAATACTTCAGGTTTTTTCGAACAATATTTTGAAGGGTGGCGCTTATCACGGTTATAAAACTACGATAAATTGAAAAATAAATGCTGACTTCGACACCGCTTGGTCAGCATTTAATATGAAAATTAATCTCTTCTTCTTGGTGCGCGATTTCCTCCTGAAGAATTACGATTTCCACTACCACCTTGACGGTTTGCACCTTGAGCTTGTGGTTTCTTATTCGATTGAAATGCACTTCTGCTTCTATCTCTCTGACCTTGCGGTTGTTTTTTAGGAATAGGTGCATTCGGGTCCAATTCATAAGGATTATCCGCCATCACTGGTATTTGTTGTGATATCAATTTCTGAATATCTTTCAAATACGCTTTTTCTTCCTGATCACAAAATGAAAGTGCTGTTCCGCTTGCTTTTGCACGACCTGTTCTTCCAATTCGGTGAACGTATGTTTCTGGTACATTTGGCAAATCGTAATTGATAACCAATGGCATATCAGAAACGTCAATTCCGCGTGCTGCAATATCCGTTGCCACCAAAACATTCATCTTTCCATCCTTAAAAGCTGTTAATGCTTTTTGACGTTGCGGTTGTGATTTGTTACCGTGAATTGCCGCTGCAGTAATATTATTCTTAATAAGAATTTTTACGATTTTATCAGCACCATGTTTGGTTCTTGAAAAAACCAACGTTGCACCTTTATTTTCCGTTTGCAAAAGATGAACCAACAATTGATTTTTATCTCCTTTAGAAACAAAGTAAACACCTTGTTCTACCTTTTCCGCTGTCGCTTGTTCTGGTTCGATATCAACACGCTCGTAATCACCTAGTATTTGACTAGACAATTCAGCACTGGCTTTAGGCATTGTTGCCGAGAAAAACAAAGATTGTCTCTTCTTTGGAAGCATTGCGATTATTTTCTTGATATCGTGGATGAATCCCATATCAAGCATTTGATCTGCTTCGTCCAAAACGAAATATTCAATGTCGCGAAGTGTAATGTATTTCTGTTGAATTAAATCTAGTAAACGTCCTGGCGTAGCAATTAATATATCTACTCCTTGACGCAATGCTGCAGTTTGTGAACCTTGTTTTACTCCACCAAAAATAACGGTATTCCTTAGGTTCGTATTTTTTGAGTATTCTTTGAAATTTTCTTCAATTTGAATCGCTAATTCACGCGTTGGCGTTACGATTAGTGCTTTAACCCTTCTCTTTCCTTTGTTGTCATCTTTGGTTTGAACCAATTGTTGGATGATAGGAATAGCAAAGGATGCTGTTTTTCCAGTACCCGTTTGGGCGCAACCCAATAAGTCTTTTCCTTTAAGTAAGATTGGTATGGATTGTTGTTGAATAGGTGTTGGATGTGTGTAGCCCTTTTCTTCAAGAGCATTTAGGATGGGATCAATAATCCCGAGTTCTTTAAATGTCATTTATTGTATTATAAGTCGCAAAGGTACGGCTAATCTTTGGATTCGAGTGAATTGCCAGGCTTTACTGTTTGAAAAGAAAATTATAGACGAAACTACAAAAAGGTAACCGAAGACTTCGTTAATGTCTTCATTCCAGGTATTTCGAAATAGAGGTTAGTGGTATGGTGATGAATCCATGTTGTATTCAAATTGAACAAAATTTCTTCTTTTTCAATAATTGAAACTTCGCTTGGCTTCACATTTTCTAGTTTATTATATGATTTTTTTAGTTGCTCAAGGAGAAACGCTTTATCATAGTCCAAACTTGTTTTCACAATCATTTTATCATTCACTTCAATGCTTTCAATTTTCATGATAGCTGGAAATAACGTGTCACTTTTACTCGCTGCTGTAATATCTCGCGTCATGACTTCCCTCTCCATTGAAGAGTTCATAGGAAAAGCAATATTGTATGGAGAAAAAATCAAAGACGTCTTGTCTAAAATTGTTTGCTGAATTTTCGGATACATGGCTTCAAAGCGCTTTCCAAACTCAATTTCCATGTTTAGTAAATCTTTTTCAGACATTTTTTCGTTTGCTGCCCAAGCTCTTAATTCCTTTCGTGTGCTATGTTCAACTTTCTTCGAAACCTCTAAACCATTTTTTATTTCCAAAGCAACACCCGTTTCTTTGTTCACTTGAATTTTTAAATCAGATTTTGCAATTTCCACTTCCGCTTCCCGCAATAAAGCGTGAATTTTCATGCTTGTAGTGTTTTCAGACCCATCCTCCGAACTGCTTAAAACGCTTGGTAAACGGTCAAAACTGCTATAATGAAGAAGAAATTGATCATTCGTTGAAAGTACCCGAAGGTTCACATCATAAATCGTTCGTTGGTTTGAAACCATGACACCGTCGTAAATAACTTTTGAAGAAATATCGGTATGTACTTTTCGCTGATCCCCCACTTTCCAGTGTGGAGAAACTTGATATAATTTTTCCTGAGGATAAGCCTCTTCTTGAGAAAAAGTACTTCCAATAAAAAAAACGGATAGCAGTAAAACTAGGGATTTCATGTGAGTGTAATAAATCAATTCGTATTCAAAGGTACGAACACTCCTACACAGTATTCATGCCAAAATGAAGAGAGTTTACACATGCGAATGTTGTTAGCGAAATATTTTATCCATGATACTCAAAACTTTTATGCTCGTTTGACGTTGATTTCCTAAATTTATACCCCAATCTGGTCGTCTACTAAAAACAATGTTTAAAAATTTACTTCTTATTTTCTCCGTCTTTACTGCCAGTTTTACATTCTGCCAAAACCAAGATACTTCTGTTATTTCCAATGAAAAATTTAGTATTAGCGGTTATGTAAATTCAGGTATTACCGGAGAAGCGCTTATAGGTGCGAAAATTTATGTTGCCGCTCTAAAAGTAGGAACGATTTCAAATAACTACGGTTTCTATTCACTCCAATTACCAAAAGGAAAACATTCAATTGAATATCGATTTACTGGTTTGGAAACTACAATTCGAGAAGTGAATTTAATTGAAGACATTCAGATAGATATAGAAATAGGTTCCAAAATGCAGCAGATTGATGAAGTTCAAGTCAACGCGAAAAAAGGGCAAAATGTTGAATCCACCAAAATGGGCCAAATTGA
>TARA_R110000737_G_scaffold193631_1_pt1 | contig 24299 bp, 29 predicted proteins | sample TARA_R110000737 | Tara Oceans TARA_R110000737 (sample SAMEA4398027) | marine metagenome | biome: Polar Biome; feature: [SRF] surface water layer (ENVO:00010504); material: water (ENVO:00002006), including particulate matter (ENVO:01000060) such as... | depth 5 m | reverse complement strand
CTGGTTGGGGGGCGAAAGCCCCCCGCCTTTTTTAATATGGATATAATCATTCCCAATCTAAAACGGTACTCCGACGGAGAGATTGATCGCGCCTTCATGAAGGAGATTCAAAACGGCTTCAACTTAGAGAAGAAGACGGAGAAAGAACGGGTTGCTCAAGCAGCCAAAGAAGCCCAGGCACTCAAGGGGACTACTCACCCAACGCTCGGCAAACCAGTTGCAACTATTCCCGCAAGAGAATTTTTCCGACTAACACAGAAGTACGGTCACGAGACTGTGCATTCTAAAGAATTTTTAAAGTATTATAATAAGAAGTTCCCTGAACTTAGCCCAAATAAAATCTAATGCAGACCAGAACTTACGGTGACCTATTTAAGATAACATCAGCCCTCATAGGGACTGGTGGCCAACTGGCAGCGGGCGAACAGGATCAGTTAAGCCACTTCATTAACCGTAGGTTCCAACAGGCATTTGACGAGAGTCCAGTATGGCCCAGGTATTCCGTTAACTCAGAGCCTAGAGAAATTATAGCATTAAGCGTTACAGGCGCCCTAGGCACAGGGTCAACTGAAGTTAATGCAAACTATATCCTTTTAGGTCCTCAGAAATCTGGAGGCACTGGTCTCGCACTTACTGGTTCGTTGATTTATTGCGGTATAAATAGAAGTGATGTCGAGGGGAGCATATCAAACGCTGCTTTAATATACAAAGACACGACCTATGGCAAGTGGAACATTTCAACTGGCGCTATTGTCTCATATAGTTCAAGTGGTCTTCTTGACGTTACAAATACTGGCACGCACAGATATGGAGAATTCAGTAATTCATCCGCGCCTTCAGCATTTCCTTATGAAGTAGACGCTTGGGCTGTTACCCCCGCAACGCATGGTAATCCTCAAGTTATTCAAAAACAATCAATACCATACGTTGGTGGTCGTGATGGTCCTGGTGATATTGGGCCAATAGGAGACTTTCAAAGAATACATAAGCAAAAAGCATTTTTAAATAATTCAGCCCTGGAGTATGATTTCTCTGTAGATCTTGAAGGTGCCAATATTTTAAACATTGTAAATAATGATGCAAAAGTTGCTTACGTTACATACAAAAAGCAGTTCACCCCATTTACTGTTACCTCGGATTACTACAATTCAACCGTAGAAGTTCCAGCGGAGTTCTTCAATTACATTGCTCACGCTGTGTATGCTGACTTTCTTCGAGTGCAGAACCGACAGGATCAGGCTATGGCCGAAGAGCAGGTGGCTCAGACCTACCTGGATCTGGAGCTAGAAAAGATAGACATTCGAGCAAACAATAATACAATTAATAAAAGATTTTCAACCTACGTCAATCGGCAGGCCCGATAACAACCCCCCTATGATATAATAATAAATTATGGCAAGTTCACGAAATAACACATTAGAATTTTCATCAGCTGGTTCTCAGATATTGGGCGGTGGTGATGAGGCAACAATAACAAGCATTGGAGCCATACAGGTTATTAATGACACTGTATTACTAACTTTAACGTCAAATACCATAGATGTAAGCCTACAGGCCTTAACTGGAGCTACCCTTCCAGCAGGAACAATTATATACGGCCAAGTTTCGGGCGTAAAATTAACTTCTGGTCTAGTGGCTTGTCACAGAGTTTAAACCAATATGAATATAGGAATAGGACTAGGGTTAAGCTAATATGTTCTTAGCCTTAAAACTTGCACTAAAGGGAGAGCGCACATCCAGCGTAACGCCCCCTGCCCCAGGTCCATTTTATTACTTGAGACCTAAAGGCTCAAGGGTGTACCTGCGTCCAGGAACAACCGATAGATACATTAGACCATAACAATATGTCAAATATAACAGTCTCATCCGATGTGGATACAATGCTGCAGTCAGCGGATAAAACATCAATTCGCACCAGCGTTTTTAATAATTTTACCGCAGTTTCTCGGTTAAGCACGAACTTTGGTACAGCCGAGCTAACCCCCATTCAAAACTTTCAACCAGCAACCGATGATACGTTAGCTAACTTATGCGTGGACGCGTCAGGCAATGTTGTTAGAGGGTCTCAGGAAGCAACTTTTGCCTTTAATCGCACTCAGCTCAACGCATTAACAGGTCAGAAAATAACTTTGTTATCTGCTCCAGGTCCTGGTAAGTGCATTGTTGTTGAAGACAGTCATTGGCTTATAGAAATAGATTCTACAGAAGCAACGGCTGCGACTCCAGTTGATCTTACGTGCGAGATAGTAAATTTTCAGACAGTATTTAAAGTAGCAACGCAAATTACTGCCGCTAACTTAAATACTATAGCAGGAGGGTTAAAAACCGCTGGCGAAGGTAATTTTGGAATGTATTCTAGAGATGTTCCGCAACTGGATAGAATTTCGCAGTTTAATAAGCCTATGACTATTCGTGCAAAAAATAGTAGTGGCGTTGTTAATTTTCCAGATAATTTTGTTAGCGTAAAACTAAAAATTAAATACAGGGTCTGGGACTCAACAACTTTCTAATGAACGATATTATATATAAATCAATAATCGGAACAGGGGGCTTTGTAGCTACTGTTGAAATTTCTCCCGTCAATGGCACCCTTGGTTTCTGTGTAGGACTAGCGACATTCATTTATATGACCGCATCTGCCATTAAGGTAATCAAAGAACTCCTAAATAAATAATGACACCAGAACTACTAGCAATGCTCGGAGGGGGTATCAGTGGTTTTGTAATGAAACTCATTGGCACCCAGATGGAGAGCCAGGCTCGTCAGTTCGAGCGAATGATTACGTCCCAGCAGGCGGCAGATGCCTCGGCGGATGCAGCGGCAAAACGTGATGGTGGGGTACTGGTTCGTAGGTTCCTCGTTGTATCCACCGTCTTTGCCATTGTAATAGCCCCATTCGTCTTTGCATGGACGGAGGTAGGGGTAAGTGTAGCCAGGGAAACAAACGGCTTCCTAGGGCTATTCAAGAGCCTCAAATGGGACACCGTGCAGGGCTTTGTCATTTTACCAGAAATTAGGCAGACTGCCTTAGCCATCGTAGGGTTCTACTTTGGTTCATCTCAAATCAAATAAAGGAAAGAAATAATTATGCACGGAAGAAAACCAGTAGGTAATTCAGGCAAGGGTTCATGTGGCGAAAAGGGCGGTAAAGGAAAACGTAAAGGCTCTTACTAGTGGCCAAAGAGGATCTAGCGGAACGTCGAAGGATAAGAAAAACCCTGACCGTTGCTCGCCTAAAAGAAAGGCTTTCAGCCTGTCGAAAACAGAGAGATCAATCACTTATAGAAAAAACAAAGCATAATGTCGATATCTCACAGAAGTAATAGACTTAAGCTCAACGGGATTCCAACTGTTGAGAAACTACAGAATGGTCGATATAGGCTTGTTGTAGAATGCACTACTCTGAACAGTCGTGAGGACTGGTATAGTGCAAACAAGGATCGAATATTCCCTGACTTCGGTTCACTGCAATCCCTGCCTATGCAGGTTGATGGCTTGGCTCCTAGATCGGGAGAAGCCTATACGGATATGCTCTTGACTAAAGTCGAGTCTGGCAACCGTCGTACGATGCAAGGCAAGGGGGAATACAATGTCATTCTTACTTATGAAACATTGGGAGCGACTTTTGTTAATGTAAAGGACGATGATATATCCGAAAGAGAGAACGGACTAAGAACAGTAAAGAGGACAATTATTGCCAAAGCGGGAACTGATTACGTGGACGAATCCACTCCTCCTGTTCTCAAGAAAGTTGGGACCACAACCATTACCTCCCAGGTTGATACGGAGACTTCAATTACTTGCACCCTAGCGGCTTACGAAATCAATGACACTGACAGCTACCGAGAGGTAAATGAAGTGTATGTTGAGTCAGGAGTCCTGAGCGTATCAACTAATCAAAATTCAATTACAAGCGAGGTTTCAGTTAATGCAATAAACTTCAGCGTAAGCGAAGTTCGGACCGCTGTCACCGCGGTAACGGCTAACCACAACTTGAAGTCCCAATCCACCTCGGATTTTGAGGGCCTGCATAGTCTTCAATATGACTTCGAGGTTAGATCAACAGCTCTTGCTACCGAATTAGGAGACCCTCAGATTGGAGTCGAGTTCGAGACTGGTGTGCAGACAAATGGTAGCAGTGACTTTATCATTACCCGTAAATACGCAATATCATCTGCAAATACAGCATCATCAATTAAGACACTGATGCCCCCAGAGATTAATGACCCTATTTTTAATGGGACTGCAGGAACGCAGAAGGCACACCTGGTTGACCAGGAGGTTAGCCCAAACGGATTAGACGGTGCCGTGTTGACACGCACATTTGCAATGATACCAACTCGTATTGACGAGTGGGACGAAATGGTTATCAGGTTCCCTGCAGTAGACAGGGGTCCATTCCAGTTGGATGAAGGCTTTGCCTTTAGGTCCCAGCCCTACAGCGAGTCCGTCCCAGTGAGAATGTGCAGGGAGTTCTTCTTATCGAACCCGCAAAGAATTTGTCGACCTGATGAGTTCCGCCCAGTTGACGAAAATGGAAACCGTGTATCGATATTAACTGCTGACACAGTTCCGACGGCTGACGAATACATCGGTTATGTTAATTCTGGGACATACTTAAATGACCGTGTATCTATACTCAGGTGGCAGGGCGATATTTGGGAAAGACGAACAGTTCAATTCAAGGCTGAGTAATGAATAATGAATAATGAGTAAAGGAAATCCAGTTATCAAAAAGACAATTGTCAATCCATCCAGGAGTGCAAGAAATCCTTCAATGGACCAAAGGCTTTCTGATATTGAAGCCCAGATAGCGCCGTTCAAAAGGATGGAGTTACCTGCCGCTAACAATGGCGAAAGGATACTGGAGGCACGAAATATAGTAATACCCAATGCTTAGTGATGAAGACAGATTGCGCCAAGCGCAGAAGGACATGGATGCAATTAATAGAATGCAATCTCCTAACGCTAGTGTCCTTAAGTCACGAGGTAATGTAGTTCTTCCAAATAAGTCAGAGAGGACTGAGTCCATACCAGAGAAGATAGTTGAATTAACACCAGAGAGAATTATTGTATTCGCAACGGGTCCATTCGATGACGACATGAGACTAAGTATAGGGGGAGTTGATATTTTTAATCCACAAAGAAATGTAAGTTGGTACAATGGCTCCGAGGACTTGCCGCCTCAGGGCAACAGGGACTGGCGAACAACTGGATTCAGGATAGGGGTAGTAACTAGAAGTGAAGCTATCGCAGCGGGAGCTGACTGGACTGTGGGTGCAACCGTAAATGTTGATACATTTGACGGGTGGGGAAACGGTTACCAACTTTCACCGTGGACCGCTACGGTAGTTATAAACGGCAAGAGGGACTCAACACATGCTGGTGGAGTTTCCTTTTCTGGACAATCTTCTACTGCCAATCAATATACACCACCACCCCCAGCGGGATATTTTCAAACTGGACCTCACTTCGCGGACTACTACCCTAACGGTAGCTTTACACTGAATTAATTATTATGCCTGAAATTATTATTTACACAAATGATGGGGACTGCGCCAATGGCGTAGCCGAAATACAACCTTTTACTACTGGGGATGCAACCAACGAGTGGACCCTTAGGTTCAATAACGGAACTGATTTCTATGAGGTAGATACTGTTAGCATGCGGGTAGGTCACGTAAATGGTCTTCCTGATAGTAATTACATTAGCGCCTTCAAGTGGTCCGACAGAAAGGGGACGGAAAGCACTGCAAATATCTCAGTTGCAGCTGGAGTACCAACCTTGACGCTTACTCCTGCCCCTGTTGGTGGATTAGTGGGTACGGATGGTGTCTACATACTACGTGGCCCAGAGCTAAATGGAGCCATTACGAGTATTCAAGTTCTGAACACTGGTAGCTTTGATACACGGACTGGCTACACCGCGACTCCCGTCCTGGAAATAGATAGGACAAGGGCTGGATCTTACTCTGTCGGCTCTAACACGCCCACGGCACAGGTAAGCTACCTAGATGCCATATATTCTAACTCTCCATCTGGGACTTCATTTGCGCTTGCTACGGCTACCCTCGGTCAAGACAGCACCGATCTTCAAGCCCTAGTAGGTAATGCGGCTTTATTCACAGCCGATAATGCTGGTTATGTAACCTTACCCTTTTCTGGGTCACCACAGGTGAGTAGCCTAGTTTTAACTGGCAATTTTAGTATATCATTTAAGATGGTGTCATTATTTCCCAAGTCTGGACTCGAAACTATTTTTGAAGGGTCATCGTATCCAAGTGGTCAGCAATATACTAGAAGTATGCGAATGTATGCTACCACCACTTCATGGTCCATGACTCTAACGAATACCAGTGAAGTTACCTCTGATTTTGTCGCGGGGGGGTATAATATAAATGCAATCGATAGTGATAAGGAATACGATTACGTTATTAGCAGGACAGGAAGCACTTGGAACGTGGCGGTTTCGAGGGAGGGGGCCTCAGTGACAAGTGGTAGCAGCACAGGATGGACGGATGATGTTCCTGTCACTACCATTGGCGTTGGCTTAAGGGGGATAATTAGGAATGTAACATTCAGACAAGGCTCTACTGTTGTTGCATCCTATGCAGGAGGAGGCGCGGATATTGGCGACTGGGTGGACACATCAGGCGGTACATCATTTAGTGCGACATCCGTATCTGGATTAGCGGAGTTCACAGGTCAAGGATCGGGCCGTAATATTACTGGCACAACGCTGGTAAGCGGTGGTTCTGGATTTCAATTTTCTCCAATAGTGGCACTGAATAGTTTGGGGACGGTAGTACCATCGGCGTCCAATACGGCGATATTACCCACATTTAAAGCACTTGGTAATTGGCCAGAATACCAGTTGCCGTTCATGCGAGACGAAAGCGGAAATGATATTATTGCTGCTACAACACTTTCTCCTTACTCCGATGGAGACATAAATGGGTCAGCTCAATTTAACCACAGTACATTGGTGATACGACCAGAAACAGTTGCTTCGGCCGCCTTAGCTAAAAGTACAAGCGATCCTACAAAGTGGACTGGCACAATGGACCCAATAAACGCTTATACTAATGCGAGGTTATCGCTAAGAAATAGTACTCAGCTTGATCTTCAAATACGTGGAGACGGTAGAACCCTGTTCCAGGGTCAGCTTACTATTTTAAACAAAATGACATAACCACCCTGTGGTATACTAACACTATGGCATCTATATACAGCTCAGCTCAAGCAAACTACAATCGGCAAAAGGCAAACGCGAACTTTGGTCGAATGACTCAATCGCAACACGATGCTGCTCGTAGGTATGCGGAAGCCAACAACATGGATTACGACCCCAATCAGGGTTACGGCGCAAAGGGATCCTTTGATACGCAGAGACCAGAGAAAGTAAGGGACCCAAATAAGGGTGAATTCAAGGGTGGCGCAGCTGGGTTCGCCGCATTAGGGAATGCCCTAATGGGAAATATAACTTCAGATATGACCGATGCTCAAAAAACTATAGAGCTGGGAAGAAGGTTCGGGGGTCATTTTGAAGTCGGAGGTTACAAGGGATACAACCCCTACAAACTTCCAAGCAACAGTAGGGCTTCCCAAGAGGTGAGGAATAGGGCGATCGCTAATTTTGAGAGACGTCATGGCTACTCACCCAGAGAGATTACTTATCTCAAGAATGGCGGATATAGAGCTACGGATGCCACACCTGCTGCGAATAATCAATCACTAATGGGATCCCCTGTTTCGGAAACTCCTTCCAAGCCGAAGCCGTTGTCGATGATAGAAATGAATACATTATCGGCCCAAGGAGGATTAGAAAATTCTATTTTTGGAACACCTGTTAGGCAAAAAAAACAATCAGGACCCACTTATCAGACTCCCGCGTCACAACCCTCCTACTCCGCAACAACTACTGGACAATTAATGGGCAATGAATACAACTACGGAACAACCACTTCACAAATACCTAGAAACCAACCTTCATTTGGGGGAATAACAATTTAACTATTATGGCAGATTTAAACAGGAATGGAATAGATGACTACTTCGAGGACCCTTATTACGGAGAAGAATTAAATCAATATATGATGGGGACTGGGGGCTTTGGCGCACCTAGTGGTAAGGTATATGTTCCTAGCTTTGGTCAACCTGCTTTTAGAACTACCGAAGCCCTTCTAGCTATGCCCAACGCGATGGAAGTTACTCCATCTGGGATGGATTATAATTCTTCATTGTTTCCAGATACTGATTATTTTTCTTCTACCTACACCCCTTCCTTTGAAGGTCTTTATAACAGTCAGACCACTGGTTTCGACACCCCACCGCCTCTGCCCCCGCACCTGCAAATGGATGGAAATGTGGACCTAATGGGTAATCCCCTACGAGAGCAACCAAGCGTTGAAGAGATTAGACGTAGAACGCAAGCTGACAAGTTTGGGGGTGATTCAACACTTTATGCGAACCAACAAGAGACGAATGCGGGGCTAAAAGGTTTCTTCTCTGGATTGGGCCGCGTATTTACAGATTTTTCTGGACAAAAAATGCGGGATGAAAGATACGGGGTTCCACAGCCAGCTGAAATCGCACCTGCACCGATGTTTGAAAGTAATTCAAATATCAATTTTGGACCATTCCAACCAGGGGCCAGTACCTATCCCCTACCCTCTACGATGAACGATTCTGCGATCTACGGTCCTGCAGAACCAGAAGCCTCCTTTCTGAGGGCCGACGGAAGCATGGGTCAAATATTTCCAGGGCAGTCCAGAGGAATGGCTTTTCCAGATAATCCTAATGCTCCCTTTGTCGGAAGTCCTATAGTCCAGGGCCAGCAAACCTACCAGGATACTAACCTCCCTGGAGGTATTGGTTATCAGCGCGCACCAGAGGGCATGGTTCCCACTATAGGGCCTGATGGCAGAATGATCTTTACTACACAAGAGCAGGCTAATGCAATAATCAGTAGTAAGTCCAATGGCACGAATCCATATTTTGTACCCCAGGAGTCAGATAGTTCTTATTCATCGGCCCCAACGATGGACCAAATTGAACAGTTCAATTATGTTGAACAACCTGAATCACCTGGATCAAGGCTTGGCAATTTATCTGAATCAACTGGATCAAGGCTTGGCAATTTCTTTGACTCAACTTACGACTTCTTGAGAGAAGGAGCCGTACCAGTATTAGCAGGTTACGATTACTTGACTGACCCACGAAGCCCAACAATGGATACGGCATTTGCCGAAAGAAAGGCGGCTTTTGAGAATGCAGGCGGATCGGCACAACCAGCTGCCATCCAACAAGCACAACCAGGTGCCATCCAACAAGGACAACCAGGAAGCATTCAACGCAATTTTGTTGATAGAATAGCAAGAGATGGGCCTCTTACTAGGGCTGAAGAAGCCGCCGCTATGGAGTTCGCTAGGAGCAAGGGATTGAACTTTGACCCCGTTGCTGGATACTCACCAGCTTCAGCGGGAGGGAATCAACCAAATGTGAGGTCAGTTCAACAAGGTCGCCCTACCAGAGGAATGACAACGGAGTTCAGGGATGCTAATCAAGACGGAACAGATGACAGGTCACAAGGTCGTGCCGTCTCATCTGCTTACAATGAAGCAAGTATGGAGAGACAGATTAAGATAGGTGGAACTGGATTCAATGAAGTTGACAGCAAAATCCGCCAAGATCGATTGAAGTCAATGGATAAGCGCGTAGGTGAAACTCAGACAGAAAGAGATACTCGTATAGCGCGAAGTAGAACTCAGGGTGCCGACAGAGGGGGTCAGCTCAGTGATGCGGATATCAGGGATATAATAAAAGGTAATTCCCGTGGAGCTTCCGTTTCCGAGGTTGCCAGGGCTACAAAAATTAAACAAAGATACGAATTAAATAACCGCAGACCTGCTTCGGATAAGTTAGCCACGGCTACAGCAATGGTTGACCGTATGATTAGAAGCGGAACACTACCCCCAGAAATGAGGAATGCGGCTATACAAAAAGAAATGGGCCTAGGTTCTCTTGGTGGTTCTGGTGGTTCTGGTGGTTCTGGTGGTTCAGCTAACGCTGGTATCATAGGAAGTGCGGAGTTCGACAGGGTTGGTAAGCAGTTGCAGCCAGGTGGCTCGTTATATGAAATGGGTATAAGGGTTGACCCATCCAGGGTAGACCCACAGACTGGAGCTGCTCAAATCTATCGTGAAAAACCAGGGCTTGAGTTCGGCGAACCCGAAAGACTACTAGTATCTCCAGAGCTAATGCAACAACTCCTTCCTTATGCTAGATCGGTAAGACAGGGAGGTACTATGACTCAGGATTACACTAATATGGGAATGAAAGTGAACCAATTCTCTGGATCAAAATAATTAAAATATATGGCTGTTTCAAATGTCACTTTACCTAATGGCGAGCGTGTTAACATATCCCATGATGATGGTTATTCTGAAGTCGACATCCTTGACTTCGCTTACCGCGAATACGTTAGCAACACGGACCCTGGCAGTGCGTTTGGTAGAGGCATAAGGGACGGCGTTGACCTCCTTCAGACTTCTTATGGTTCAACCCTTGAGGGGATTGGATCATTGCTGGACTCGGAGTCCTTGCAGCAAATAGGTGCCGATACTATTGCTCAACAGCGCGGGGAGATTGATGCGGAAGCATACCGCCAGCAACAATACGGTGACGGGGACGATGGTATAATTGATTACGCCATGAACCTAGCTGGTTCCTCCGCCCCACAGATGGGATCCACATTTGCTGGAGCCGCTGCGGGTGCAGCCATTGGAGCTGGATTTTTTGGAATAGGTGCTGCGCCAGGAGCAATCATAGGTGGCTTCTTGGCCAATATGCCTTACTTCTATGGTGACAATAGAGAGCGCCAGAAGGAGGCCATAGAGCGAGGTTTCAGGACTGAGATAGACGAAGGTGCGGCTGCACTATATGCCGTCCCTGCATCTATCCTGGATGCTGCATTCTCCGCCTTTGGTGCCAAGTTCCTATCGTCAGGAGTGCTTAAAGCTGGAGGAGGTTTGCTCACACGAGCAACAAGGGGTGCAATCGAGGGTGCTATTATTGAAGCTCCTACAGAGCTAGGACAACAGTTCCTGAATCGATACCAGGCTGGTCTACCTATTGATAGTGCCGAAGCTAAGATGGAGTACATGGAGGCCGCTAAGGGCGGCGCCCTTCTTGGTGGTCTATTTGGTGGTGGTGGTAGGGCCGTGTTCGGTAGCAAGGAAGGACCCGATGCTATGCCTGCATCAGAGACTGAAGAGACAGTCCAGATGCCTCCTTCGGTTACTACGCCTGAGGGACAAGCAGCATCTCCAGAAGTAGGAGAGATCCTTGAGGGCGAATCCCAGGATGGCACAGGTGGCACGGGAAACACTTTTGGGTTAAGCCGCCAAGAGTTTCTTAGAGTAATAAATACTCCTGAGAATGTAGCTGACCTATATCCTGGACAAGATTTCGTAACGCGAGAACAAGCTGATCAGCATAAATCTGATCTGGCCAAGAAGGCTGAAATCGAAGCGGAGCTGGGTCTCAATACTCAAATCGATGGGGAGTTAAGTTCTAATCCCCAGCAACCCTTAACGGATGAAGACATTCAGAGGGCTATAAATACTGCGGACACGTTGGAGGAGCAGTTCCCTGGACAGGATTCCATTAGACAAGAGCAGATGGATCAATACCGATCCGACATTGAGAACAAGAAGCGGGTAATGCAAGAGCTGGATACCGCTCTTCAGCCAGACCAGCAAGCTATTGAGGAGTCCCTTGTAACTGGACCTCCGCCCGTAGAGCAAGATAGTATGCCTACTTTGACGGAGGAGGAATTTGAGGCACGGACTCGCCGACCTCCAGATCCCTTTAGTCCAGACGCTACGTCCCCCGAAGTTGGTCAAGCGGTTCCCGAAATTTTCACGGCACAGGAAGAGGCTGCATTGGAAGCAGAGATGCAACGTGCAATATCAGGGGACATAGCCCCAGAGGGTACTGTCCCCGTGGATCCTTTTGTTGAGAATGCAGAGACAGAGGCACAGCCTCAGTCCATTGTAGAATCATCGCCCGTAACAGCGCCAGCACAGGAGGTTGCATTCAAGATAGAGACGGACAATAACCCAAGCTACGATGGGCCTGGGGGACAGTATAGGAAAGTCCTGGGCTATAAGGTTCGTGCTAAAGATGGAAAGAATTACTACATTGAGGCAGCTAGTTATGAGAATGCACCAGGCCTACGTTTCCAGGTCTTTAATGGTTTAGACTCAAGCCTTGGTGATGCTGTATACATTGCAGGTTTCCCAACAAAGAAAGCCGCTGTGGACTTCCTGAGAGAGAAAAAGCCAGAGGCCGCACCCCAACCAGAGGGTGCCTTAACACAGGAGGAGACTGAATATCTTCTTGGTCAAGCAGGGGTGGACGTAACCGTAGGTGCCTCTCAGGCAATAAGCTCAGTGTCCAGTTCTAATGATACGTCAAGAGTAGGGACTTCTAAAAAAGGAACAAAAAGTAAACCCGTAGTAACAAAGCGATCCGACAATATTGATTCGGCAATTGTTCCTGATGCTATCTTGAAGAAGCAAATGGATGCTCTTGATTATCCAAGCCTTCCTGAAAGCATACTCAACGAAAAGGACTTCAGGGTTAAGTACGAAAAATTTGTAGACTATATTCGTAAAAACTTAGTTGCCTTGCACGATAAATTTCCAGCTGACCTAAGGGCTACAGCAACACAATGGTATGACGGAGCTAATAAAATTGCTACTGAACTTTCATCGAAGTACAATGTAACCAACGAGCAAGCATCCGCTATATTGGCTGTTTTCAGCCCACAAAAAGATTGGTTCATGAACGTCTCCCAGGCGGAGCAAATGCTTCACGTGATGAGGAACTATCAAAACACAGTTATGGGAGGTGCGGCCTTCGATGCTGAGGTTGATGGCGCGGTGGAGGCATCAAAGAAAGCACAGTTAAGTAAAAAGATTAGCGCACAGATATCAAAAAGAAATTACGATAAGAAGACCGCTGGAGTTGTTAGAAAAAAACTTAAGGCGCGTGTGGCCTTCCAAAGAAGGAAGTTACTTGATCAACTAAAGGGAAAGACGGTCGGACAATTATTGTCTTCCCAGAATGAGAGCGATCGGTATTTGGCTGGATGGGGGATTCGTTTGTTGGCTCAAGAAAAGTTTGGTAGGTATTACAATATAGTAAATCCAGACGGCACACCTATGGGATTGTCCCTTAAGAAAGATGGGAATCCTGCTAAAAACACATGGGGTTCCGTTGGAGAAATATCAAAGGCTGTATCTATATTAAACGACGGATCTTTACAAAACATTTCAGAACAACTTGGGGGCGAACACAAAGTAAGGAATTTTTATAATAATATTGTAGCTCCAAATAGTCCTTCTGGAGATGCCACAATAGATACTCATGCCGTGGCCGCAGGGTTGTTGCTTCCTATGGGTTCATCTGGAATCCCCGTTAAGCATAACTTTGGAGGGGGTATACCAGGTTCTCCATCTAATGGTATCAGTGGTCTTTACCACGCTTACTTAGATGCTTATCGAAAGGCAGCATCTGATATAGGAATACAGCCTAGACAAATGCAATCCATAACCTGGGAAGCCATTAGGCTCTTGTTCCCTGGAGAGACTAGGGGTAAAGCGGAGATTGACAGAATAACCAAAATACACAATAAATATGAAAATGAACAAGACGCTAGAAACGAAATCCTCAAGCCAGAAATTTCTGGACCAAGTTGGAGTATCCCCAGAGATACAACAAAATCTGTTGCAGTCCCAGAAAGCATACAAGGCTTTGGGAGTGACAATGTCCTTGGAGGAGATTTACGATTTCGAGGTCGGAGAACCTTCGGGCGAACTGACGGAGATGTAACAGCTGGGACCGATACTGGTCCCGAGATAGCTGACATAATCAACGAGGGTAAAACCTTTGAGAATGCTGGTCAACTGGACCGCTTCATCAGTGCGGTATTTGCTCCCATAGCTCGCAAGCTAGGAGTTGATATCGTCGCTAATTACTCAATCACTAGGGGCCTGCAATACAATGTAACGCAGGGTATTATTGAATACAATCCTGTTGCTGTTATTAACAACACCAGGGACTACTTGACTGCTGGTATGCGCGAGGAGTTAATCCACGCTGCGATGCACAAGGTTCTCATTAACCAGAACAAGGGTAAGAATAAAGTAAAGGTCTGGGTGGACTTCATGACCAAGCTCGGCAAGGACCTGACTCCTGAGCAAAGAGAAGCCCTGGCTGGAGTGTATAATAACTTAGGTAACGACATGGAGTTCGGCGCTGAGTACAGCAGAGCTGTTATACAGGAAGGTCTTTACGGGGACATCACTGAGGTATATGCTGAAGGCAAATCATTTGACAGGATCAAGAAACTCTTCCGCTCAATACAGGGATTCGTTGCTAGAACATTTGGCTCCGAGGTTTCTAACCCAGAAGTAGCTGGTGTTATACGGGCATCCGCGGATTTACTTAAGGCAGTTGACCCATCAGTGCGCCCAAGTAACCAGGTAGTAGTAGGGGCCGCGATAAATAACTCTGTGGATCTGAACCCGAACTCGGAGATAACTTCGCAGGATGTGGTCGAAGCAGGGAAGCCACCCAGTAAGCGCAAGATTGATCTTAACTTCGCGGACAAGTATTTGTTCACGGTTAGTTCTGTCCTAGGTAAGATACACCCAAGGCTTAAGCTACTGATACGGGATTACTACGGACTGATTCAGTCCAAGGTCCTGTCCTACCAGACTGCGATGGCACCGTTCTTCAAGAAGATGCGGGGTATCAAAAACAAGACGGATCTCAGGAGACTCAAGCAACTCCTTATGTATAGCCCAATGGTTGCCGACGCAGGCACAGCCGAACAGGAAGCACTCCTGGCTAAGTACGGTATGCTTGAGGACTACAGGAACCTTGTTCGTCCCGCCCTGGATAAACTCAGGTCCGACCTAGCGTCTCAAGGTGTAGAGGTAGGAGATCTGTTTGATTACTTCCCGCGTCGAATCAAGAACTTCAAGGCACTACAGGCAGTCAAAGCCTACTGGGGTAAGACGGTTGGAAATAGTTTCAGGGACTTCATTGAAGCCAGGAACAAAAGGATACTCGTCGTTCGTTCCAAGATGATGGACCTCAATGAAGAGCTTGTGGAAGCTAGTGATGATGGCGACCAGGCTGGGGTTCAAAGAATAAGCCAACAGTTAAAGGATCTATCGGCTCAGGATAATGTAATCATAAGCGTAGGAAGCAAGGAGACTGCACTACAGGAAGCGCAGGAGTGGGACAAATTTATTACACAGCTCTCCGCAAGCAACCCTGATATGCTACCAGGCAATGCCCGCGAACGTGCAATTAAGGGGGAAATCCCCGATGAACTTCTGCAATACTACGAGGACCCAGCTCCAGCCATGGAGAGTTACATTTTTAACATGGTGTCCGCTTCGGAGACGGTTAGTTTAATTGGATCCAGATTTGTTACCAACAAGGAGGGAACCAAGATGGACCAGGCTAGTAAGCTAGGTAGGCTCATACAAGAGCTACGTGCTTCGGGTGCCATCATTGATGAGCAAGCGGACCGAACAATACCTGAGATAATGAAACTTATACTTTCTCCCAAGAAAGGTGAGTCCAGGATCTTGCAGTTAGCTCGTTCGCTTGGATACGGGACACTCCTAGTTGAGTTCACCTCTACCCTATCGCAGTTATATGACCTCCCGTTCATCATGCTGGACAATGGATTCTTCCCTACGCTTAACGCAATGTTCGGGAGTCGCCTCAAGGGTTCTGCCTTCGGGATAGATACCGAGAAGATTAGCCAGGAGTTCGCAGGGGATGACAAGTTCCTTGAGAAGGCTGTTCGCCTAGGTCTTCGTTCTACTGGTTTCACCAAGCTGGACCAGATCATGAAGGAGACTAACCTGACAGCTAACTACAGGCGTTACCGCAAGCTGGCTAACCTTTACTTCCGTGACAGGAATGACTCCAGAATCAAAGTATTTACAGCTGAACTTACTGCACTGGGATACAGCCCTGAGGAACAGAACCAATTGATTCTTGATCTAAAGAAGGGGGACCAGGACTCAGCCCTAGTTCGTAGCCTGCTGTTTAATAAACTAGCGGAGACACAGCCCCTCACCTCGGCCGAAATGGCTATGGGTGTAGTAGGTAACCCGAACCTAAGAATTGCTGTAGCAATGAAGTCCTTCATGATTAAACAATTGGTATTCACCAAGGACAGAATGCTTGCGGATATGTTTGGGCCAGGAAGAACCAATTCACAGAGACTAAAGGCATCCAAGGATCTGACCAAGTTGCTGGCCTTCATGCTACTAATTGGTGTCCCAGTTGACGCCCTCAAGGATCTCTTGGCTGGCCGAGTAGGATACCTTGATGATTACCTCTTTGACGGCGTGTTCCGTATAGCTGGTGTTAGTAGGTATACTGGATACAAGATTCGTACCGAGGGTATTGGCCGTGCGGCATTTGATTACGCAACTCCAGTAGCTTTCCAGCAGGCTATGGATGCGGCGGGTGAACTACAGAAGGTGACCAGCGGAGAGAAAGCGTTAAGCCAAAGCAAGTTCGTTGCATACGCACCGTACTCGGACGTAATCAATCGTATGTTCGGATTCCAGAAGGTGAAGGAAAGAAAGACAATCAAACGTAAAGCATCCGAGGGGGAGTACCCACTGTTCATACCACCTGGCGCCCTGTAAAATAAAACAAAGCCCCTTGTAGGGCATCCTAGTGCCGAATCCTTGTGCAAGGACTGGGTAAACGAAAAAGCCCCACCCCCCAATCAACGAGGGGGTGAGGCTAGGCAACAGGCAGGGAATGAAACAGGAGGCAATGATTAACCCCCCGCCCTGGATTACTCCTGGGGCTTACCCAATTGTGCCTTAAATTTTCTTTTCCATTTAGTATAAGTAGATGGAGCTATGTTACATAGTTCGGAGGCGATCTTATATGTGTACCCCTCGTCCCTGAGTTTGTCAATATCGTGAATCGTCTGCATCTGCTCATCCTCTGTTAGGCTCACGGGGGATCTGTTGTCCCTGCTTGGCAGCACGTGTTCCGATGTCCCGAACTCTTCCTCCAGTTTCTCGATGCGCTTCATCTCCTCAGCGATTTTATCATAGGCCCAATCGACGAAGTTCTTTTCGGATTTCCTATCGTTGTAAAACATATCGTTATTAGATTCCATAATTACCTCCACCCTTTCGCTCTCTTGGAATGTTTCCATCCATTCTTATCGATACCCCATCCAGATATACTTCCGATTTTGTGGTATTCGCAAAGCTCTTTTCTAATCGTCTTGCCTAGCTCGGAGACCTCCCTTATCTGGACTGATACCGAGCAATTGTATTTGTCATTCAGTAATTCCATAAATGACTTAGGTGTGATACTCATAATCTCTCTAAGGTTTTTAGAACTTTTAAAATGCTTGCGGGGGATTCTTGCCCCTCTATATCCTCTATTAGACATTATTCAAACCTCCCTGTGCAATGATAGAATTTAAAGAGTCCACCTACATCCCTCTGCCCCTCTCGGTTCTTGGCTACGTTGTATATTAACTCCGTGTAAGGGCCGTGACTGTCGTTACCCTTGGAGGAATCGAAGTCACCCTTGGATGGATACATGAGAAGGACTATGTCCGCATCATTCTCAATGTCCCCTGAGTCCTTGAGGTCATAGAGTCTAATCCTTTCACTCTTAGCTCCCTCTCGGTTGACCTGGGCTAGAAGAATAACCGCGATGTTCAGGTCCAGAGCCATCTGCTTTATCTTGTGAGAGATGTCAGCTATGCCTTCGGACTTACCCATCTTCTTACTGTCAAAGGGTATGAGTTGTAGGTAGTCCACTACCACTAGCTTCACGCCCTTCTTGCGGACCAAGTGACGGGCCTGGCTGGTTAGGTCATCAGCGTTTCTAACGCTATGGGATGTGTAAAGGGGTAGCTCCGCGGACTCCTTGACCACCTTCTTGAACCGCTCTTGCTGTTGGTGATTAGCTACTCCGTCCTGAATGTTTCTTACATTGATACCAGAGATGGTCTGTATCATGCGCTTCATTAACTGCTTCCTCGGCATCTCGAATGAGAAGTAAGCCGTGGGTGTGCTGTCCTGCTTCATGGCCTTGGTTGCTATAAATAAAGCCAATGCGGATTTACCGCAGGATGTAGGGGCCGCGAGTGTAAGAACCTCCCCTGCCGCGATGCCACCGTTACCCAAGTATCCATCAAGTCTATCGATGTTAGTCTTTACTACGTCGGGGGAGAAGGTGCCGTCCTGCATCTTCTGGATGTCCTCAAGGATCTCTTCGGCTGAACCAGCTACGGAGAACGTGTCCGTGCCCAAAGTATCAACCTTAAGTATATCATTCTCCAGGGATGCTCTGATCGCCTGGGACTCAGCTGATTCGGACTCAGCTTGTTCTACAGCAACTCGGCACCCACGAATGAGTGACCTGAGCTTACTCTTCTCTGCTACCAGCTTGGCACAATACAGGGCCTGCAAGGGGGTCTCAGCCTCTTCCATTACGGAAAAGATGCCAGACATGCCACCGACCTCTTCGAGGCCCTTGGAGGCTTTTAGATTCTCCTGCAAGGAGATTGCATCCAATGGCTTTCCCTTCTCTACGAGGGACGCTATGGCGCTGAAAAATAACTTGCCCCTGAGGGTATAAAAATCTTCGGGTGTAACAATGACGGAGACCGTATCGTAAACAGAGTAGTCCCCATCCAGGAGACAACAGGCAATTAGTTTGTATTCGGCTTCTTCGTTATGCGGGGGCTTTGTTGTTTCGTTCGTTATCATTTTTAAGTATGTCTAACATAGAACGAAGACATTGACCAATTGCGTTATGTTTGATCAATAAACTTTTAGGAATACCTTTTGTGTCCATACCCTGGTGCAGGTTGATTGTAAGTTCAGTGGCTTCCATCATCTTCTCGTTCATATATTTTGTAGTAATGTTATGTAGTATACTTGACCCCCCTGCAACGTGCAAAAGGGCCAAGCATTCTATCATGCGGAGTTACTCCTTTTCAGCTCTATCGAGCATCCCTATGGCTATCAACGAGTAGCCTATTAGGTCGCGGAATATGTCCTTGGATTGATCGCCTTTAGTAACAACTTTAAGCTGACCATCCGTACAGAAAGCCTTAGCTCTCTGGAATTTGTCCTGCATCCTGATGCAGACTCCAGTAAGAGGATGAACCCCGAACTCAGTTGAGCCATCAAAGTTAGCGAATGGGTTTTCGCAACTCTCACCTCCCGTGTAGTCCGTGTTCTTATTAGCAGTCATCTCCAATATGGATTCAACTTCATCTCGGCGGAACTGGTCCCACCATATCTTATCGAAGTCCTTCACGATTTAGAACGGTGCGTCGTCTATGTTTGGGGTAACAACAGGGACCTCCTGAATATTTTCAGATGCCTCTAGCTGTTTATCCTCAGGCGCGTAGTCCGCGGCTAGGGATAGCAATGGTTGGCCGCTCTTCCCTTGTTTCTTCCACCCCTTGAGGTAGTATAATCCTGGCTTGGTAACGAAAATCTTACCGTTGTAGTCTGGATGGTTTTCTTTCTGCTTGCGGTCATTGATGCCGAGCAGTCCTGTGTTTTCTCTGTATGTTGCCATATGTATGTATTATTATTATTATTGCGGGTTAAAATTCAGTAGTCTTGTTGACGGGCTTAGGACTGTCCTTGCCGTGCTTGTTGGTTGCATCTGGGTCCTTGGTATCATCGATAGCAAAGAGGCCGTTAAGCGCGTATTTACGTGCATAGGAACTAGCAGAGCCAGTGATCTGTGCCTGGTCCATTCCCTTCTTGGTCTCGGCGTGTTCCGCTTCTCCCTTTGAAGATAATAGGTCCGAGGTGTCGGTATCATAAAGAGTTGCTGTCGCTTCAACAAACAACTTGGCACCCTTCTCAACAATTTCATCGGATATAATTAAGCAACAACCCCACTCTGCCAGTAGTGGTTTTAGTGAAGTAAGAATATCTTCGCAGGATCGGTAGCTGTATCCACCGAATTTATTAGTCTGTCCCTTAGGAGCTATCAAAGAGGACTGTATCCCCTGTAGTTTTTTGCGTATGTTTTTATCTGTCATAACTTTGTTTTATTAGTTTACGGTAAAGTTCGGAGCGATGGTTCTGATTGGAACAGTTGTTGATTTCGTCCTCAGTTGCGCCAATGGATTCAAGTTCTAGTGTCTGCTCTTGGGCTGTCAACTTGTTTTTAAACTTGTTTGTAAGTTGTATAAGTCCCACGGGGTGAAGGACATCCAGGGTCTCTTGCTCAAGGTATGCGGCCATCGCATCAAGCACACCAGGTAAGTGTTCCTTCTCTCCCTTGCACATCCTCATGTAGAAGTTCTCCACCTTTCCTAGTAGGCTGTTTGCTTGTCTGGATATAACACCTCGGACCAACCCAGTCTGGTGGTCGTGGTCCAGAACCCAGTCATCTTTTTTTGTGGCAAGGATGGGACAGCACAGGGGCTTGTTGTTTTCTCTGTATTCTTTTATCTTATTTTGAGGTAAGTAAGTCATAATTATTTATTAAGTAATTGTACGGGGAGATTTAGGATGTCGCTCATCTTTACAATGCTGAGTAAATCGCTACGGCCGTTCCTCGTGTATCCTTTATACAATGCATCTGACCCACGGTTAACCTTGTCATCCAGGTTGCACTTCTTACTGGCCATTTCGTAAAGATACTTCCTCTTGATCAGAACAAAATCATCCTGCCTCTCGAAGGCAATGTAGTCCACATCCGATGCCAGCCACCCTCGGTCACCCGCAGTGTTCTTGAACTCCAGCCAGACCAGTTCGTCCTGCTCGGAGCTGTCGCTTCTATTGACTCTCTTGCGAGCCTTGACGTCAATCGTCCCCCGTTCGGTGATGTAATCAAAGTGCTTGTATTGCTCCTCAAGGGTTGAGCGCCTGTATTTTATACCTCGTTCATCGAGGATGTCTTGGAAGGATGTCTCGACGTTCTGGCCTCTGTTCCAGCTGGGGCTATCGATAAAATCAAATGTCTTCATGGTGCGGTAGGGGATTGGGTTAGTATTAAGTTACTTCTTCAACGGAAATTATCTTACCCGTGCCACCTCTCTTAAAAACACAGGTGCCAGTCTTGTCAGGGTTCTTCTGTAGTATTAATTTAACTGCATCGTTTGGGTTATGCGCCCACTTTAATGTCCGCCCTACGTATCCCTCTGGCATATCTTTACGGGTGTATTCAATCCTGTATTCAGTCATCGAATACCACGGTGAATCCTGCGCCAGCATTTGTGCCAATGACATTGTAATCAATCCATTCCATTGCCTCCAGGTCTGTCATGCCGTCATCGGACATAAAGATGTCCACCATCTTACTGTGCAGGTAGCACAATTGTCCTCCGTGATCTACGCCAATGACCGCCTCGTCGAGGCCGTCGAATCGGATTGCATTCGGGTCACAGCAATCCAAGTAGTATTCTATATCCTGAGTATTTTTTGTATCCATTACATTCTAAGTAGCCAATAAAGTTCAGCGCACTTCTTCGCTATCCTGATGCCTTCCTCCATTTGTTCTTGCTTCCACTCCTTGTGGTAGTGCTTCTTCGTTTCGCAGTCAACTATAACGGATATACAGGAGGGAAGGTATTCCAGATTGTGTTCCTTCATTAGCATAAATGCTTCTACTGCAAGCTGTTGGCAATCCTTGTCATAGGTCTTAGCCTTGCCCTTAGTGTTAGTCCTGCACTTGTAGTCCGCTAGAAAAACTTTGCCCTCGGAGTCATGGCCAATGAAGTCCACGCTCCCCGCAATCTTGATTCGGTTATTCGCTATGATGCGCTCACAGGCTATTGGCTTAACGCCATTGTCCCGAACCCACTCCACGAATGGCATCGCCCACTCGTCCCATGCACTGGGCTGTGGCTGATCCTCGGCTCCCAAGAATTCGTATTGAATATGATCCTCAATAACCTTGTGGACTGTCGTGCCGAACGTGGAGGATTCAATCGTGTCCCCCGTAATCGGGTGCGTCCTTGTGCCGTAGGTCAAGCGCTCAATCTCCTGCCATACTAGGTTCGGGTACTCTCTTGCCAGGGAGGTGATCATCCTGGGCTTGTAGATGCCGTCAAGGAATGCGTCCTTTACTATCCCCAGAACGGTGGTCACCGATGGGTAGACCTTGTGTTGCTTCCGAGCCTTTGCGGGCGTCTCGATATCTGGTTCAAATTCTGGGTTCAGGACGTCGTTGCAATTGTAGAAGTGAGCCATAATATTTTTTGAAAAAAAAGGGTGAAGGGCTATAAAAGCCCCCCACCCTATCGGTGTCAACCCCCTTATGTGGGTTCAGATTTCGTCTTGGTCCAAGATGAAGTTAAGCACGTCACGCAGGGCGTCCAAGTCAGAGCATTCGTCTGTATCGTAATCGTGCTTGGCCAGCTCCGAGGATTCCGACGTTAGGATGAATACAGTTCTGAACTCTGGCTTTATTATATTGTCCAAGTAGATTGATTTAAGGTGCCTGTGCGCCATCAGAGCAAGTAGCTCCGTGTCGGTGCGAGGCGTTAGTTCGGTCTGGATCGGCATGATGTACTGATCCCCCGCTTCCAGTTGTCCGACGCGAGCATCGGAGAATCTGCCACGGAGTCCCATGGCTGATACGATTTCATCATGAGGCAGGCGTATGGCTGGCCCATGTGGGTATGTGTGTATTTTTATTTTCATAATTATTCTGGTTCGTTGAATACTTCGTCTTGGCACTTCTGACATAGTCCAGATATCGCGTATTCGGTAACGGACAATGCGTCGGTGAATTCATTAGCCTCCTCCTTACAGACAGCGCAGATGCCAGTCTGCACCGCCTGCTTGGGGGAGATTCCATTGAGGGCTTCCAAGAAAGCCTCAAGCTCTGGGTGTCGTTCAGCTGGTTCTACCATGATGATACGCTTACCTTGCGGGAGGTCTTGGTCAAGTCTAGATATCATGGCTGGCTACTGTTGGCTCCTCGAAGGCCGTGAGTATTTGTTTGATGGATAAGGTGCCGCCGTCATCGTCCTCGATGTGCGTGTGGTCAGTGTGCTTCCGTATGTGGTGCAACAGGGTGCGAACGAGATCCTTTGGATACCAAGTGGAGCCATCGTTTACTCGCTCAATGAGCATAGCCTCACCTTCTAGGGTTCTGGGTTCTGATATTACCCTGCATTTGGAATCATTCCAAACACGCCCCTTCACGCACCAAGCGTTGATGGTGTTGCTATCCTCGCAGTAGTCCAAGTAGTCACCACCGCAGTTGTGAACCAGCTTGAACAGGAACTCTATCTTCTTTTCGATTTGTTTTTTCGTCATGTTATTTGTTTTTGATTATTTTTTCTGTGGATGTATAGTAGTTACATAGCTGATCGATACTCATGTCATCGAGAGGAATAAAATCTTCGTCCCATCTCTCAAACTTCTGTCGGTAGGCCATGCATCTCCGCATGACATCTGTTTTTTCATCAATGGTTTTTAGGTATGCTTCTATGTCCATGTCGTTAGTTATTATTAAGTAAGTCCGTGAGCCTGTCGATGTTGGCATGATCGTCCACGCCAGAGAATAAGATGAATCCTATCTCTCGACCGACTGAGTCCATCGGCTTTCCGTATTCCATGTAGCTGAACTTACCCCAGTCTGGGATGTAGTAAACAGTCACGGAGCTGTCGGATGCCTTAATTGATTTACCGTTAGGCGTTACTGCTCTCACGAACTCACCTGTCACGTTGCCAATGTTGGCTAGTGAAACGAAGGCTCGGAACGGGTTAGCGTCCACGCACCATCCGTGAGATGCTGTGATTAAGTAGATGCCACCACGGGCGTTTGTATTGTGCATTTGTGTCATAATTATTTTCTGTAGTGTTCAACCATGCTCTTCACGCTCTCTTGGAGTTCGTCGATTATGGCCTGTGGGTTAACGCCCTCGGCTATCTTGAGACTGTCGAGGATCTTGGAGTCCGACGCCCGACTGCCGAGCGTTCGACCGAAGCCGTATCGCCCGTCAGTGAAGGCATAGCGTCCGTATGAGGTGTCCATTAACACCATAGGTTTGCCTTCCACAATGTATGCCTGACCAATCCGTAGGTGTGAGCCATCGGGGGCAAGGCTGTGTTGGTTCTCTAGTTCAGTGATGGAGTCCTGCATTTTAATTAAGTCCTCCTTCGTTACGTCCTCTGGCTCATCGAGTAAACAGGCTACGTCGATGGACAGGTCAGATATTATTTCGGTTATAC
>TARA_R110000737_G_scaffold48938_1_pt1 | contig 24316 bp, 26 predicted proteins | sample TARA_R110000737 | Tara Oceans TARA_R110000737 (sample SAMEA4398027) | marine metagenome | biome: Polar Biome; feature: [SRF] surface water layer (ENVO:00010504); material: water (ENVO:00002006), including particulate matter (ENVO:01000060) such as... | depth 5 m | reverse complement strand
GGGGTAGTTGCAACAGTTGCTGGGGGAAGATCTCAGATTGTGATGGATCTTATCCTAAAAATGCGGAATAGAAGTCATAAGCGTCAGCAAGGAGTAGCTGCATCAGTACTGACTGAGGTAATGGGTGCGACCGATAAAAATGCTGTAAACCTTGAATTACTTAATGAAGGTAATGCCAGGGAACAAAGTGTTATGCGTACTATGCTAGACATAAGCAATACTGTGATTAGCGTATTTAAAGTAGAACCAAACAAAGCACAAGCTGCAGCATTAACTGAAGTGCTTCGCAGCGACATGTCTGCGTTAGGTGAGCATTACACTGTTGCTGAATTAGAGCAGTTATTAAGCGACCCTAAAGTACGGGCGGCTGCTATTGCTAAATGGGAAGCTCAAATAGCGACTGACCTAAATCAAATGAATTTAGATGAAAGTGAAGTTACAACTAGATTCGGGTATTACAGTAATCAAGCTAAGTACTTAGCTCACAATATGGTTACTGGTAAAGTTTATTCTGAAAATTTGATGATGAATGCGGAAACTATAGCTGGATTGGCAAAGACTTCACGCAAAGGCTCTGTGACAGTTGCTGACTCTAAAACCCTGGTCAAGTCTATTGATCCATTGGTTTCTTTGTACGCGCTTGAATACATGGCTTCTACAACACGTACTACACTTGTTGACGTATTTCGGCAAGAAGCTAATCGTGATGCAGAAGAAGGGAACGGAATTGAATATATATTAGCACTCCATTCTTATTTGAAAAAAGATGCACTGGAGAATGAGTTTCAAGGAATTGGTACTCATATGATAAAAGGCCATACCAGTGAAATTTATGACCCGCATGTTGAGTTAGTTGCTGCTACACCCCTTGAAGGTGAGGCTTTATTGGCTGCAGGGTACAGTAAATTAGATCAAGACGGTTTATTGCAAGATGATGCTGATCCAACAGGAACGCGTTCATTATATACATTGCGTGGTCGGGGGCTGTCTGAAACAGTGTCAGGGGTAATTAGTTGGGGCAGTTTGAGGGCTAAAGGCTATAAAATTAACAACTCCGTTCTTGATCTAGCGTCTGGGGAAGTTAAGCGCCAAAGTTCCAAATTAGCTGGAGACATTAGTAAAGCTAAAGAAGCTTCAATTGAAGCTCTGTTTACTCATGATCCAGATTTAGATCCTAGAAAGCTATCTATGTCTAATAAGATGGTTCCTGTTCTAAACCAAAATGGAGATGCTGTTAACTACCGTTACTTGATGGAAAGTGACACAAAAGATCGCGTATTAGTAAGGGACAACAGATTTAACAAAGTATTGGGACATATGGCCGGTACTGCCATTAATAAAAACAAAGCTCCTTTGTTAAATAAAGATGGGATTCAAACGCTATACGAGCAGTCAAAGGCTGAGTATGCAAAAGATCCAGATGCGTTTATAACTATTGGGCCTAATAGTACTGACCCAGAATTGCAAGAACGCTACCGGCTGTTACCAGAAAAAACCAAACGGGATATCCGTAAAATCTGGGGCAGTAATGAAATGCGTGTGCGAAACGACGTTTATAACGTTATGTTTGGGTACCGTAAACACAGTATAGGAGACATGTTCAAAAAAATTGCAGAAGACCGTTCAAGGTTTGAAACTGTCGTGGTTTGGGCTCTTACAAACACCCCAATTATACCGACTAAGCTTGGGTTAAAGCCTATGGGTGAAACGGCAGCACTACGTATAGTGCAGCTTGAAAATGCTTGGCAAGAAATTGTTCGGGTAGTAAAAGATATTTGGGTTATAAAAAATTTAGTGACACTCATAGGAAATGAGTTCTCAAACTATACGGTATTGGCGTTATACGGGGTATCTCCTATAGAGTACGTTAAGATGCGGGTTACAGGACAAGCTGCAACTTCAAATTACTTAAAGGATAGAAAAGCTCGGGATAAGCTTCAACTTGAAATTAATATAGGAATACTAAAAGGAAAGGCGCTAACAAACGCGCAGCAAGAAGTGATTATTCTAAACGACACACTGGAAAAGAATCCTGTGCATGTATTGATGGACTCTGGATTGTATCAAACAGTTGCAGAAGATCTAGCCACAACTGACGAAGACCCGTTTTCTTATAGGTCTAAGTTGACTGAAGGGATTGAAGCTAAAACAGCTTTTGTTCCTGCAGGTGTTAAAACTGTTGCCAAGAATCTTCTGTTAATGCATGGAACTCCCGGATACGATTTACTAAACCAAGCAACTATTAGATCAGATTTTGCAGCTAGGTTTGTTTTGCATGAGCATTTAACTCAACGAAAGAAAGACCCTGTAGACAGTAAAGAGGCTATAAAAACTGTCCGTGCAGCTTTTGTAAATTATGATGTTCCAACTCACAAAGGGTTACAGTACATAAATGATATGGGTTTCTTACCGTTTACTAAGTACTATTTACGGATTCAAGTTGCTATTTTTCAAGCTGTAAAAAGTAATCCTGGGAGAGCCGCTGCGCTGTTAGCTATAGGCGACATGTTTGGTGGGCTGCCTCATATATTAGAATCTAGTCTAATTAATGATCCTGTTCCAGGCTCATTAAGTATGGGGGCGTTAGAATTGCCTGGATCAGTTAAAGAAATCTTACCAATAAAGATGTTAATGTCAGCGTTTTAATTAGTCATCAAACGAAAGCCCCTTTCACAAGGGGCTTTGAGTTAATAACTGATTAAGGGTCTGGGGAACCTTTGTCAGTACAAGCTTCATAGATACCTACAGCTACTATGCAGACCAGTAACAGTATTCCCACTATGGTAGCGAGAAAACTTATTAGTGTTCCACCAAATACTACAATCGCTAATATTAGCGCGCAGATAAGTGCTGCACCTACTATTGAAGATAAACCATAGACGAAGTTACGAAGAGTCTTAAGCATGGTTTACGATCCTCCGAAGAGACTCGCACCTTCTGCTAAATCGTCATCTACGTCTACAAGATCATTTTCAGGCGAGCTGTCACTCTTAAGAGTACTAAGCGCAGAAGGAACTGCGCGAGGTGTAAGAATATTCTGTGGAGCATTATCTGTTACCTCTATCTCAGTTGTGATTGTGTTGCCTTGGCTTCGAGCTGGCCTAAACGCTATTTCGCCCACTGGGCTTGTGATGCCCATTTTGAGTACATAATCGCGTACAGCTATCTCTAATTCAAGCTGTTTCAATTGAATTTGCATAATTGGTCCTATATAAGGGGTTAATTGGAAAAGGCTAAAAGTTGTTGAAACATTTGAGACTGAGTGCCTGCGCGTATAGCGCCAATGGCGTCTGCCATGTGTTCAGCTTTACCCTGTACAACTTGTTTTTTGCCTTTGTTCTTGTACATCGGCCATGGAGCTTTCGGGTGTTTCTCTAATGCCCAATCGATCATCTGAACCTTGGAGGCATTTTTATTACCTACAGCCGCCAGTTTTACTTCGGTTGGGGTCACTTCGAAAAACGGTATCCCTTTCTGTCTTAAAGCTCCTAAAAGGCCGACACATATACCATAAGAAGCCATTGCTCTAGCGCTTTGACTGCCTATGGGTACTTCAATAAAAACTGCTTGGGCATCAACAACGACATTTGATATAACAGTCATTAGTTGATAAGCAGCTTCTAAGTCTTTACTGTTTTGTCTCACATCCTTACTTTTAGTAATGACAGGTGAGATAGTTCCAAGGTTGGAGATATCCAAGGACTTAGACTCGCAACAGTAAGTTCCAGTTGCCCATCCCCAATTTCTTAGGGACGGGTCAAAACCAACAACGTTAAGTTGCTTATTCATGCGCCGCCGAATATGCTAGACGTTGGTTTAGCTGTGGCAGCTCCAGCAGCCGCTCCAGAAAATGCTGCAGACTGTGTAGCAGACGCATCAAGCTTAATTGATTCGTCTTTAACAGTGCCCTCAAACTTCTTAAGCCATGCTGTAATAGCAGTTGCTTCTTCAGCTTGATTTGTAATCTCTGGAACAGTTTTGTTATCTGAAGCACGGAAAATCTTAGTAACCCTGTTTTCTTCTTTGGTTTCGCCAGTGTTAACCCAGCTGTCACCAACTAAAGTGTTCTTGGATACAATTTTTTTGACAATACCAAAGATTGCTTCTTTTCCAATTAGATCCACGATTACTGGAACAGTAGTTGGCTCTTCTTTTCCTGTTTTGTAATCCCAGATTTTGATTACTTTATCTTCGGTTTCCGCTTCCGAACCCTTAACACCTAATGTTAATAAGCAGAGGCTCTCGAAGACTATGAAATCTATAAGATAGACTTTTTTGTTATCCCGAGTGTAGTAATTAAGGTTTCCTTTCGCATTACCTGACTGAACCCAGAGTGTTGTTTTAAACTCACGGCCAGCAGAAGTAGACATTACGATGTTGACCCCAATAGCTCCACTTTTTGCTTTGGAAACATAGGCCATTGTGACGACTCCATTGTAAGTATTAGAGTCTAGTGGGCCTCCCATACCAAAGTTGTCTGTTTCGCCTTGTACTTCATCGGAGGTTGTTAAACTTGATAATATAGACATATATAATTCCTGGTTTGTTGTATAAAGGTTTATGCTTTGTCAGCACGGGTTTGTGCGGCTTGGTCTGAATATTGAAAGCCCTCGTAGCGCACAGATAATTTGGCAATATTTTGGGCTAAAACTTCATCCCTCGATATATTCAAACTTTGACGTAGGCCTTCGTGGTAAAACTCAATGTCCCCTGATTCTTCAATCAAGTTAACTTCGTCTAATGGTTCTTCTTTGAAAATGTAATTATGTACAGATTCTAAGACTTCAGCCGCTTCACCAAATATGCCTAAAGCCATATGTAGCAAATCGCACTGTTCTGCGGTTAGTGGAACACCTGGGATAATCCTAGACGGGAAGTGTTTAAAGCCTCCGACTTTATTGTAGATAACCTGTTTTTTTACAGTGTCTAAAAGCGTACCAACTGCGATAGCTTCTTCAGTCACTTCACGTAAAAGGTTAAAGTTACCTAGTGTCATGCTGTCTAAGATTTCTTTCCCTGGCTTAGCTAGTGCACTGACCATTTCTGGGTGGGTAGGCGTCATGCTACAAGCTCCTCTTCAGCATAGTATTCCTGCAGGCGATTAAAGACTTTTTGCATGTCGTTATCGATGTAGGTTTCTTGTTGCTCAAACAAGCCTAGGGGGCCACGTAAACGTTCGTTCACAGTTTCTTTAGTAAGCCTTGTTTGAAACACGTATTTGAATCCCAGTGTTTCTTCGTCTTCTGTTGTTACCAATAAATCAGATTTGTACTTATCAATCGTTTTTAGTGGCACTTTCTTAGCTGCAATTACAACTGAGAAATAAGACTCAATGCCCTGGTTTTTAAGGGCACCCTTAACAGGGACTTTAGTTTCTACGGCCATCTCTACTTCATTGAGCTGATCGAGAGTGTGAGCAGTAAATACGACTTTCTTAGATGATTTAGCTACGTAGCGTTGCATCAAGGTTTTGAAGTATTGAGCAAAATCACCCCAAGCTTTCATAGTATTGGTGCTAGGCAGCACATAGACTGATTCGTACATATCTAAAAGATAAGTAACTGAGTCTATAACAATCGTGTGAACATCTGGTTGAGTTTCAGCAAAGTCAAAAGCTTCATAGACTTGCAGAGGATCGGTGATCTTGAATTGCTTGAACTTGCTTTTAAATGGCAATCTCTTGCCAGCTTCACAGTTCAGGTACATAACACCTGCAGGATTATCGAGATTCATAAATGAAGCTGATTTACCTGCAGCAGATTTACCACAAACAAGTACTAGTTGGTCATTAATATCTTGGTCCATTGTTCTCTCTCTTTTATATAAATTAAGAAATCGCAAAGCTCACGGAGTGAGCTATGTTATCTTGCTGAAATGGCTTTAGTTACAGTCTGCATAACAGTTCCAGCTAATTCAGCTTCAGGTAAAGAATCTGGCATCTGACTATTAAGGTTTAGTACTTGTTTCCAGATATTGTCGTAAGAAAATCCACCATCAACAAGAATCATGCAGTATTTGTGCAGCATGTTGTTTCTGTTGCCGTCACCACTGTTGTTCAATACCCACCTTTCCAAGTTACCCAATCCTTGTTGACTTAAGTTCAGTTCTTTTAAGTCTTCGTTCTTGGTGGTCTTAGGAATAAATGGAAGAACATCAATCAATGTGCCATCTTGATAATGAAAATGACCTTTGTGTGAAAGCCATTTGCGAGCACGCTGATTAGTACCGTCGTCAACTTTAAAAGGAAGCCAGTCGAACAGATTACGCATAAACTCTTTGTAGTCTTTAGCATCTAGCTTCAAGACGTAGTTGGTAGGTAAAATGATACGAAAACGGTGATCGTCAAGTGTGTGACGCTTAGTGGTATAGAACAAAGCTTTGTAATCTTTTAGCATTAGCATAGCCGTACTGATGTTTACGCCATGATCAATATCTAAAACAATCATATTAAAGCCAGCTATTGCTTTGTCTTCGGTACGATGCCCTTCTTTGAAATGGTGTGTGCACCAGTGCATCCCTTGATGCTGAGTTAGTTTAGTAAGTTCACTAAACGCTGCTAAGTCGCTTTTATATCCCGTGGCTAAATCATTGCTATAACTGACTGTGAGTTTATCAAGGTCAGTCTGCTCTAATGTCTCGCCAGTAAGAAACTCAATACCATCTTCAAAGGATTTTTTGATGATGATGTTGTTGCGATAACCATAAGCGATTGCAAGTTGCAGCATTTCTGCTTTTTGCGGAGCTGGTACTTTGAAGAAAGGTAAGTCTTCAAGCATATCTGCAAAAGTAACAGGACGTTTAACTTCAGCAATGTACTTAGCTAATCGAACATGAGCGCGGTCACGGGTTAACATTAGATCAAAAGCTTTACCAGATTGCTCTGCAAGTTTGATCGCATGGTAAGCGTGCTTTGTAGTAAGCTCAGGAGAGCCATCAACAAATGCGTAAGCGCCTGCAAGTTTTAAAGCTTTGAAGTAACGGTGTGACATTTCTGCTTTACGCATTTCGTCATGCTCACCTAACTTATTGGCTTCAGCAATGCACTTCTGTTCGTACTCAATAAAGAGCAAAGTTGTTTCTTCTGATACATGGAGATTTTTACCAACTTGAGCAATGTCTGCCATATCACCTAAACGATCAGAAAGATCTTCAATGAACTGATCAGTGGTACTGTCAGTACGTTGAGCTAGTACTTCAGCAGGTGTAAGCCCTTCAGTCCTTGAGTGACCTTTAGCGTAACCAAAGAAACAGCGTCTGCCATAACCTGTGTCGAGCATAGAGGTATACTCGTCTTCAGTTTTAGAGCCATTAAGTAATCGTGCAGGTGTGCCAAACAAAAGCATATTAGTTGGTGTGCGGCCTTTAATTTCTTCAGTGCGTGTGTTATCAACAGTGTTTTTGGTTAACTTCTGTTTAATAATACCTACGTCGTACAATTCTAAGAACGAGCCTAAAACGTCAACGTTACCTAAAAGATTGGAACCTATCTCATCGATCTGAAGATTCATCGAGCCAGCGTTTGCCATAAGAAGTTTATGCCTGGCTTGTTTCACTGCAGGTGCTGTACCTGAATCAAAACTAAAAACGAATTCGCCTGCTACATCAAATTCTTTCTGTACTCGCGCTAACTCGTCAGCAGGGTCTGTTGAATTACGGGTTGCTCTCTTTTGAGCAAGAGTGTTTAAGTGCTGAGCAGCTAATGCAGGGAATGTGCTTTCAGTAAAGTTATGCTGAAACTGATCAATAACTCGTTCTTCGAGTACATTAGTTGCTAAGCCTTTGCCTGAACCTGACGTAGCTAAACCAATAGCGTACATGTTTATTGGAATTTCTCCGCGATCTACAGTGCTAATGTTGCAACGCATTGAAGAAGCGACTACTGAGAAATAGTAAGCAACAAGTACTCGAAAGAATAATGGATTGCTGTTTTGAGTTTTCTTGCAGAGCACATCAACCAGTTTTTCAGCGGTCGGGTGAAACTCCATGTCTTCATAGGATTTCATTGAATTACCTCTAGTTTAAAGTTTGAGAGAGCCGTCAGCCAAGTAGATATCTTTTTGTGAACATACTGGGTATGCCTGACAGAATTTACAGGCAATAACTTGCCCTGGGGTTTCAACTACGATGCCTTTTCCTCCGTCTTTTACTAGACGGTCATAGGCTTCTCCAGAAGTCTCAAAGTTCTTAGTGCTTCGAGTACGTTTGGCAGGGTCACGGTAATACTTAAATGCAGGAGCTTTGCGCCAAAGTTCTGCGTCATTACATTGCGGGATCTCTGACTCATCTTGAGCTTTGTACATCTCAAGTTGAGTGAGCTTTCCTCTAATGTAATCTTCGGTATCATCGAGGGACAGTAGTGGAACAAGTAACTGTTCTACTTGTCTTGAAGGGTACTTAGGGTCTGACTTAGCTCTAGTAGCCATAAAATCAGTAAAGAAGAACTGAATTGCAATATGGTCTTCTGTTATACGTTTACCCTGGTCAAGCCAACGATAGATACTACCTTGTAGCTGGTAGTCGTCTGTCTTAGTGTTGTTAGTCCACGTGTATGTAGAAGTAGATTTAAAATCCTCTAAGCGACCTTCAGCAATAAAATCAAACTTACCTGAGATAGTTGTTCCCATAAATTCACGGAACATGCGTTGTTCCATGTAAACGGGGATTTCATTAGGTAAAGGATCATGCTCTGGGTTTACAACAATACGGTCTATAACTTTTTGGGGGTAACCTAAAGCTGCCATACCTTGCTTATAGTTATCGCCTGACCAAGCTTTTTCAAGACCGTCGTGTATCGATGTGCCCATTCTGGATTTAACAAAAGAAGTAATATCAGAGCGGCCCATTTCTTTGGGCACACGTTTAGCTAGGACTTGCTGTCTTACTGGCTTCATTAAACCAGTTGCTGAGATTGTGTTAGGTACGTAGTCGTAATGATCCGTAGCCAGATAAACTGCAACTGACAGAGGCACACCCGTTTCATTGAGGTATTGGTTCATAACCATTCCTTTAAATATTTCGGTGGGGGTACTGAGATTAATGAGGTCTAAAAATGTTTTCTGATTTATTTTCAGTTAAGTAAGGTTTCAGAGCGTTTTCCATTTCTGTTACAAAACCTTGATGCACAGTAAGGTCAGCTCGATTTGTTTGAGTCAAAAAAGGGCCAGTTTCAAACTGGTAATAAACTTGAGAGTCATTAGAAGTCAGATGGATTGAGCTGCAGATGCTTACTGAGTACTTATTAAGCAACTCAGACAATTCTTTAAAAAAGCGAGTTTGGTACTGTATTGATTTTTTAACGTCAATTCCGGGTTGTTGCATTAGGGTTCTCCTAGTCAAATTGAAGACAAAATAAACTTCCCCACAAAGAGGTAAAAAAACCAATGAAATCAAGGGTGTAATTTTTGAGATTGATTCTTGCTGCGGGGAAACTAAATGGGTTTAACTTGTTGAATTATAACGGTTTTATGGGGATAGGGTTATTGGCTTTTAACCAATTGGTCGCTGGTTCGAATCCAGCACGGCCCACCATTTTACCCTTGAAAATCAATGACTTACGGGGCGCAATTAAGTTGCCCTGTTAGAATTTTACCCCACAAATCACGATCTACCCCACAGAATGAGGTTTTACCCCACAAACGAGTGTGGTTGTTGCTCTATTTTTTGACGACTGTAAAGCCCTTTGCGGGAGTCACTGTAGCGCCTCTACGACGGTAAGATTTCCGAGTTGTGGCTGCGTTGGTGTGATTAAGTAATTTCTGAGCTTCAGCAAGAGAATCTTCATCAGACCCCACTTTGGCACGTAAGTCGTGTTCAGTGAATGAAACTTCCAATGTTGTCTTTTCAAGCGCCTTTTTCATGGATCGCTGCCATATGGACTGGAATCCAGATGCCTTGCGATTTTCCATGCTGTAGTAACTCTTGCCCTTTCTATTAAAGAATAGCCACGGTGACATGACTGGCACAGTTCGGGTTGAGTTGAAGTCGGCATAGTATTTCTGCACAACTTCTAAAGCTAGCTTGGCTGTGGTCGGTTCCCCATCTTCATCATAAAGTGCAAAGCTGATAGGATCGCCTGTCTTTATGTTTATTGAAACCAGCTCAGTCGCAGTGATGTCTCGGTTCTTTATAGTCAGTAGATCTTGCTGACGCAGCCCAGTAACACCTTTTAATACCACATACGCTACTAAGAATGGATTAGCTACACGAGCCCATTCTTGAAGTTCCCAGTTCTCTACGTAACGTTTCCGTGCAGGAAGACTAAACTTAGTAACTTTCTTGTTCGTCATGGGATGATCTGAAACGATGCCCCATTCTATTGCCCGGGTGAAACAATGACTGAGCACCTCAAGATCGAGGTTAGCCTGCTTCTTGGATCTAGTCCTGGCAATGCGGTCTCTATACTTATAGATGAACTGTGGTGTGATGATGGCAACTAGGTTATCTCCCATAGATGGGCGTAACCTTCCCAGGGACCGGATCTTGGATTCCCTGGTATTAGCACTCTCGTGCTCTGGTACTACTTCCATAAGGTAACGATCAAATAACTCACGCATTAGCGTAATACATTCGTCGGTCCCATATAGCTCTGAGAAACGTTTGTAGGCTCCTGATAAGGATTTTCCTAGTGAAATCTCCTTCTTTCCGTCATGCATATGATGCATGGCTGGCGGTACTCGATAAAAGTATGTGTCATTTTTAAGTCGCCAGTACTTAGGAAGGACTTTATTTTTAGGTGATCGCTTATTCGAAGGCATGAGAATGTCCTAGATTAACGTCAAGATTGGTTCGGGTTTAGAAGGTGCTTCTGCTGCATTACCTTCAAGATTAGCACGAACTACTAAAGGTGTTCCATCAGGGCGAACTCTGAAAGGAATGTCCATCTGTGCGAGTGCTGTACACTGTTTCCTTGATTGGTTGAAACCAGTCACTAGTTTAATCTCTTGTGGAGAGAGTACGATTAAGCCCATGAGGCCTCCTTTGTTAATTGAGTTTGGCTGTACGCTCGTTTTCCTGCATATGATTACGTCACCGAGGATTAGCCGCTGCCTATTTTTGTTTTCGCAATATGGGAAAATAGAAGTGACACGAGCGCTTTGGGTATCATGGCAGCCAGCCATTAAGGGAGTCGGTGCAAAAAGGTACACCATGGTGACAACCACTTGTTTATTTAAGCTCCTTCTCTATAAAAGGAAGAGCTGCTTTAATTACTTGTAAATACTTTCTAGCTTGACGATCTCCGATATCAAACATCAAACCAATCTCTCTACTATTAATAACCTGCATACATTGGAGAATAGTGAACACGCTGTTAATACTGATTGGTTTATTGTGGTTCTCGTTTTGAACTAAGCCAGTAAGGACATCTTGCAGTGGGTGGTTAAAAATTGAATCAATCCCCTGCACTTCTTTATAGACAGTGTTGGTGACGTTTGTAGCTGCGGGTTGGCGTCTGTAAGTACCTTTTTGGTGGTACCTAATACGACCAGTTCGTGCTTTGCCAAGTTGTTTTTTGAGGTATGGCATCTCATCAATTGGTAAAATATCCAAAATAAAAACTCCTTATAAATCAATAACATAAACGGCCCCATAATATATAGAGACTTGGGACAACTTAAGGTCATCCCATCAGGCACGTTACCGTTTACCTGCACGCCTCCAGCTTTCGCCTTAATGCCCTGCATTAATCCTTAGCTCCAATGAAATCCAATGATTTCAAAACGGGCCCAGCTCACGGAGGGAGCATTTCTTAAATCCTATCTCTCCTCTTTCGGTGACTACATGACACATGTAGCGCAGCGCCAGCGGGAGCGAAGTGTGTCATGTAGGAACCATTACTCCCTTAGGGAAACCCCTTTCTTTTATGAAAATGTAGGGGAATCCCTAATCGGAACTATCACGGCATCCGCTGACGCTACGCCGCTCTGTCCCATTAGGGATTCCCCTAGGGACCACTCTTATTAATGTATATATAGAGAGACTTAGATTTATCAGAAAAGAATGTGGGTAATAGGTATAAAACCTACAGTGATTCAATTTGGTTTCTTTAAAGGAAAGTTAAATGCGTATAAGTAACGCTGCAGCGATCGTAGCTTTGAATGCAATGAATGCCTTAGCTGATAACGGTGGGTACATTAAAGTCTGGTCAGGGAGCGCACCTGGAACTTGTGCTGATCTTGATGCAGGTAGTCTTCTAGCTACATTGACCTTGAGTGTTGATGCGTTCAGCACTGCTACAGATGGAGGTGGATACGCTACAGCACAAGCTCAAGTTATTGGAGCTGATGTATCTGCTGATGCTGGAGGTGATCCAGGGCATTTTAGAGTTTACGGTGCTAACGATGAATGCATCCTGCAAGGATCTGCAGGTGATTCCACTTCAGGAGCTGAGCTAGTGTTTGATGCGACTACTATTAACTTAGGCGAGTCTGTCAATATTGTGAATTTAACTATTACTTTACCGGAAGCTTAATATGACTACAGGAACTGGTGAAGTTGGTTTAGTAGGTTTTCAAGCGACGGGCACAGGTATCATATTAGAAGATGCTTTTTTGCCTAATCATGGAGGCTTTTGTGGCACTGGATTTGGAAATATTAGCCTTCCCGGCGATCCTAATTTAAGTGCTCCAAATCTTTCTGCTTCATCTGCTTTTGGGGGAATCTTGGTCAGTTGGACCTATCCAACTCTTAACCCTAATGCTGTTGCTCATGTCCTTCTATATAGAGGAACAGAGAACAACTTTAATACGGCTTCTTTACTACGAACTGTGACTGGTGATTCCCACTTTGATCGAGCTTTTACAGAAGCAGACATTGTTTACTATTACTGGATTCAGGTGGTTTCAGTCCAAGGTACAGTAGGTACTGTTATTGGGCCTGCTTCTGCAGTTATGCAGGCACCTATGCAAGAGATAATTGATGGGTTGGTGAATAAAGTTACTTCAAGTACTTTAGATACTGCTTTACGTGGGGAAATAAATTCTATTTTAAGTAACAGGGCCATTTTAGATGTTGAAATTTCGGAAAGATTAGCAGGAGAAGTTTTACTAGCTCAATCTATTTTTGATACTGTAGCTGATTTAAACACCATAGACACGTTGGTAACTACTGAAACTAGTCAACGTATTTTAGCTGACGCCGCTCAGGTAAATCAAATTAGTGTCATACTGGCACAAAATGGAGCAAACAGTGCTTCAATAATTGAAACCAACGAGGCATGGGCAGACGGAGTTAGTGCTGTTGCAGGTACAGTAAATACCCTTTCAGCCACTGTAGGCGATAACACTACTGCGCTGGAAATCACTGCTGAAGTAGTTTCTGGAGAAGGTGGGCTAACTTCCCAGTACATGGTTAAAATTGAAGACGGTAGTGGTTTAATCGCTGGGTACGGTCTGTATAACGATGGCGTGGCTACACAATTTGCAATTCGAGCAGATACTTTTTCTGTTGGGTCAGCAACATACGCTGATGTAGTTCCTTTTATTATTGATACTGTTGATGGTGTCCCTACTATAGCGTTAAACGCTGCGACACTTATCCCTGATGCCTCTATAGGCAACGCTAGTATTGGCAATACAATTCAGTCTACAGGTTATTCAGCTTCGACTGCGGGTTGGCAACTTAAGAAAGACTTTGGTCTCACACTGCGAGGTGCTGGTGGGGCTATTCAAATGCAGGTTCTGACTGGTGGAGGAACTGAGTTTGGATCAGATATTAGCAATTCAGCACAGACCTACGCAGCAATTACAGGCACTAAGCCGCCAGAAAATGCTGCTGCAAATGCGCCAAGTATTGGTGCTAAAAGTAATTATGTTACTTTTGCTGAAGCAAACACTGGTGAAATTTACATACATGGTTTTAACGCTGAAGGTCAGGCAGCTAACATCGCAGGATACATAAGTTACAACGGCGAGCAGATCAGTATTCAGGGTAATATCTTAACTGGTACTGCTAATTCAACTGGGTTTTTAATGTATGACCCAGATCCGGCAGACTTAACAGGATATACACGGCCTTATTTAGTTAACTCTGTGGGATACAACAAAGTATTTGCAAAAAAAGAAGGTCAGCAATGGTATTACGATAACAACAATTCTTGGGTTCCATTTACACCGAGTGCCACCGCTTTAGTATTTGGTGACGCTATTACGGCTGCTACAGATGTGGTGGATTCAGCTAATGCTTGGGGATATGGTCGTTCTCCCGCATCAATAGTAGATCCTAACGCTGATGTTACAGACTACGATAGCGAGTTAATTAGCAACGCTAAATTAGATATCCCGCCTAACGCTCTCATTAACCCAACGGCCATTCACGAAACTAATTATTGGGAAGGTTCTTTCTGGGATACTGCAATGGGGCCGTATGGAGAAGGCGGATTTTTTTATCTTAGCACAGGTGCTACTGCTACCAGCGAAGTTATGTATCAAGATTTAATACCTTGTGCTGCTGGAACAAATTGGACGCTCTCTGCCGAACTCTACTCTAGCGGCAACACAACTGGGCATTTTGCAGTTGATGTAATTTTTAGAGATGCGAATAACAATACTACTGCGGAAGGGCCACAAGTAACTGTTTATGCAGATCAATCTTGGACACGAATGAGTGGCAACTTTAATAATGTTGCTCCTGCTGGAACAACACAGATGACTGTCAGGATTTTTAGGGCTAATGCTGATGGATTTTCAGGTGTTAGGAGAATAAAACTAGAAAGAGGCACAAACACAGGTACTGCTTTTGTTGGTGCTTCTAGTGGGGCAACAGTCGGGGCTACATGGAGTACCAACGTTACTGGTCAGCCGAGTGATACAGAGCTTTCTGCTAGCACTGGTATGCTTGAAACTTTTCAATATGACTCTATTTCTGAGCTTCCTTGGACTGGACTTTCCAATGGTGCAGGGGAATTAGAATTAACGATAGCAGCAGGTGGAGAAGTTGGGGGAAAAGTTCTACAAATTGGCAACAATAGTGGTAATGATGAGGCTTGGCTTGTTTTTAATAAAAGTATTCCTTATGACCCTTCAAAGATTTATAGAATAGCCTTCAGAGTAAAAAGGCTTTCGGGAACAGGAGTTTTGTATCTTGGTGTTAGTGGGAGAAACGCAACTGATACTAACTGGGTAAACAAGAACGGGTCTGCTAGTTATAGCGTTCAGCATTATATTGCTGCATCAGGCGCTACTCCAGGTACTGAGTGGGTTACGTATGTTGGATTCTTTTCAGGCTCTAATACTACAGGAAATGGAGTTACTACCAATTCTTATGATAATCCAGCAACATTGCATGAAGATGCTAAATACTTCAGACCTCATTTTATAGTTAATTACAACGATGCACCGGGGCAAGTTCAAGTTGACGGTGTTGTTGTTGAAGTATTGAGTGCCAACCCTGATGCCACTGTAGGTGCTGAATGGGCAACGGGAATCCAAAATAGACCAGCTGAAAGTAACCTGCTTAATACACAGCAAACGTTTAATGCTATAACAGGTGATAAACCCCATATAGATGCTGACGTTACAGACTACGACAGCGCATTGATTAACAACGGTAAGCTAGATATAAACCCTAACCTATTACCAAACCCTACCGGGTTATTAGGTGATGAATTCTGGGCCCTAGGCGCGTGGTCTTTCGCTAAAAGCTCATTTGGTTTGGGTACTTACTTTCAGCCACATGAGCTAACTGGCGGTACCCACGTAGCAAACTCGGATCTTATCCCATGCGCGGTTGGGTCTTCTTATACCTTGTCGGCTGACTTGTGGGCGCAGGGTGTTACTTCTGGTGCACTGGTTGTAGACCTTAACTTTGTAGACGGTAGCGGGGCTACCCTATTAGATGGCCCAGAAGTTTCTCAAAACGCGGCTAACGCTACTTTCAGCGCCACCCGTATGGTTTCTAACGCCCGAAACGTTGCACCAGCGGGCACTGTGTATATGCGCGTACGTGTGTTTTCACAGTTCTTAACTGCAACGGTAGCAGGTGTTAGGCGTATTAAAGTAGAGCGTGGAAGCGAAGCCACAGCTTTTGTTGGTGAATCTACCGGGGCTACTTTCGGTGCTGATTCATCTAACTTAGCTGTAGGTGTCGGGACTAACTTAGTACCTAACGCGGCTTTTACTGAAGGCCTTCAGGACATTTCGTTCTTTGAAAGTGGTACTTTTAACACGGGTTTAGATTTGAGCCCTACATGGACTCTGGAAAACGGACACACTCTTTATATTCAACAGGACAACGCGAACGCGGCTGAATACTGTAACACGTATTTCGGTAGGTATAACCCCAACCAAGCGGTTACAGCAGGTGAGAGACTAGAGGCTTCCGCCTACGTTGGATCTCACCGCTGTACCACTAATATTGGTATTATGTGGCTTAATGCCGCTGGGAGTTCGCTAGGGAATACCCCCTTGCTAGGCAGCGTAGTCGCGAGCGAAGCCTTGGGCGGCTCACAGATATCAGGCTATAAGCGTATTGGTGGTTTCTATACTGTCCCAAATCTATCGGGCTTAGCTTATGCTATGGTGTTCTTGCAGAAACAGGGTACCAACGCCGGTGAAGCTGACTCTTACATGTTTGCGACCCGACCGTTTATGGCTAGAGCATTTCCTAACCAGACCGAGCTTTCGGAGTGGAATCCGGGGACAAGTAAAACTAACTGGGAAAACATTCCAGATAGACCTGACGCCAGTGCTCTACTTAATAACCTACAGACGTTTGGTGATATACAAGGCGACAAGCCCCATATAGACGCTGGCCCTAATGCCAGAATAGACAGCAATTTGTTACAAGTTTTTGCGCCACTCGGGGCTGCTTATAACGAAAACTCAGCCGTAAAAACAGGGGCTATTGTTGTTTTTCTGCCGCAGTTGTGGACAAATACGATGTTGATGTTTGATATCGCTAATTTTGGGTATGGTTTTGGTGCAGAGTCTAAATCATTTGTTGCAACGGTTGGTGGATATACTTCCAGCTCCCAAGGCAATTGGACTAGAGCTTCAGCAAAAATCCAAGGTTACATTGGAGGAAATAATAGAATACGTTTTGGCACAAATGGCACTAAAGCAGTTGTTGTAATTGGTGACGACGATTCAACTTGGTCTTATCCTAAAATATCGATTAGAAATTTTCAGGCAGGTCATTACAATTACACTGTAGCTGAGTGGGAGGACAACTGGGATATTGATATTGTTAGCGATTTAAGCAGTTATACTTTTGTTGGGGCTAGCAACGATTTTGCAGATGCTCTTTTAGACGCTCAAGCAGCCAAGTCATCTATAGTTGTAGAAGGCGAAGCTAGTTACCGCTACTACGGGTATGGTTACAACAACGGAGCCGCGACGACATCTTTGGGAGGGTTGCGCGATAACGACGGCGTAGATTTAGGTGGATTTGGTGGGCAACCACGATCTTACATTTTACATGTTTATGATCGAGACTCAGAAACGTGGGATAGTCATACTAGTTATGATGTTCATGGCACCAGCGCAGCAGCAACACAACTAGCAACTGCAATAAACAGCCACGCGCCTGATAAAATTCTGGTAGTCACAGGCCAACATGCCCCAGCACAAAATAGATTGCTTGGTGGGTTACCTGCCGCGCTATACAACATCGGTGGATCTAGGACTGTTTTTGAGAGAGAAGATTGGAGTGGAAATTACCCCACCTACTTTTTAGCCGGTGTGCCGGGAATAGGCGAAGGAAATGGAATAGAACATTTCTCAAAAGCACAGGGCCTGCTCGATGTAACTTTTTATATAAAGAAAGGCAGTCTTGTTGGCACTAATTACACTCCCGATTTTACTCCGGGTGCTGAAGTTAATGTCGGGCCAAACCTAATTGCCAATGCTGAGCTTGGTGGGCCAAAAACGCCTGCTAGCTCAACTACCACTCAAGTTGTTGCGGGTTGGACTCACTCTATAAGTAATGTTTCAGAGTCATATGTAAAAAATGCAACTGTAGGTGAGATTCCTCCGTGGGGAAAACTCAACCAACGAATATTTTATACTGCGATTACAGCGACTGCTGGTGGTGCGACAGGGCGGTGGACGACCGCAGCTACCATCCCAATCGATATAACTAAAAACTATAATTTGTCTGGCTGGTTTAGATCCGTAAGTGGTGACAGTAGAGTATTTTTCAGGCTGCAATGTGTTACTGCTAGTGGATCTTCGGCAGCAAATCAATACCTATCAACTCTTTCAAATACTGCTATAGCCTCTACATGGACACGCTATGACAAAGCTTTTGGCCCGCAAGGTGAAGAAAACTTTTCCAGTGATACAGTAGCCGCGCTTGTGCAAGTTTACGTCGGTTATGCTCAAATTAGTGAAACACAAGGAGCAGGTTTTGTACTAAACGAAGGGCTAACTCCGCAAAAAATCGACGCCACAGAAAAATTCGCGTTAAGCTATTTGAGTAACGTAGATTATTCAAGTAATTTCATTAGCAACAAACCTACTACGCTTCAAGAAATTGACGCTACTGCTGCGGCACAATTAGACAATAAAACTGTAACGTACTATCAAAACGATCCTCCCTCTTCTCCCGATGGCGGTGATTTATGGGTGGACACTAACAATAGTAATAAACTGTATCGTCGGAATGATGGCAACACCGTTTGGAACTTAATACAAGATGCTGCGGCTGCACAGCAAACGGCTGATGCTGCACAAGTAGCAGTAAACACTAAAGTAACAACGTTCTATGAAAATTCTGCGCCTTCAGGTTCTACCGGTGATCTGTGGTACGACACTAACGACCCACAACGCAGACTTTATCGCTACAACGGCACAACTTGGCAAATAATAGGCGATCAAACTGCCTATAACACAGCTGCATATGTTGATGGCCAAGGGGATTTTGCAACTCTTGACGCAATAAACTTAGACAATATTTCTACATATATAGAAGGCGCTGCTATTGGTACCGCACAGATAGGTAATCTCGCTGTAAATAATTCTAAAATAGGTAATCTCGCTGTAAATAATTCTAAAATAGATAATCTCGCAGTAAGCACACTGAAAATTGCAAACAATGCTGTAACAATACCCGTGGGCTATTCCAACAGTAATACACAGGTTTTGACGATAGGGACTTGGAACACCATAGCCTTTGTGACTCTTAGTCCACAAAATGCTAAAACTTTTCTCAGTTGCTCACTGAGCTACGACCAGACCGGCGGATATCTTGGTGCTGGGGCAGGTATCAGGATAGTTAGGGGAAGTACGGTTATCTTTCAAGAATCACACTTTAGGCCTTCTTTCACAAGCAATATGCCTACTTTGCTCACTTTATCCGCTGTAGACTCTAACGCACCGGTAGGAACAACTACTTACTCAGTTCAAGTTTACCCGGGCGCAAATTTTCAAGTTTCTATTCTATCGTCATACCTGTACGGGACAGCCTTCTTAAAATGAAAGAATATATTGCAGTTAATACAACAACAAGCGTTATTTTATTCAGACTGGACTCTATGGAGTCTGATTTGGGATTCCAGCCCCTTGGTGCTAATGAGATTTTAATTGAAAATACATGGAAAATTACTGAGAAAACTCATTATTGGAGCGGAACCAGTCCCGTGGAAAAAATAGATATTCCTTCAACGATAGATGTGACTGCCATTGATGCCGATGGAGTTGATGTTGCTACTATCACAGGTTTACCTGATGGCTGTATTGCCACTGTTAACGGTGAAAGTGAGCAAGAGACTGAAGGTGTCATTGTATTCGGTACTGATTTGGCAGGAGTTTACCAGATACTACTAACTCACCCACTGGCTTTAGATACTACTTTAGAGGTTACAGCGGCATGATTTTAAACTTAGCTTCAGGAAAAGTGACTGAGCAGCGAGCCATTGTTAATGCGATTCGTGATGAAAGAGAAATATTGCCAGTTGATGTAAATATTACAGTGGGTGCTATAACAGTAGATTGTCATGAAAAAGCTATCGATCGCATGGATAATGCAATTCTCCTTTGGGATAACTTAGGCGTTACTACTTTGCCCTGGACAATGGCTGATAATGAAACAGAAGACCTCACCAAGGCTGATCTCTTAGAGATGCAAGCGGCAGTCATAACTGCTAGAGGTATTCGATCACTACAGTTACATGGGTATGCAAGTGGGGTCAAAGCAATTCTCCCTATAGCAGATAACTCAACTGAATTTGATGGTGACACATGGCCGTATTAAAACGTTATTTCTGGAACTGGTTTATCTGGGGAACCCAGGGGCTGAATACTTTGCTAGCTGGATCACCAGACGAATCTACTTCAAGTCGGGCATACCGACTTAAAGAAAAGATTGTCTGGAAAGATTTGTACAGTTTAATCAACTGGCTTTTTAGAGACAAAGATCACTGTAAAGATGCTTACCTTGTAGAAGCTGCCAAGAAAGAAAGCTGGCGTAAGCATGTTTAGTTAATCCTCGAAAGAGTCATCTTCTTTTTGTATAGGAACCAGGAAGTTTGAATTCAGCAATTTTAATGGATTCTTTGCTCTTTCTGGGCTTTTAGCCATTACCATATAACCGGCAACAGTCCTGGCAAAATCGCGCATAGCCATGTCAGGACTATTAGCACAAATTTCTTTAGCGTCTGCCATTATCCGATCTTCTACGGATACGTCTTGGCGCTGTTCTTGATACTCTTTAGGTAAGGTGTTTTCATAAAAATCTAAAGCGTCTTCAACGCCAGACATATCATAAGCATAAGTAAATCCACCTGAAGGGTGAAATATGCTCTGAGAGTTATCATTGTTTTGTCTAAATTGCTTCCCCGATTGTCTTATTTTTCTACGTAATTGTGTAAAAGGGTGAGCTACCTTAGTCATATTTGCTCTACTGTATAGTTAATGAGCACTAACAGTAACAGTAGAACTAATTAAGAAACAAGGCTGGATTGTGATATTCAAGAAATTCGGATACAAAAATGTAAAAATTAGTACCAAATTAACACTAAAGTAATAGGAGATTTTTGTGATTGAGAAGCTTTTCCAACTTATTACAGGGCCTGTGGCAAAAGTTGCTGAACAACACATTGCACGAAAAGCCAATAAAGACACATTAAAAGCAAAAGCATCTATGGCAAGAATGTCAGGAGAGCATCAAGTAGCTTTGACTGACTCAGAATGGGAAGTTGTTAGCAAACAGCTAGAGAAAGATTCGTGGAAAGATGAGTTAGCTACTCTTGTAGTGCTCTACCCCTTAATTGGCATCATGGCAGGAACAACTGTAGCGGCCTTTACCGGGGAAACACAACTTTTAGATGGGACAGTTGCTGGTATCGAGGCTTTAAAAACAGTAGGTGTAGATATGGGTGAGCTAATGCTAATTGTTGTGTTAGCAGCAGTATCTCTTAAATGGTGGAGAAAGGCTGGAAGTTAGTCTTTCTTATTCTTGTTTCTATTAGGCAAGTGCTGCTCTACCCAAGACATTAAAGAGTCTTCACATTCTTGGAATACACGGCCCCCACTATGGGCAGCTACAGCTATGGCTACAGTAGGTGTTATCCATTCTGGCAAATGTGGGGCAATGGCAGGATAAGCAGAATACATAAGATAACCACATAAAACTGCAGTTGAGTATTCTGTAATTATCCACAACATCGAAGTAGGATAACCTTTTAAAATACGTTTTGAGATAGAGATAGCACCACTAATAGTACTAACGACGATAATTGTGAGGATTTCCCAAATTTCGGGAATGTCAGGCTGTTGCATAGCTACTACTTCTAAAATTGCTTAAGTCTGCGATTGTAGGAAATATTAACTATGTTTTCTGAAGTTTAAGCTAAGAACCTTCTTTACTTCTTCTTTTTCTTAGCAGCTTTCTTTATCTTCTTCTTTTCAGGGGGACGCCCTACTTTACTTCCGTATGTGCCCTTACCTTGTGGCATATCTGCCTCCTAATACTTTGCAGTTTAATTAGCTGTAATAAGCTGACTGATGTCAGCCATACGTTTGTTGATTTCTTTATCTAATATAGTAGCGTAATTAATAGCTGCTTCTTCAGAAAAAGTAACATACCCTCCAGGCAATCCCCATCCAGGCACTCCTTCAACATCTACCGCTGGAACTTCACCAAAACCTACAACAATGTTGTCGTTTTTTCTAAATTCGCTTTTAGGTATTGTTGAAGTAGCCATTAAACATCCTTATATTATATAGAAATAATCAACTGCTTTTTTAGCGCTGGATAGAATAACTTTAGAAACTAAGCTATGTCTACCCTGATGTTTAATGCCATCAAGTTGTATTCTGTAATTCCTTTTTCAGTCACTTCGTTATGTAACTTTTTGTCGGCATCAGCGATTGTTAAATGGAAGTCTGCTATGAGAGTTAATAACTGGCGGTTTAATCCGCTTGCATAACTAGCAACACTGTCTTCTGGGAGTTCTGGGTATTCTTCGTGGAGCAACTGAACGTAGTTAGATATATCGGAAACTGCGTCAAACATTGTTAGTAAATCTTGTTTGATTTCAAATGAAGGTGCGGATTTCTGCGACATAAAACATCCTTAATTGTTAACATCGCTAAAGAAAATAAAACAGTAAAAAATAAAATGCTGAGTTTTATTCATTTATTTATAAGTTCTTAATAGGGTTTCGGCCAAAGCGTCGATATTTGAGTCTATTACAGCCCCTTTATTAATGGCTTCTATCAAGAAAGTAATATCTTCCATAAAGTTATCGATGTTTTCTGTTACGTACTCTGAGACAGCCATGTTTAAAAGAAGCGGCTGCTCATGGATAACTTTAATCAATATTGCAGTTAGTTTGGCTTCATAATGAATATCGTCTGGGTGCAGTTTTGATAAGATCACTGCATCGGTTAAAAGCTCAGTAGGGAGTGTCATAAGGTAAATTCCTGGGTTTTTGCGTGAAAGGTACTTTGGCTTGCTTTAAGAAATCTAGGCCTGCAGAGTCGCGGTAACTTTCTTCGTAGTAGATATGCTCAAAGCCAAGACCATGGATGGACTTAGCGCACTCTAAACAAGGAGATAATGTTATAAATAAAATGGAACCGTCTACAGGCACTCCTTGGCGGGTAAGCTTGTCGATAGCATTTCTTTCTGCGTGTATTACTTCAGGTCGGGTAGTAAAGCTAGGGCCTGATAGATCATTAACATATACTTCAGTGTTGTTGTCGAAACCAGCTGGCATTCCGTTCCAACCTACAGATATCATTCCAGTCGGGGTAACAATTACAGCTCCGACTTTTTTACGTTGTGCTGTGCTTTGTTTAGCTGCAGCAAAAGCTATGCTCCAATACAGTTTGTGGTATTTAGGTTTTTGTGGGTCAATCATGCAATTTCCATTAATGGTTGTTCGATGGTTTCTAAAATGCGTGCTATGGCAAGCTCTGGGTGATCAGGTAATAAGGGTAAATCACAGATATTGCGGAAACCATGTATGTAGCTTCGGGAGTCATTACCCCACTCGCAACCATCTCTATGTAACCTGAAAACGTAAACGTTTCGGTACAAGAGCTGCAAACACTCAATCTCTTCATGAAAGCCACCATCGCTAAAGACTGCTAAAGTGCTATTAGCTGTTCTGCAAGCATTAACAGCTGCTACACCAAAGTAATCAAAACCATTGTTAGGCTTAATAAGAGTTTCACTTGTGTGAATAAGAGCTGCTCTGGGGCTAATGGCTTTGCCATTAAGTTGTAATTCTTTCCAGGGAAGCTCTTTGAGATTACGGTTAGTGGCATAGGTTACAAGCTCAGATAAAGATACTTTGAACTCAACAGCAGTATCGACATACAACTGATCTTTAAATTGATGTTTATGAAAGCCATGGTTTTCTGCCAAGATGTCAGCCAACGTGTCTTTACCGACATTGGGAGGCCCGTTTAATATGATGCAAGTGTCAAACATACTGTATTCCTTAAGCAGCTATAGTGTGCGCCCTTACCATTTCAAGTGAGGGGGATTGCCGACCAATCTCTCCAAATTCTTTGTGAAGAACGATCATTTCTATTCCACGCTCACCTCCGTAACCAGAAGCAGTGTGCCAAGCATCAGTACCGGCTAGAGTGTTGAATGACTCAACAACACAGCCAGAATCTAATGCTATTTTTTGTTTGTGGTGAATATGTCCAACCCACCAACGGCGATACTGAGTACGTCCCCACTGTTCTGCAGCTAGACGAGTCATAACGCCTGCTAAACGGTTTGCTGGGATACGGTCACCGTGAGTGATGCCTATTAAGTTTTTGCCAAACTCTAGGAAGTAGAACTTACTTTCTGTTGGCTCAACTATGATGTTTGGGTTTTTTTCGAAAAGGCCTTCGAGAAACATGCTAAGTGCTAAAGCGGA
>TARA_R110000737_G_C14624517_1_pt1 | contig 24359 bp, 23 predicted proteins | sample TARA_R110000737 | Tara Oceans TARA_R110000737 (sample SAMEA4398027) | marine metagenome | biome: Polar Biome; feature: [SRF] surface water layer (ENVO:00010504); material: water (ENVO:00002006), including particulate matter (ENVO:01000060) such as... | depth 5 m | reverse complement strand
CTGCGAGGATCTTTTAACACGCATCTAACTTGTGCAGCATTATTCCGTTGTCGCGCACCCGTGTGAAAATCCAAAACATAATCAACATGCGGAGCAATTTCTTTTAAAAATTGATAAGCGAATTGACCAGCTAATGATCCGTTTTTAGAACCTGGAAAACTTCGATTCAAATCTCTACCATCAGGTAAAACACGTGAAATATTTAGAAAACCAAAAATATTAAATACAGGTAAACAAATAACAGTTCCTGAATTTGGTTTGTTGTATTTGTTTCTAATTATTCGACGAACAATCTCTACCCCGTTTATTTCATCACCGTGCATACCAGCCATTATGAGTAAAACTGGACCATCTTTTTTAGATCGCTCAATAAAAACGGGAACTTGTATAGGAGTATGCGTGTGCAGTTTTGCAACATTCATATTTAATTGATACCCTTTGCCTGGTTCAATCGATTGTCCTAAAATTTCCATTTTCTTATTAGACTTCATGATTCTTGATTCGTATTTTTTTCAATAAAATCAATAATTTTTCCAGCAATATCAAGCTTAGTAACCGATTCAATTTCTTTTAATCCTGGTGAACTATTTACATTCAAAACAAGAGGGCCTCTTTTGGATTGAATGATATCAACACCAGCAACGCCCAATTTCAATGCATTTGCTGCTCGCACTGCAATGTCGATTTCAGCTTCTGAAAGAACAATTGGAATTGATTTTTTTCTTCTTGACGTATTCGTTTGAAAATCTCTGTCCTTGTTAAAACGTTTTATTGCCCCAACAACTTCACCATCAACGACCATCATACGTACATCCGTTCCTTTGGCTTCTTTGATGTATTCTTGAACAATTACTCTTGCTTTTACACCATTGAATGCTTCCAAAACGCTATCAGCAGATGATTTGTCTTCTGCTAAAATTGATGAAATGTCATCTGACTCGCGCAATAACTTCATTACTACAGGTGTCCCGCCAACTGATTCTATAACATGATCAACATTTTTAGAATAGTTCGTAAAAACTGTTTTTGGTTGTCCTATTTTCGCTTTTGAAAGCAATTGTAAACATCTCAATCTATCTCGTGAATGAACAATAGATCTAGAATTTGCCACGGTAAAAACGTGCATCATTTCAAATTGACGAACAACCGCTGTTCCATAATAAGTAACCGAAGCACCAATTCTAGGAATTACTGCATCAAAATCTTCCAGGTATTGATTGTTGTAAAACAATTTTGGTCCGGTTGGATCAATTTCAATATTGCAAATTAAGTGATTTATAACGTGCGCTTTATAACCTCGAGCTTCTGCAGTTTCAACAAGTCTTTTTGTGGAATACAAATCAGAATTCCGAGATAAAATGGCAATTTTCATATTTAACTATTATTTAATAAAAATGGTAGTTTTTAAATTCTTCTTGGAGAGATCAATTTTTGAAGAATCGACAATAAAGCGCTTATTGAGTAACTTTCTTCCTAAAAGTATAGGATAACGCATATTTAATCGCTCAGAAAGAGAAAATCTCGTTTTGTATTTCTTTCCAAACAGAATTATATCACCTTGCACGAAATAACGAATCTCCTCTTGGCCGCTTGAGCTTCTGACTTTTTTGGTGATGAACTTATCGAAAATAACAATCGGAGCTTCATTTTCTTCCGTTCCAAAAAACTCAACCTTCAAACTAGACTCGTCGCCATCTTCAATTAAAGTGATATGATCACAATGAATGCTAGACGAGTAAGCTCCAGAGTCTATTTTAACAGGGACATTTTTTAATCCAAAGGTTGGCAGATCAGCATGATCTTTTCGCCCAATTATTATTTTTTCCATTATTCAGCCAGCATTTCTTCCAGCATTGCCCGACAGTTTTCGTCGCGCTCAGCTGCATAATCAATTTTCTTTTCGCCTTCTTCTTCTCTTCCTGAAAACAGAAATGCAACACCTAATTGGAAATGATATTCCATTTTAGCAGGATTTTCACCTATTAACTTCTCCCAGAGGGGAATACTCTCTTTATACTGTTCAAGATTCATATAACTTGTAGCCAAAGCCTCAGCTAAAGGTTCTCTTGGTGAGATTTCATATGCCTTTAAATTATTCGTTAATGCTTCTTTATAATTAATAAACTCTTCACCGTAACTTCCACTATAGATCATTCCTAAGCTATTGTAAATCGCCATTTCGTCTGGCTTCAATTCTTTCGCTCGCTCATAATTATCTTTAGCTAATTCAATTTTATCGGTAAGCAATTCATATTCAGCTTTATTGAGATAGAAGAAGTAACTGTTTTTCTCTGCAATTTCAAAACCCAATTTCGCATAATGCAATGCAGAGTCTTTTTCATTTTGAAAACTATAAAGCAGACTTAAATTTCTCAAGATACCTGCGTTCAAGTCTTTCGGTAAATCTTTTTTCTTTAAGGCTTGCAAAAAAAGTACAGATGCTTTGTCGTATTCTTCTTTGTCCATTAAAGAAACACCCTCATCATTGAGAGTTTTCGCGTCTTCTGCCCCGTGATTGCTGCACGCAGCGAGAATACAGAATGATAGAAAAAAATAAATTGTTCTCATTGTGTCAAAATTACGGTTAAAAGTCTGAATTTTGCATAAGTGAACTAACAAGTTGATGTTGATTAAAAAAAAGATGAAAAAAAGCTTCTATTCGTGTGTTAATAAAGAAATTCTTCGTAATATTGCACCCCGATTTAAGCGGAAAACAACGATTTTAGAATAGAAAAGATGGATATATTAAGAGAAATTCAGAACGAATTATTGGAAGTAAAGGACTTCCCAAAATTCTCTAGCGGTGATACGGTAAACGTTTCTTACAAAATTAAAGAGGGCGCCAAAGAGCGTACTCAGCAGTTTCAAGGTGTTGTTTTGCAACGTCGTGGAACAGGTGGAACTGAAACTTTTACAGTTCGTAAAATGTCAGGGAATATTGGTGTTGAAAGAATCTTCCCAATGTCTTCTCCATTCTTGGAAGACATCGTTGTAACGAAAAAAGGTTCTGTACGTCGTGCACGTATTTTCTACTTCCGTCAGAGAACTGGAAAATCAGCTCGTATTCGTGAGAAACGTTCTTTCCACACAGAGAAGAAGAAATAAAAAATTTATATTTTTATATAGTAAAGGCTTCCAATTTGGGAGCCTTTTTTAATGCAATAAATGTCAGCAACAAGAAAAAGAACAAGCTCCAAAAAATCGAAACCAAAATACATGTTGGTCTGGGCTGTTGTTTTATTTGTACTGCTAACTGGTTTGCCAACTGCCTATTATTTCTATCGAAAGACAAAAGTCAAAGCGAAAAAGATAGATCTGTTAATGACAATTCCAGAAGGATTCTCATCGGTCGGAATAGATGTTTCCCATCACCAAGGGAAGATTGATTGGCCACTACTCTTTGATGAATTGCGCTACGATACGATTATTAAATTCGTTTATTGCAAAGCAACAGAAAGCGATGATCATTTAGATACCCGATGGGAAGAAAATCGAGAAACCCTAAATAATATGGGAATTGTAAATGGTGCCTATCATTTCTTCGACCCAAAAAGTTTGCCGAGACCCCAAGTGGAACATTTCTTAAGTCGTTGGAAACCGCGTGAAATAGATTTACCTCCTATGCTCGACGTGGAAACTGAAGGCTACAGCGATGAGGATTTGATCGCCAAAATGAAAATCTGGTTGACTGAAGTTGAACGAATAACAGGGATTAGACCAATTATATATACATCGCACCATTTCTTTGACACGAAATTCAAACACGATTTTAAAAATTACAAATTTTGGATAGCAGCTTATTCGAGACGACCGCATTCTTTGGATGATAACAGAGTGATCTATTGGCAGTACTCAGAAACTGGAAAGATACCAGGATGTTTGGAATTGGTTGATTTGAATGTGGCGAAATAATACTGTTCATTTCTGAAAATTAGGGTTTTCCCTGAGAAGCATTATTTTTCTTCGTACTATTTTTGACTTCGTTACGAACGAACAAAAATAGTAAAATGAAAAAAATTCTTATAATTCTATGCCTAGCTGTTTTATGCTCATGCCGGGTAGAAACTTTTGAAGCATGGGAAGTAACGAACAATAGTTCTGGAGATATTAATGTACTATATACGGGTAATCAAACGAACGTGGAGAAGTCTATGTTAATTCCTAAAGATGAAAGTGCGATAGTTCAAAGTAATACATACAAAACAAAAGAATCTATAACATTTAATCCTAAAGCCTCTTTTGCTACTTTTATTATTACAAATACACTAGGAGATACATGCACGAAAGACTACCTATTGGAAGCTAGCTGGACGTCAATAAATGATACAAAATCACCACCTAAACGGCAATACAACAACTACTATTTTTCTGTAACCGACAGTGATTTTTAGAGCTAAAACGCTTACAATTTCTCAATAGTAAACTCCGTCCGTCGATTTTTAGCCCTGTTCTCCTCTGAATCATTCGGAACTTTCGGCATTGTTTCTCCAAAACCTTGCGATTTCAAACGTGATTTGTTTACACCTTGAGTAGCAAGATATTCTTTAACGACTCTAGCTCTGTCATCAGAAAGCTTCATGTTTTGGGCATCATCACCAACGTCATCTGTGTGACCTTGAATTATAACATTTACAGTCGGGTTGTCAATGAGAAAGCGAGCAAATTGACGTAAAATCATTTTGGATCTGTTGTTCAAATCAGCTGAGGCAGTTGTGTATAGAATGTCGTCAATTATATATGAACTGCCAAGTTTCAATTTTTCCACTTCCATGTCCTTTCCTTTCACAGAAACCTCTTTCTTCTCCTGAACAGCTTGAATTTCTTCTTTTGTTATCATTTTGGCAGCAAATGCATGCCCTTCTTTTTTAGCAGCGACCATCACATCTTTTGCTCTATCCATTTTGACAACGGCAGCGTATTTTCCGTCATCGCCATTAACTTTAAACTTTTGAACTTCCTCTCCTTCACCGTAGGACACTTCAATCTCAGCACCAGAAATCGTTTCACCATTTTTATTGGCTAAGGTTCCTTTCATAATCATAACAGGTGTTGGTCTCGCGTCTTCATATAATTCAAAACCATAAATATTCCAGTCTCCTCCTACTCGAGAAGAGAAATACGCCAACTCGCCGTCTGTTGAAACAAAGATTCCTAATTCATCTTCTGGTGTATTGATAGGTTCACCAATATTTACTGGTTTCCCCCACTTTCCGTTTTCCTTTTTACAATAAAATATATCTGTCCCGCCTGCTCCTTTTCGTGTATCTGTACTTGACGAAACAAAATAGAAAGTCTCGTTATCTTGATGAATAAAGGGACTTTTGTCTTTACCATCTGTGTTGATTTCATCAAATGGTCGCGCTAAACCCCAAGTTCCATCCGGCTTTCTTTCAGAAATGTAAATATCATTATCTCTTGAGTTTTTGCGAACGCTAGTAAAATAGAGTGTATTTCCATCCGCAGAAACAGATGGCTGACCTTCCCAACCGTCTATTGTATTAATATTAGAACCTAAAGATTCCAACGGCGTCCAATTGTAGTCGTTTCCGCCTTTTCCCGATCTTGAATAGGTTGTTTCATACAAATCGCAGTTGAGATAATCTTGACCTCGCACCTCCTGTTTTTTACATGCACAAATAATCATTTCTTTATTATCTATCGACATTGTAGCCGCACCGTAACTTGTAAATTCACCGTCATTGAAAGGCGCTTTGAAGGGATTACCTTTGTCAAAGGTTTTATTTATTTCTGGACGATAAGAAAAAGTAAATTCCTCGACTACATTACCGACCATATCTCCTAAGTTTCTTCTATCCAACTTTCTCGTGTAGAACATGAGCTCATTATCGGGTGAAATCATTGGGAAGTATTCGTCGTTTGTTGAACTTACATTTTGCACTCTAAATGGAGCATAAGGAACCGTCTTTGGTGCTGCTGAAGCAATAGGAGTAGATTTCATTTCTTTCAAAACTCCTTTAGCGTCGGAAAGCATTTTGCCATAATTATTAGGGAAGCGATTGTTGTCGTTGTTTTTATAGGCAATAAACTTTTCAAACCAAGCGACTGACGATTCCTGGTCTTTTTGTAGATATTTTACAACTCCGAGAAAATAATATGTTCCGGCATTATAATCTTCACAACGATCCAAAACTTCATTAAACATTTGCTCTGCCTTTACAAAACTTCTATCACCACGCGCTGGAGAATCGTCTGTTTCATAATATCCTAAACCTTGGTTGAAAGCGTAAACACCATATTCATAATATGCTTTTGCATTGTCTGGTTCCGCTTCAATTGCCTTATTGAAATTGTCTACAGCCGACTGAATACTTTCTGCATTTATTGCGTTATCAATTAAACGCTGTGTTTTCTTACTCGGAGGATTACAATTTGGGTCTTGCTCTTCTTCGTCCTGAGAAAAAGCCACAAGAGATGTGAAAATAAGAAAAGTACTGAGAAGGTAGAATTTAACCATATTATGAATTGTATTACTGTTTTGTGAACGCAATAACTGTTCCAATATTTTAAAACGTATTTGAGGGAAAACGGTTACGTTTTTATGTTTCAGACTTCGACACCACTCAGTTCTTGTCATGTAAAACGAGGGCTGAGTGGAGTCGAAGTCAGATAATTATGCTATCTCTTTCTTCTTCGGCATTTCAATTTTCACAGCATCGTCAACCTTTTCATTTGTCAGAGCGATATCTAAAACTTCTCTCATTGTTCTAACAAAATGGAAAGTCAATCCTTTTAAATAATCTGGTTTGATTTTATCGATGTCTTTTCTGTTTTTCTCGCAAAGGATAATCTCAGTGATTTTTGCTCTTTTGGCTGCAAGAATTTTCTCTTTGATGCCACCAACTGGGAGAACATCTCCACGAAGCGTGATTTCACCAGTCATTGCCAAGTTTTTCTTCACTTTTCGTTGCGTATATAGACTCGCCAATGAAGTTAACATCGTTACACCAGCACTTGGTCCATCTTTAGGAGTTGCGCCTTCTGGAACGTGAATATGAACATTATGCTCATCGAAAAGCTCTTGATCCAAATTGAACCAATTAGAGTGTGCTTTCAAATATTCCATCGCAATAACTGCAGATTCTTTCATCACATCGCCCAAGTTACCTGTCAAAGTTAACTTGCCCTTACCTTTGGTAATTGATGATTCAATAAATAATATATCACCACCAACGCTAGTCCAAGCTAGACCTGTGACAACACCTGCAACTTTATTATTATCGTATTTGGTTCTTTCACGACTTGCGCCTAAGAAATCGAATAAATCAGCTTCAGTAATTTTTGGCGAATACTCTTGCTCCATCGCTTTTTGACGAGCACGATTTCGGACCAATTTCGCTATTTTCTTGTCTAAACCACGAACACCTGATTCGCTAGTATAACCTTCAACTACTTTTTCCAATAATTTCTTATCGATTGTAAAGTCCTTTTTGGTCAAACCATGTTCAGCCAATTGCTTTGGTATCAAATGTTGTTTCGCAATTTCTATTTTCTCTTCTACCGTATATCCTGTTACATCAATAATCTCCATACGGTCGCGCAATGGACCCTGAACTTGCGATAAATCATTAGCTGTAGCAATGAACATCACCTTAGACAAATCGTATTCCGTTTCTAAGTAATTATCATAGAACGAGTGATTTTGCTCCGGATCTAAAACTTCCAATAATGCAGAAGATGGATCACCATGATTGCTTCGACCTAATTTATCGATTTCATCCAAAACGAATACTGGATTAGAATATTCAGATTTTTTCAATTGCTGAACGATACGTCCCGGCATAGCGCCAATGTATGTTTTTCTATGTCCTCGAATTTCACTCTCATCATGTAAGCCACCTAAGGACATGCGGATGTATTTTCTTCCCAAAGCTTCAGCTATACTTTTACCCAAGGAAGTTTTACCAACTCCCGGAGGTCCATAGAAACAAAGAATTGGTGCTTTCATGTCGTTTTTCAACTTCAATACCGCAAGATATTCAAGGATACGTTCCTTAACATCCTCTAAACCATAATGATCGCGGTTTAGAATTCTCTCAGCTCGCTTTAAATCCAAGTTATCTTTCGAAAAATGATTCCAAGGAAGATCCAAAATCAAATCCAAATAATTCAACTGCACTGAATACTCAGCTCCTTGAGGATTCATTCGGCGCAATTTATCTAGTTCTTTGGCGAACAATTTTTGCTCCTTCTCACCCCATTTTTTTACTTTGGAACGTTCTTCCAACTCACTAACATCTTCTTGAAAAGGATTGTCACCCAATTCTTCTTGAATCGTTCGCATTTGTTGTTGCAAGATATAGTCACGTTGTTGTTTGTCTAAATCTTTTTTTACCTTTTGCTGAATCTCGTTGCGCATGTCAAGCATTTGCGACTCCAATTCAAGGTGTTCCATGATTTTTTCGGCCCGTTTCGACATGTTCAACTCCTCCAACATTTCTTGTTTCTTAGAAACGTCGGCATTCATATTCGATGAAATGAAATTCACCAGAAAGGTCGGACTGTCAATATTTCCGATTGCAAAAGAAGCTTCAGAAGGAATATTCGGACTGTCACGAATGATTTGTAAAGCGAGTTCTTTGATATTTTCAATCATCAAACCTAACTTCTTATCTTTCTTATCGAAAGTTGCTTCTGAAAGCATTTCAATCTTAGCTTTCAAATAAGGCTCACTTTGCGTTTCTTCGATCATTTTGAATCGACGCTTTCCTTGAATAATAGCCGTTGAACTTCCATCGGGCATTTTCAACAAACGAACAATTTGCGCAACTGTTCCTACAGTATGCAAATCCTTAAATTCTGGCGACTCTTCGTCTTGGTCAATCTGAGAAACGACACCAATAATCTTATTTCCTTTATTGGCATCTTGAATCAATTTAATCGATTTGTCGCGGCCAACGGTAATGGGAATTACTACTCCTGGAAAAAGAACGTTGTTTCGCAAAGAAAGAATTGGCAATTCATCGCCAAATTCCTGTTTGTTCATCGATTCCTCTTCTTCAGCAGTGATTAATGGAATAAACTCTGCTTCTTGTTCTCCACCAGCCAAATGAAAAAGTGAAGTGTCAAATATATCTTTCATAAATTATTTTGTCGTTATTAGCGCCAAAGTGTCAGCCGACTTGCTAGAAATTAAATGATCACAGCAAGAAATCAGCCATTTGATTAGCGAATGACTAAAGTTCAACGATTGTGCCAAGGGTTGAGAAGCGGAAATTTTGTCGGGGTTTTATACTTTTATCTTATTAAGAATCTCAATCTCCACCTCACTCAACTCCAAACCTCGTCTTTTCATCATACCATTTGCCGCTTCGAGAGCCTTATCAAATTCAAATGGTACAAATTCTTCGCCGCCCCAAGAGAAAGATGGAATGAACTTTTGAGGAAAATCACCACCGTAAATATTGCAAGACACGCCAACCACCGTTGCTGTATTGAACATTGTGTTGATTCCACATTTGCTATGATCGCCCATAGTTAAGCCCATGAATTGAAGATCTGTTTGTTCTTCCTTTCCAAAAGTGTAATTGTATGTTCGGATGGTGCTGTAGTTGTTTTTAAGGTTGGATGTATTCGTGTCTGCACCAAGATTGCACCATTCACCGATTAGAGAATTTCCAACGTAACCATCATGACCTTTGTTAGAATAAGCTTGAAAAACTGAATTTCCAACTTCTCCTCCTACTTTGCAATGTGGTCCTACGGTTGTTGCTCCATAGATTTTTGCGCCCATTTTCAAACCTGCATTATCGCACAAGGCGAATGGTCCACGAACCAGTGAACCTTCCATAATTTCAGCATTTTCACCGATATAAATAGGTCCATCTGTTGTATTCAGAACACAAGCTTCGGCTTTCGCTCCTTCTTCTAAAAAGACCAAGTTTCTATCGCCAATTATAGTAACTGTATCCGATAGTTTTTGGGATTCCATGCCATCTGTCAGTAAAGAGAAATCACTTTTTATAGCTACATCATTTTTTTGGAAAAGATGCCATCGTTTAGAGATAACAATTATCTCTTCACCTTTGTATTGCATTTTCGTTGAGCCATTTCCTTTCGTCCCCAACCAAATTTCATCTTGATAAAGAGACGTATTGTTGTCCATCGAATTTAAAACGGCCGCATAATCTTCGCTTGGAATTACGTTTGCAGGAACAGACAAATCCCAATCGTTAGACATTGGGTATTTCTTTTGCAAGTAGTCTTCGGTAGCAAATGAAAATGTCGCATCAGGAAAATGCTCTTCCCATCTTTCTTCGAAAGTCAAAATTCCCATTCGTAATTCCGCGATTGGTTTCAATAAACTTAATGGCGCAAATTCTAGATGTAATCCGTTGTCGTGCAGTTGAATCTTCATGACTATAAAGTTAAGCTAAAGTTTTGGCAGTTTCTTTTTTTGAAATGGCAAAAAGTGCTAAGAAAGTTATAACTGAGTTGATGATAATTAATTCGAAACCGATTGCATATTTTCCAAATATCCCAGGATTTCCTGCTCCTACGCCAGGCGCTCCGGCAGAATAATACCAAAGTAATATTGTCGTGCCTATCGCCACCAAACATGCAATAGGTACTAGTTTATCATTTAATCTGCGTTTGGTTAAAATTCCGAAGAAGAACAAGGCAATTAGCGGTCCGTAGGTGAAACCCGCGAAGAACATAACCAAACCAATAGCACTTGACGTTGTAGTATATTTCAAGATAATAATAGTAAACAAAAGCAATATAGAAACGCCAATATGCACTCGTTTTCTAAGCTTATTCTGTTCGTGCCTTTCCTTTTTTCCAAGATCAAAAATATCGAAGGAGAAGGATGTAGTCAAGGCTGTCAAAGCACTATCGGCACTGGAGTAAGCTGCAGCAATTAAACCAACAAGGAAAAGGATTCCGACCGCCATTCCAGTTTGCGGATTAAGTGCTATAGTTGCAAACAAGTCATCACCAGAAACTCCTTGACCAATTCCCGTTTCGATGGAATACATGTATAACAAAGCACCTAATCCAAGGAAAATTAAATTGACAAAAACTAAAACTACCGCGAAGCTCATCATGTTCTTCTTTGCTTCTTTTATGTTTTTACAAGATAGATTTTTCTGCATCATATCTTGGTCGAGTCCTGTCATACCGATAGCGATAAAAATACCTCCTAAGAAATGTTTCCAGAAATAGTTTTTCGCCGCCCAATCATCAAAAAAGAAAATACGCGAATATTGACTGTCTGCAATTGAAGATACTACTCCTTTATTATGCAAATCTAAATCACCAACGATGATATAGCACATCAATAAAACTGCGGCTATCATGAAGAAGGTTTGTAGTGTATCGGTCCAAATAATGGTTTTAATTCCACCTTTATTGGTATATACCCATATCAAAGCAATGGACAGAAATACGGTTAACTCAAAAGGAATATTCAATTTGTCGAAAAGGAATATTTGCAAAACGTTAGCCACTAGCAATAAGCGAATAGCCGATCCCAAAAGTCGACTACCAAGGAAGAAAATTGCACCTGTTTTATGCGAATAATATCCGAATCGTTCTTCTAAATAAGTATATATCGAGGTCAAATTCATTCGGTAATAAATCGGCATAAGTATATAGGCTACAACAATATATCCTAGCAAATACCCAAAAACTACTTGCATATAAGAAAATTGATTGTCGGGATTCCCTACCCAACCTGGAATGGAAAGGAAAGTAACGCCAGAAAGAGAAGCTCCAATCATTCCAAAAGCAACTAAGTACCATGGACTTTTTTTATTCCCTGTAAAAAAGGAATCGTTATCGGCGCCTTTTGAGGTAAAATGTGCCACCAAAAGTAGTAATCCGAAATACGCTGCAATGATTGTAATAACTATAGCTGGACTCATATATGCGAGTTAAATTTTAATTTATGGACAAGGATACGGAAAAATTTGGGTGTGAATTAGTATAGACCTGATTGGTAATGAAGTATTGGGTGTTGAAAACGGGTATTATCTAAAACATATCTTGTTCGCAAATTTAGCTTCGCTGCTTCCTTCGGAGGTGGGAATTAGCGAATTTTAAAATTTTCGAATTTTCGAATTTTGTTGAAAAACCAAAAGTAACCAATCGTTAACAATCCCGATATACCAGTATATTTGCCTAAAACAAAATAAATCAAATGGACATCCTTATTCAAATTCTAATTGCAACAATCCCTGCAGCAATCGTTTTTCTAACAACTGCAGTATTTCTCAAAAGACAAGGTGAAAAAGACGCACGAAGAATGCAAATGCAATTGAACAGAACAAAAAAGAAACAAAACTTCTTAACGGAAAGAATGGAAGCATATCAACGAGCAATATTATTGCTTGAAAGAATCCATCCCAACTCATTGATTATGAGAATACATAATCCAGCATTACCATCTGCAGTTTTTCAGACAGAACTAATAAAAGCAGTTCGTGAAGAATTTGAGCACAACGTAACTCAGCAATTATTCATTTCCATTGAAGCTTGGAATATGCTCAAAAAAGCGAAAGACGAAACGGCAAAAATTATCAATGTAGCTGGACAGCAAATGTCTGATACGTCAATGTCAACTGATTTGGCAGGTAAGATTTTTGAAATCGTTGGCGAAGTTGGAGACCTACCAACTGAAATAGCTGTTGAATATCTTAAGAAGGAATTTCAGGAATTGTTTTAATAAAAAAAAGAGAGACTAAAAAGCCTCTCTTTATATCTTCTATTTCAATAAATTATTGAATCTGCATCTCTGGTTGCGGCATTTCTTTTTTCAAAGAACCCTTTGGTCCAAAGTCGTTTAATTCGACATAGAATGTTAAAGACTCGCAGTTTCTTTGCTCACCGTAAGCAAGATTCCAAGGAACGAAAATTCTATACTTTCCTCCTTTTTTCATTTGTTGAAAAGCCATTGTCCATCCTTGAATTACTTCGCCCAAATTCATCGCTGGTAAATCAGTTCCGTTTTGGATTTTGTAGTTAAAAGAACTTTCAACTGTATCACCTTCCGCACTTGTAAGAATATAATTTGCTGAAATGTCATCAGTAGCTGTTGGCGAACCACCAGTTCCTTCTTGAATCGTTTCTAAAATGATTCCGCCGTCTATAACTCTTGTGTTTGGACGTTTTTTACCTGCAGCCATCATTTTATCGCCGTTCTTCTTATTAATAGAAACCAAGAAGTCTTTCATCATTTTCATGCTCAGTTGCTTATCGATAAGCGTATCTTTTTTCAAGATTGCGTGACGAAAACCAACTTTTGCCATTTCCATATCGATTTGATCAAGAACACCTTTTTTGTTCCAACCGGTATAAAATACTGAACCAGCAATACGACCGATACAATGAGATCCTTTCTTAACATAAGCTGTGTCAAAATCCTGACCGTAAGGTCCGTACAATTTTGTCAAAGTGTTTCGACAATCTGCATCAACTGCTTCTTTAGCACTTAAATTGCTATTGAAACCAACTACGATTTCTTCAAAATCCAAACGATCCAAATTCGGATCACCAGCTTCTGTTATCATTTTAGCTTGCTCAGCTCCAAGACTGTAAGACAGTTTATCCTTGAAGGTTTTCAATTCAATTTTTTCCTCAGCATCTTTGCTTCCGCAAGCTGCCAAAATTGCTACTACAGCAATGAAAGCGAGTTTTCTCATTATTTTACTTCAATTAGTTCAACGTCGAAAATCAACGCCATAAATGGTTGAATTGGTCCTCCTGGATGCGGTTGCTGTCCGTATGCCAATTCTTGGGGTATATATAATCTGTATTTAGATCCTTCTTTCATTAATTGCAAAGCTTCTGTCCATCCCGGAATAACTTGATTTACTCCAAAAGTAGCAGGTGAATTACGCTCTACAGAACTATCAAATACAGAACCATCCAACAAAGTACCATGATAATGAACAGTAACTTGACTTGTTGGACTAGGTGACTTACCTTTTCCTTCTTCGATTACCTCGTATTGCAATCCTGAAACTGTTGTGTGAACACCTTCTTTTTTGAAGTTTTCAGCCAAAAATTTCTCTCCTACTTCTTTGTTCGCTTTGAATTGTTCCTCGATCGCAACATTCAAATAATTTTGAATGATTTCATTTGCTTGCTCTGGTGAATATGGTGATGGTTTTCCTTGAAAAGCATCACCTACAGCCTGAGCCATTACTTCTGGTGAAATTCCTTGTAAATTTTGTTGCATCAAGCTTCCTGCTAAACTCATTCCTACACAGTAACTTACCGCTTTAATATCTTCTGTCATTCTTTATTTTTTTTGGCAAAGATAATCAAATTAAGAGCAGAGAAAAGAGAAGCATGTCCGTAGACCCAAATTTTCACTTTTCTATGCTTCTTTTAACTTTTATAAAGAAATCTGGTATTGAAGTAAGAACATATTTTTTCTCGCCACTTCTCTATTGTCGCCTAAAACATTTTGGAAAACAGGTCTATTTTGCATTCCTAAAGTTAGTTTGGCTCCATGCGTTCCATGAATCAGCCAATTTACTCCACCTTCATACATAACCATTGGATCTTTCAAGTATTGATAAGTTGAATATTGCATATCCGCATAAACCTGAATACTTCCGTTTTCTGGTAATAAATTGTCTTTAAATTTGTAACCGAGCTGCGTATAAATTGTTTGACCTGTTCCTATTAGTGGCATTGCATTTCCTCCGCCAGCAAGCGATTGACCAGAAGCCACGCCATTAGCAGGATTCATAACGCCTAAGTTTCGAATAAAATTTGTTCCCATTTGGTAATCACTCCAAGCTCCGTAAAACGTAATTGTATTGTGACGATCTGTCAAAGGAATTTCTGTGAAAACATCAACTCCATACAAAGTCATATCTGAAGAAACAGTGTCAACTCCATTTTTCAACATCCACATCGCATCTTTTTGGTGAATAATTCCAGCACCAAGATTCAATATTTTCTTCTTGCCTAAATACGTTCCGCTTTCATACCCTAAAGCGTTGCTTTCTTTGTCAAAAAATTGATAATTCAAATAGGCTTGTTGTTGCCAATTTGAAGGTTTTAATGAAAACACGGATTGATTACCATTTAACGGTGGAAATGTAACCAAAGAATTTGCTACAGACATTGGTTTTGTCAAAGCAATTCGATAATCCAAACCATAAATTTGACCTTTGGCATAAACACTTAACTTTCGTAAAAACTGATCATTAATTCCATTGGTAACTTGCTGATAAAGTGGTGCATCTAAACTCACAATTGAACCTACACTTGGCGCTGCATAACGCAACAAGCCACTGTAGCCCGTCAAACCAGCTCCCATGGTAAAATATCCTTTTTGTGAAACTTTATACTCTCCCAAAGCATCATGAAAGAAACTTCCTGTTTGTTGTTTAGACAAGTAAGTAAAGTTATTTTGACCAAATTGCACATGGAAAGCGATTCTGTCGGTAAGCTGACCAAAAACATTGAAACGCATCCGTCTTATACCAAGGTCCGAAGTGGCACTTTGGGCAAAACCGTCTACTGTTGTTCCATTATTGTTGTCATTGTACCTACCCCAAAATTGAGCAACCATTCCAGCTTTAATGAAATGTGAACCATCTTCGTTTAGGTTCTTTTTAATTTCGGGTAATTTGTAGTCTTTTGGCTTGTCCTGCGCAAATATCACGTTCGAGAAAAGTAGAGCGAACACTATTATTTTTTTCATATCCTAAGTTTTTTTATAATTAATTGAAATCCTTATTTCCCTTTTGGGTTGTGTTTTAGAGTATTAATTCTAACACCTGATATTACTAAAAACTAAAAATAAAGGTGCTGTCGGGCAAAAACTTGATAAAACTGAAACTTTTTTAGCATTCCTTAGCTTGAAAGAACTTGATTTGAAGAAAAGAAAATCAACTTGGATATTTGATTCTAAGTTGTTTGATTTCTGTTGAACTAATTCATCAACATTTTCATCATTGGATTCTAGAAGAAATAATTCTTGGGATTTCGAATTTTGACTTTCTGAACTATTAGAAATAAACTCGTTTGAAATGTTTGAAGACGAAATAGTACTTTTTTGAGCTGTATGCGCTGCTGCATTGAAAATAATATACAAGCTGACAAAATAAACTATCCACTTCATAGTACAAATTTATCCGCTTCTGGACGTCAGCAATTTAATTTAACTAAGAATTAACTTTGGTAACCAATAACATAAGTGTTACTTGATTACTTTCAAGTAGGAAATTGAATCTCCTACTTGGACAGATAAAAAATAAATTCCTTTTGGTAAAGTCTCTGCGGAAATTGAATATTTTTCTTTAGAGCCTATTGAGAAATTATCAGCATTTGACAACATCTTGCCATTCATGTCAAACAATTTCAAACCAGTAATTTTAATACTTTGGCTCGAATTGTTTAACAAGTTTAATTCATTTATAATTGGATTAGGAGCGATTACAATTTGATTATTCTCAATTAAACTTTCCAACAATCCAACTGGTCCTGAAATTGTTACAGGAACAATAGTAGAACATGTTCCACCATCTGAAACAGTACAAGTGTAATTTCCTTGACAAAGTCCAGTCGCCGTTTGGGTTGTTTGTCCCAAAGGATCATTCCATAAATAAGTATAAGGAGGAGTTCCACCATTTACTAAAATTGTTGCTTCACCATCACAAATACCGGATGCACCTGAGGCAAAAACCCCTGTCGTAACTCCGGGAATTCCTTCGATTTCAAGACAAACTACATCTTGAAGTCCGTTCGCATCCGTTACATTCACACAGTAACTTCCAGGCGCTAGTCCAATTGCCGTTGCAGTCGTCTGATTTCCTGCATTAACATCCCATAAATAAGTATATGGGGCTACTCCCAACAATGGTGTTACTGAGGCCGAACCATTTGTGTTTCCTATACACAACGGTCCATTATTGGTGTATGTCAATGCTAAACCATTTGTAGTTGGCAATATCGGAACAAGCTTTAATTCAACTGGCAAATGATCTGACATGTAATACAAAGCATCCATAACGCTATCTGGATATTGAGCGTTTGCAGGCGCACTGTTCACATTTTGATTAAAATGCAAACCGTCATTTCCGACTGCTCGATACGAATTCGGCACGTATATCAAATTATCGGAACCAGAAAGCACGTTCCCAGTTGTAAGTATTTGATCAAAACGATCATCTAATCCACCTGTGGAACCACAAGCATAAGAACCATTGGCTCTAGTTGACTGTGTATGGATATTAGCAAAGCTGCCATTATTGTTCCAATTTCCTGGAGATGCAATAGGATCATTGAACGGCAATAAACCACCTGTCGTTAAATTTTGATAACAAGCTTCGCTACTCCTGTAAACATTCATATCACCGCAAATCAAATGATTTCTCATCAGTGGTTTTGAATCGACATAAGACCTAAAAACTTGCGTTTGAATAGCTCGTGTTGCTTGTTCAGCAGAACCACTTCCCGCTTTTAAATGAGACATATACACTTCAATGAAAATTGTATCTCGGTGAACGGACAAATTTGGATCTTTGGCACAAAGCGTATAATGATTGATATCTCGTGAATCGGTAAGAATAGCCTTCTGACGAAGGAAAACAACCTTATCCATATTGTAATACATTGCATTATTCAATGAGCCTCCGCCTCCTGCAGAATATTGAAAAGGGGCCATTGCGTAATTGGTAGCTCCAAAAACATTTAATGATCTCGTTAATACACTATCAGCACCAGCTTTTGTTTGAATTTCACAAGCCACCAAAATATCCGGTTTTAAATAAGCTAAAATTTTTCGTAAAGTATCCGTACGATTAAGAGGGTTAACATTCGAGGAACCACAATCATTGCGACCATCAGGAAAGTTCAACAGATTGTACGAAACAAGACTTACAGTATCGTTTTGACTAAATACTAGTGAACTATAGATTAGGGAAACTGCAAAAAGGAGGTTGATTTTCATTCGGCAAAATTACACCATATTTAGACTGAAATCCTCAAATTTTGAAATAATTATTTGTAAGGGTTTAAGGCCAATGTCCAATCGTATGGTAAGAATTTCAAATCTTTCTTTTTGTCGTCTTTTTGAGTGATACCGTAACGAACTAAAAATTTACGAATTCCTCTTTTTCCGCCAAAATCAGCGCGAAACCATGAGAATAAAACAGGGACTTTTACTTCGTTTTCAGAAACAACACAGTATTTGCTTAAATAATCTGAAACGCTAGTATTCAGTTCTTCATTCACCTTTTCTGAATGATAAGGAACAATAGGCGGACAACTTAACGCGCCACAATTCAAAGCATAATGAATACGAGGATCCACTCTCTTTATACGGAATTGTCGTTCAAATTTAGAAACTCGGATTTTGCTTATATAACCAAGACTCAATTTCGATTTAGATTTCCGAAGAATGCCATGCTCAATGACATCAAAACTTAATACTTCACCAGCAATTGTAATTTGTTTCGCTTTGAAGAAGGCGCCTCTATCATCAAATTTCGATGCATCTTTTTTAAGTATATATTGAACATTCGTATTGTAGATATTCATCCAGAAAGCCAATATTTTATCGTCAGTATTCAATTCTTCACGAAGGGAATCTCTATTGTAAGTTGCTAATTCCTTGGCCAAGGCATCTGCTTTTTCAGTTTGATTATTCTTTACTGCATCAAAAAAACTTATGGATAAAACTTCTGCTTTCCCAGCTACCTGAGCTTTAAAACTAAACGACAACAGCAACAATAAAAACATCAATATTAATCTCATAATTCAAGTTTAAAAAGCCTCACCAATTGTAATATAAGGGTAAGCCTTACCGTTTCCAAAACCAACATCCAGCCGAATATTGATGTGATCTTTCTTATTTACTTTATACCTTATACCTACGCCATAACCGACATGTTGGTTTTTTAGCTGTAACGATTTCCAATTTGGGGCAATCCATCCAACTCCCAAAAATGCCGCTGCGCCCCAGTTCTTCATAAACTCTTGTCGCCATTCTAACTGCGTTTGCCAAGCGTACTTTTCGCGAAACTCACCTTCAAACTGACCTCTCAACTTTTTATTTCCGCCTAGCAGACTTAAATGGTAGAAAGGAACATTTCCCGTGTTTTGCTGATAATACAAATTGTAACCAACTACAGATTTTTTAAAAGGTGAGACAAAAACACTTGCATCAACGATGAGACGTGAAAAGGCATAATCACTTACAACTTTACCTAAATCATTGGTATTGATAACGTCAACTAAAAAGCCTTTTCTAGGATAAAAAATACTTGATCTTGAGTCGTAAAGAATTGCTGGCCCAAACCCTAAGTTGTTACCAACTTGAATTCCATTCAGATTATTTGCAGCAATTTTAGAATTTTCAGATAGTCTTAAATCAGAATAGGAATCAAAGGCACCGCGAAAACCAATGAAAAACCTTGGTGAAACTCTTTTTAGAAAAGTTAATCGCAATCGTGGAAAAGAAATTCGGAAGCTTTCCTCTTTTTCTTCTTTTGTCCCTGAAACATTCCCGATTCCTGAATAAAAATAGGTGTATTTGTAATAACCTATTTCACCGTTGACTCGGAGCTGATCATTTTTCAATAACAAGTTAAATGGCAAATAAAAAAGCAATTGGTCCAATACAGTTATCGAAAAACCAAGTGTAATGTTGGATATCCTTGCGTTGATTGAATCATTTTTCCAATTAAAACTAATTACCCCCAAAGCTCCGACGGCAAAACCTGTTTCTGGAGTATAATAAGCGGCTGGTATGCCAAACAACTTTATTCGTGGTTTAACTTTTGTCGAATCTTGTGCAAAAGAATTTAGTCCAACACAAAGGAAAAAGGATACAATTAGACTACGAATTAAAAGTTGCTCTTTTTGAATCTTCATTTGAAACATCTACGTACAATACTAAGAAATAGATTTTAGAACCTTATTCTATTGAAGAATACTTTATTTACGAATAGGACGTTAATCCTACAATTTCCTTAATTTCAAGATATGAAGACAAAAAAAGAAATCGTTGACAATTGGTTACCCAGATATACAGGCGAGAGTTTAGAAAATTTTGGCGAATACATTCTCATCTGTAATTTTCAGAACTATGTTGATCAATTTGCCTCAAATAACAATGTAGAGGTAATTGGCAAAGGGAAACCAATGTCTTGTGCAACGGCGGATGGAATAACCATTATTAATTTTGGGATGGGAAGTGCTTCAGCAGCTACCTGCATGGATTTATTATCTGCAATTAAGCCAAAAGCGGTTTTGTTCCTGGGGAAATGCGGTGGACTGAAAAAGAAAAACGCAGTTGGCGATTTGATTTTACCTATTGCAGCTATACGAGGTGAAGGAACCAGCAATGATTATATGCAACCGGAAGTTCCAGCTTTACCTTCATTTGCACTTCAAAAAGCTATATCAACAACGATTAGAGATCGATCATTAGACTATTGGACTGGAACATGTTATACTACCAATAGACGAGTTTGGGAACACGATAATAAATTTAAGAAGTATTTGAAATCTTGCCGAGCAATGGCAATTGACATGGAAACGGCAACCATATTTACTGTTGGATTTGCAAATAGAATTCCAACTGGTGCTTTATTGTTAGTCAGCGATCAACCTATGACACCAGATGGGGTAAAAACGGAAGCCAGCGATATAAGTGTAACCGCAAACTATGTTCAAAATCATCTAGAAATAGGTATTGAATCCTTACGCCAATTAATCAATAATGGGGATACGGTAAAGCACTTGAGATTTTAAAAGAAAGTTACGAGTTACAAGTTGAGCGATTTCTTCGAAACGCTCTTCAAGTCGCAAGTTTTGTGCGCTTAGGTTCGATTTGGTCAAAGTTCAATACCGAGCAGTTTGCGCAAAATAACCATACAGAACTTGCAACTTTGAATTTTTCAACTTATTGAAAAAGAACTTGAAACTTGAAACTATCTCATCACTTCCTAAAATCTTTCCCTGTTGGTCTTTCGAAAACAGCTAAATCAAAATGATGAATGACCGCAAATAGATGATCGAAAATGTCAGCTTGAATACCTTCATATTCTTCCCAGACTTTTGAACTAGAGAAACAATATATTTCCAAAGGCATTCCGTTTTCTGTGGATTCCAATTGACGAACCATTAGGTGCATATCTTTATTCACCAAGGGATGATTAATTAAATAGTATTCCGCATAACGTCTGAATAAACCGAGATTCGTTTGTCGCCGACCATTTACAGCATTTTCTCCGGTGAACCCGTGAAGGATGTTGTAATCCTCTATTTCTTTTTGCCTTTTCGGAACAAACTCAGATAGTAATTTGATAGATTTTAATTTATCGAGTAATTCTGGTGTAGCAAATTTTACAGAATCAATTTGGATATGAATTGGTCTTTTTATTCTTCTTCCATCTGATTCTTGCATTCCCCGCCAGTTTTTGAACGAATCAGAAATGAAAGCGTAGGTTGGAATTGTGGTGATAGTTTTGTCAAAATTCCGAATCTTCACTGTAGCCAATGAAATCGCTTCTACCTCACCATCAGCTCCATATTTTTCCATTGTCACCCAATCACTTATTCGAAGAATGTCATTGGTAGCAATTTGAATACTTCCAATAAAACCTAAGATGGTATCCTTAAAAACTAAAATCAAGATAGCAGCTGCTGCTCCCATTCCGCCGAAGAAAACGAGTGGAGACTTGCCTGTGGCAGTTGAAAGTATAAAAATGACGATTATTAAACTAACAACAATTTTAGCGACCTGAACATAGGATTGAATTGGCTTATCTCGGTATTTTACATTTTCTTCAATTAAATCACGCAAGGCATTTAGTGCTCTATTAATGGTTATCATAATCGCTATGAGAATAGCTATTGAGACTATTTTCTCCCACAGGCCTTCCATTTTCGGATAAGCATAAAAAATAGTTGAAAGGAAATATTCTACAAACATCAATGGAATCAGATGAGCCATAGATCTAAAAACTCTATTATGGATTAAATGGTCATCCCACGTGACTGTTGATCTATCAACCAAAATGTGCATAACTCGAACTAAAAACAGTCGAGAAAAATACCACATTGCCACAAAAAGAATAGAAAACCCTAATAAAAGTCCTGCCGTCCAATAAAAAGAATGGTTATCAAAACTGATTTGATCAAAAACTTCTACTCCATTATTCATGTGGTAATAAAAACTTTTTATCCATTGAATGATACTTTCCTTCATCTTACTATTTTTACACAAAAGTAAACAACTTCTTGAGCAAGCGAAGCATCTACATTCTCGGTATCGTAACTTTATTCCTATTTCCCTTACCTGCCTACTTTTACTGGTATTGGCAGGATGGTATCACTTTACAACAATTTCTTCGCTGGGAAGAAATCTGGATGCCTGAAACAGCTTTTGGAATCATTTTCGGTGTTATCTATGCTTTTTTTGCTCTTTTGTTCATGGGCGCACCAGTATTCGAAAGCATGCCTAATCGAGTTGAGAACTTGGTCAAAAGCATGCGACTAACGGTTTTTGATGCCATATTTCTTTCAATTTGTGCTGGTGTTGGGGAAGAATTATTGTTCAGAGCAGGTATGCAACCTATACTTGGGGTTTGGTTTACTTCCATATTTTTCGTGGCTATTCATGGTTATCTAAACCCGATGAATTGGCGAATGTCCCTGTATGGACTTCTAGTGCTACCTTTCATAGTTTTAATATCTTTTGGGTACGATACTTTTGGTCAATGGTTTAGTATAGGCGCACATTTTTCCTACGACCTTGTATTATTTATGACCATTATTTCCGACAAGGAAGAAACTATTTGACGATAATCTGAAGTCGGTTGGCTTGCAGAACCAATAAACAAGGCGGTATTGCCGTAAACCGATCTATTTCGAGAATCTCCAACATACGCAAATCACATAGTTTTTCTGTAACCAATGTCATCGGCCCTGCACCGGCAAGATATAGCTCTTTCAAATTCGTCAATTGAGCAAAATCATCCGAAATCTCTTCAATATTGTTTCGGTTCAAATAAATAAACCTCAAGTTACGACACATCCCAAGAGTTGGAGGTAAATGTTTTAATTGATTGAATTGTAATTGCAGATTTTCTAATTTATCGAGTTTCCCAATACTCATAGGAATCTCTTTCAATTGATTTTGGTTCAACCAGATTTGTTCAAGACTTCTTAAATCTCCAATTTCTTCGGGCAATGATTCCAACTTGTTGTATTTCACAGACAAGATTTTCAACTTCTTCAAATTTCCAATTTCCGGTGGTAATGAGATTAAATCATTGCTCCCAATATAGAGTTCTTCCAAATTTTCTAGCTGCCCAATTTCTGGTGGAATGGAAGAAATCTGATTTCTGAAAAGGCGCAGAACTTTTAAATCCTTTTGTTCAAATACGTATGCCGGTATTTCCGTTAGATGTTTCTTACTCAAATTTAGAGATGCACCTTTCCCTTTACTCGCATCTTTTATTGTTGAAACGATACAACTTGACATTATTAAGGCAACCGTTAGGCAGTAAATAGCGTTTAATAGATAGTTGCGCATGGAAAGACTTTAACAGGTAAATGAATTACTTTACTAAGTTAAGCTTTTTAAAAAAAGATTTCTTTTCTTTGGCATAGAAATTGAAAACCAGATTGTAAATTAAATAAAACGTTTTATCATGAAAATAATGAAAATAGGTAGTATAGTAGTAGCAGGATTGTTCGCATTCAATTCATTCGGTCAAGCTGAGGGACGTCCTGAGGTTAGAAAAAATGTGAAGCAAGAAGAAGGTGTTGTAAAAGTAAAAGAAACACCTGAGCAGAAAGCAAAAATGCAAACAGATAATTTGACAAAAGAATTGATGTTGACTGATGATCAAATTGCGAAAATCTATGAAACGAATTTGGCTATTAACATGAAGAATGAAGCAGTTCTTGTTCATGCTACATGGACAGAAGCTCAAAAGCAAGAAGCTTTAGACGGAAACAACGCTGGTAGAAATGGATTGATTAAATCATATTTAACTGAAGAACAAATCGTTCGATTCAAAGAAGTTGAAGCTAGAAAAGCTGCAAGTCAAGAAATGCATTAATAGCATAAAAAGTGCTTAACTGCGGTTAAGTGGATAATTTTGAAATAATTAAAAGCGACTATTTTATTAGTCGCTTTTTTTATGACTTTTTGTTTTAAATATATTTTCAGCGACAATTTGCAATTGTATAAATTTCAAATACAGCAAATGACAAAAATGTGACTGATTTCTAATCAGTACGTCTTAAGTTCCTAAAAAGATTAAAAATAGCAGAGGATATTGTCACAACTAAATATACAACGGTGACTAGTAATCACCCTTGTTTCCAAAAGCCCTCAATTCCATAAGAATTGAGGGCTT
>TARA_R110000737_G_scaffold284835_1_pt1 | contig 24363 bp, 18 predicted proteins | sample TARA_R110000737 | Tara Oceans TARA_R110000737 (sample SAMEA4398027) | marine metagenome | biome: Polar Biome; feature: [SRF] surface water layer (ENVO:00010504); material: water (ENVO:00002006), including particulate matter (ENVO:01000060) such as... | depth 5 m | reverse complement strand
ATAAGAGGATATTACGACGGAACAAATGCTGTGGAGGTCAATAAAATGATGAACGACATTGAACGTCTGAAAAAGACAAAAGAGTAGAGCATGGAAAAACTTAGAAATTACATCAACGGAGAATTGATTGCTCCAAAAGCTGGAAAATATATCGACAATTACGAACCAGCTACGGGTAAAGTGTATTCTTTGATTCCTGATTCTGATGAAACAGACATAGAAACAGCCGTTGCTGCAGCTGAAAAAGCTTTCCCAGCTTGGGCTGGACTTTCTGGCGAAGCTCGAGGTAAAATAATGCAAAGAGTTGCAGATGGAATTGAGTCGCGCATGCAGGAATTTGCCGAAGCCGAAGCGAAAGATAATGGGAAACCTGTATCGCTTGCATCACACGTAGATATTCCAAGAGCCGTTGCAAATTTTTCATTTTTTGCCAGTGCCATTCGCCATTTCTCGAATGAATCGCATTACATGGAAGGAGTTGGTTTTAACTACACAACACGTAAACCGATAGGAATAGTTGGTTGTATTTCTCCTTGGAATTTGCCTTTGTATTTATTCTCTTGGAAAATTGCTCCAGCCTTGGCAGCTGGGAATTGCGTGGTAGCAAAACCTTCAGAAATTACGCCTTATACTGCCTATTTATTAAGCGAAGTGTGCATAGAAGCAGGAATGCCAGCTGGCGTTTTGAATATTGTTCATGGTCTTGGTGGAAGCGCTGGTGACGCAATCGTAAAACACAAAAAAATTAAAGCAATTTCATTCACCGGCGGAACAAAAACAGGTGAATATATCGCCAGAACGGCTGCGCCAATGTTTAAGAAATTGTCCTTAGAACTGGGTGGAAAAAATCCTAATATCATATTTGCTGATTGCGATTTCGACGAAATGCTAAAAACGACAATACGCTCAAGCTTCGCCAATCAAGGTCAGATTTGTTTGTGCGGTTCTCGTATTTTCATCGAACGACCGATTTACGAAAAGTTCAAAGAAGCCTTTGTTGCTAAAATCAGCAAAACGAATGTTTCATTTCCAGAGGATCCTAAAGCACAAATGGGCGCAGTAGTTTCTAAACCGCACATGGAAAAAGTATTGTCCTATGTGGAATTGGCAAAAGAAGAAGGCGGAACAATTTTGACTGGTGGTAAACAAATTCATTTGCCAGCGCCACACGATCAAGGTTATTATCTAGCACCAACAATAATTGAAGGTTTGGCGTACGATTGCAGAACCAATCAAGAAGAAATTTTCGGGCCAGTAGTAACGATTACCCCATTCGATACTGAAGAAGAAGTATTGATGATGGCGAACTCAACAGAATACGGTTTGAGTGCTACGGTTTGGACACAGCATTTAACGAGAGCGCATCGTGTTGCCGATAATTTAGACGCTGGTTTAGTTTGGATAAACGATTGGTTAGTTCGCGATTTACGAACAGCGTTTGGCGGCGTTAAAGCTTCTGGAGTTGGACGAGAAGGAGGTTGGGAAGCGCTTCGTTTCTTTACGGAACCGAAAAATATTTTTGTGAAGCAAGGGTAAGGTTGTGCATCCGTTTTGTTGTTTTACCTATTGATGGAATAAACATTCCTTTTTTAATACATCTAGGTCTGGTTTAAATTCCATAGCCTGTTCCGCTCTATGGTACGCCTCCATTGAATATTGAAAAGCCATTTTTTTTATGTCCTTATGATTTATCGTTTCTATTGATTTAAACAACTTTTGTAATCGTAACATCACTTCTATGTTATCAGCACCATCTCTGGATAGAGGTCTAAAAGCATCATTAAAAAAATCTGCCATCGAAATTTCAGGAACGGTTAAACAATCGTAGAGGATTTCATTTGTTTGGTCATTTTCAGCGGATTCATTCCATAAAAAAAACAATCGTTCATGACTGCCAATAATTTGAATGGCAGTTCCAGGATCGTTAATTCCTGTCGATAAGGCTTTGCTGGCAATTTCTGATAATGCAATAAATCCGAATCGAGGATCTTCTTCATACCATCGTGTGGCACCTACATGAATAGCATCATTAATGTGCTTTGTTATTTCGTCCAAGTCAAAATTCTTCGTAGCAGCAAAGGCTGTAATTGCGAAATTTTTATGAATAAAATCACCGGGAAGACAATTAAGCTGAATTTTTAAGTCCTTCTCTTTCGCAAATGCTTGTAAGGCTGCCATATCTATATGTTGAACATAGCCAACATAATTACTAAGTACGGATTGTCCATCTGAGAGAGGATTTGTAATAGGAAGGGCATTTAGGAAAGGTTTTTTAAGATGTGTGGCTAAGGATTTAGCAGCAACCGATTCCACCTGAGATATGGTATGTTCTAATCTGCCTAATCTTGAAATACCGTTTACCCATCTTAAAAATGTAAGTATGAACAATACCAATAACGATAAGGTGAACAAAAAAAGAATAAATGTGCCAGACTTACCATAAAACCCATTGTCAAGGGCTACGGTAGCAACGATACTAAATATGAATGATCCTATGAAAACAGATAGGGCATTTTGTGACAGATCATCTGTCACTACAATTTTGAATGACCTTGGGGTAGCAGTATTACTTGCTGAAGCGAATGCAGATAACATGGATGCAACTGCAAATATTGATATTACCAACATGCTAGAAGATATAGTATCCAACAAACCCTTAATCGATTCTGTTTTTATACTAGGAACAATCGTGTCCAATACGGTTCCATCCGCCTGGTGGGCAAATAATGCCGCACCAACTGAGGCTAAGCAGAATAGCAAAGGTCTAAACCATAATTGCTCACGTATCTTGTGAAAATAAACAAACAGTTTTTTTTTCATTGCCTTAAGGTAAGGTTTTATGAATGAAGTACAACGGTGAGTATAAAAAGTCGTTTTAATGCTTTTTATACAGTGTTGTGTGTAGTATATTACTTTACATATTTTCAGGACTCACTGGAGCCGGAACAACATTTTCAACAGGGTCAATGCTTTGTAAATATTTAAATACCGCACGAATATCCTCGTCTTTCATTTCCGAATAATTAAGCCAAGGCATTGGAGGAAGTAACATGCGAGCATTTTCCAGCCCTTTGAATTTCCCTTGTGTTAGTGCGATTTTGAATTGCTCCTCCGTCCAATTCCCTATACCAGTAGCATCTGGTGTTAAGTTCCCGGCAAAAGAGATGCCCCATGGGCCGGCAGCGGCTGTTAAATCTGGATAAAACATTCCAAACCCTTCTTTTAATAGTGGACTGTCAAAATTTACGACAGGTCGCTCAGAAGGATAACCGGATAACAATAGTTCGGGGATTATTTCAGGACCATTTTCTCCCATTCTTTTTGGTGAATGGCAGTCATTACATCCCATAATACCAACAAGGTATTTTCCACGAATAATATCATTTTCAGCATTTAGTTCCAAAGTCTTATCAGGATCTTCCGAATACTCTTGGGGTTCATTTTTGCAGGAAGCTATCGTAATAAGTAAAATGGCTGCCAATGCTAAAGTCGATAAATAGTTTTTGTATTTCATGATATTTGTTTTTAATTATTACACACAACGAAGGGCTATGCACCATAAATGTGGAACATATTCCCATCATTCCAAGTAAATATAGTAAATTCATGTTACACAATTTACAATGCAAAAATTACTGATAAAATACAGGTTTCAAAATTATCCTTATCTCGTTGCGGATGGTTTGGGAGAGTTCTATTTACTTCCACATCAGCCAAAAAAATACTATAAACCATTTAGGAAAATGAACCGTGTATTGAATAATGGCGTTACCGAAGGTTTGCGTATCAATAGAAAATTTGTTTCGCTCAATCAATTGCGAAAACATGCCTATGTTTCGAAGGAAGTAATTATCGTTGAGGAAAGAAATATTTTCCTTCCTTTTTGAACTCCGAAGGAAAATAGAAACAAAAAAACGGAAGCCATTGACCTCCGTTTCATATTGTAATATTTTGAATTATTTCTTAACCCATCGTTTCATAATCTCACCCTTGTCTGTTCTGACTTTGATGAGATAAACGGAAGACGACCAATCAGTGGTATTAAGCGTTACTGAGTTTCCAGTGGATTTGTTTTTATACAATTCCTGACCAGTATACGAATAAACAGTTACTTCATTTAATTCTATGCTTCCAGTCTGAATGGTTAAAACATCTAAACCTGGATTTGGGAATAGATTAATGATATTTTCGAGATTGTATTCATTTACAGAAGTGACACTTGTAACACAGAAATCTTGCTCCAAAATGCTTCCAAAATTGGCATTGTTTGCAGTGAGCTGCGTGAAAATAGTGCCCGTTGAATTATCACTTAAAATAAATGAGCCATTTCCACCATTACCAGACGAACAACCAGACATTCCATCGCCATACTGATCGTAAAACACCATCTGATAACAACCGTAGCTAAGGCAAAATAAGTAGGTGTAAAGACCCGAACTATCATCGAAATAAGGTTCGCTAGAATACAGCGTATTCCCTAAATCGTCTTTCAACGCCCAAGAAGTTTCCGTGCCGTAGCAGTCCAAATTCAAGGCCAATTTTGCCGTGAAATCATCTTGTAAACGATGCATAGGTGCGTTCAAATAATTGTTTGTTACATCTAAATCTGCTGAACCGTTTGCATTGAGGACTTTCAATGAAAAACTATTTTGACCTAATGGAATTGGAAGAGTTGGAAGATTAATAGTAGCAATACCATAAGTTACAAGGTTCCCTGTCCAAGTATAGTTGTAATTGTATGCGCCATTAAATCCATAAACTAATTCAACCAGCGTTAGATTGTTGATACCACTATTCATTAATTTGAAATTCAAATTGGCAGTGCTATCACATTTTGAATCTGGCGTTCCCAACAAAGTTGTTAGGGATGCATCAACCAAGTCATTTCCAATTAGCGGATCAATTCCATCAATTATCGTTGCTCCAGTTGATGTTGGGTCTAGCCAATCCTTCAATCTTCCGCTCGCGCTGCTCGCATTGTCCCAACCAAAACCAAAGCGGCCAAAGAAATCAGCAAGTCCATTGTCGTCTAAACCATTGCAAGCGGAATTTCCACCAGAAAGAACACCAATTAATCTTTTTTCATGGTTGAACAATGGAGATCCTGACGAGCCTGGTTCTGTTGAACCGTAATCCCAATTACTAATAACCCAAACGTTATTTTGTGTGCTTTGGAAGGTAACTTCTTGTTGTGAAAGCGGATCGTTTTCAATGGAAATTTTCTTTATATCGCCATCAGGGTGATGAATCGCAATTCCTTTCATTGCTGTAGAAGAATCTGTATTGTCCCAGCCATTATAAAAAACGCCCCAATTAGGATCTGGATTTGAATTAAGTTGAACCAAGATAAAATCTGAGTTAAAATTCTGTGCCTTTAATGAAGCTCCATTTACAGACATGTTTGTTGGACCGTTGCCGGAAGCTGAGTTTGTTGCGCAAGAAGTTTGCCCAACAGGTGCTTCCCATCTAAAACGAAAAACCCAATTCGTAGGATTTGTTCCACAATGTCTAGCGGATATGAAATAAGGAATAATGCTACCAGAAGTATTATTCACCAAAGATCCAGTGCAAAATCCGCCACCGTTGACCATCATGGCAACTGAGTTTCTTTGTAATTCGTATCCTGCGCCTATGCTACAATTAACATCATAATGACAATCGCCTGAAGTGTTCAATCCTTTCGCCAAAGTCTCCAAATCCTCGAAACCATGAACGATGGTTTTAATTCGAAAATGAGAAGGAATCGCTGCACTGGCTGGTTCATCTAGAACTAAAACTACATAATCGCATTTCAACAGTTCGGTTCCTAAAGCTTGGGCTTCATTGTTGTTTTCGGCAGTGTATGCTCCTATGAATTTTTGCGTTTTCGGATCAGTTAAAAACAGATTTGCTCCGTCCGCCAAATAGAAATTCTCTAGTATTAAATTAATCGACAATGCACCTTTTGAACGTATGCCATATTGATGTAAAACTCTTCCGTTCGGTTGAACGAATTTATCCGATACAGCAATAAAATCAATATCTGTTGCCACTTCTTTTCCAAAGCGCATCATCTTATCCATTGTGGACGAATTGATCAAACGAGCCGCTGCTTTTTCTTGCTCATTGTTAATTTTGTCCATGGTAAAAAACGATTTTACCGCAGGAACTTTGTCCTTAAAATTTGGAGGAATGATGCCAGATTTCGTCTGCCCAAAACCAACAAATACAGAACAAAGAAGGAAAGCTAGAGATAAACGGAGTTGAGTCATTTATATACGTTTAATAGAACAGCCTTTTGGAGCTGATTCTGGAGTAGAGATTTTTTTACCACTTACTAATTCATTGATAGCAGGCTTTAAATAATCAAGATCCTTTTTACGTTTCGTATCCCAACTATTGTCAATAGAACCTCGGTAAACCAATTCGAAATTTGTATTCAAAACAAAAACGTGAGGCGTTGTTTTCGCACCGAAGGCATTCGCCAATTTGGAATCCTTATCAACCAAATAATGCATTTTGTATCCCTTATCATTTGCATGCATACGCATTTCTGTAAAAGAATCGTCACCTTCTCGTTTAGCTTCGTTTGAATTGACTAAAACAAAACCAAGTCCATTATCAGTAGCGTATTGGTGTAAATCGTTATACTGTTTTTCCCAACCCGCGAAACTCTCGCTTCCAACTACAAATGGGCAAGTATTGCATGAAAAAATGACAACCAGACCACTTTTATCCATTGATTTTTCCAAGGATACATTGCCGCCAAGGCAGCTGTTCATTTCATAATTAAGCAATGGTGCGCGATCGCCAATTTCAAATCCTTTTTCTTCGGATGAAGTAAATGAACCTAAGATTAGTGGTAGAGCCAACAATGTAAAAAGCAATTTTTTCATTTTTTATAATATTAGAAGTGTTCGTTATATTTAATAGAACGTTAAAAGTCGCAAGAAAGTTAGTGAAAACCAAAAAAAGAAATATTCCTTTTTGCAGAAGTTATCTCTTTCAAATGGCAAAGTCATTAGTCATTTCAAGCAAAAGTTGAAAAGAAGGTATTACTTTTGTAGGCATATCGAATAGAAATTCAAGTTTAAATTAATGATAGTAGGAATTTGTGGTGGAAGTGGCTCAGGTAAAACAACTTTACTGAGGAAGCTTGCAAAAGGATTTGAATACATGAATCCGACGGTTTTTTCTATGGATAACTATTATCGCCCAATAGACGAGCAACTTATAGATGAGAATGGAGAAGTAAATTTCGATCTGCCGTCTGCATTGGACAAAGAAAAACTGGTTCAGGATTTAACTCGATTGCATCGTGGGGAATCTATTGAAGTTAAAGAATACCATTTTAATGCTCCGCCGAATAAAAATGTGTTGATTACACTTCACCCTTCTGATTTGATTATTGTTGAGGGTTTATTCTTGTTTCACTACGAAGAATTAGAAGATTTGCTTGACTTTACTATTTTCATGGAAGTCGATGCGACAGTTCAACTGGATAGAAGACTATATCGCGATCAAGAAACGCGCGGTTATTCCAGAGAGGCAATATTGTACCAGTGGAATAATCACGTAATTCCATGTTTTGATCAGTTTCTTGCTCCGCATAAAAAAAGAGCTCATTTTAATTTTCACAATGAACATGATTTCGATGGTGAATTTGAAAGACTGAACGCCACGATGAGCGAAATCTTTAAATTACAAAACTAAACCTCATTTTTTTGATGCGTATTTTATTCATTTGTTGCTTTCTGATTTTTTCGAAAGGGATATACGCACAAATTGAATTTTCTTATTTCAAAGAAGAAATTGATCGACTAAAAAACGATAGAAAAGTTAAAAAATATTGGCACGAACTATACAATGTGGATCGCGACAACACGGCTTTGGCTATACCAATGGATTCTATGACGGTTTTGAATCGACTAAAAGCGGCATATTTAATTCAGAAATACGGTTTTCCAGATCCAGAACGATTTGGAACAAAAGCGGCGAATACTTTTTTAAGCATTCATGCGCACAATCATTTTTCAGACATTAGCGCAATGACTTTTTGGCAATTGATGGAAGGAAAAGATTTAAAGACTTGGCAAACGATTTACCCAAATTATGCCATGACAAATATGCTTTTCTGGTACAATGGAAAAGAAGTTGTTTTGGACCAGGAATTTGCCTTGGCACTGAAAACCCTAGAATCTCCTCCAAAACGGGAATTGGATATGGAACAGTTGTGTGCCATGGCTAGTTCGTTTTTGTACATGCAACGCGCTCGAAAAACGAAAGTTTTGGGCGAATGGGTAATGAATTTCCCAACGGGTTTAATACCGCTTCAACTCATTCAAATTGATGGGAGATACTACCTGAAAAAGGGAAAATTTTATTTTTTACTGAAGAAAGAAGAGGGGAATGTCTATCGATTTTATACCGTCCTGGATCATACAACTTTGTTTGTTTTTGAAAATGGTGAGTTGGTTTTGAGAGACATGTACGAAAGAGAAATGGGTGTTTACCCGATGAAAAAATGAAGTTTGCACATCAATTGTTGTGCTTTCCAGAATTTATACGAACTTTATTCAATGATGAGGTTATCCAATAGTCAACGATTTTCAAAAATTTAATGGGATTAAAACATAAACTTCTCAATTACCGCCTGGAGTTGCTTTTTGTTCTCTCCTTGGTTTTTTTTGTTTGGAACTACTTCCTTCTGTTTCATCCTAATGTCGACAAGCAAGTTCAACTTTTTCAAAGTGATTTTTCTAAGAATGAAAAGATTCTGGATGATGCCCTGCGCTACGAAAAAGGCAATTACGAAAAGCACGGAATAAATCGACTCTGGGAAAAGAATGGCAAAATAAATTGCAATCTGCATGTCTACCGAAACGATTCTCTTTTGTTTTGGAATACGAATGAACTTCCCATTCTGCGATTTGCCGATATCCACTTTCCTTCTGATGGTATAATTCATCTCCAAAATGGCTGGTATTATGCCAAAGTTCTAAAATTAGACAGAGTTACTTTTTGCGCCTCATTCCTGATAAAAAAGGATTATTCCTACGAAAATAAAGACTTGATAAATAGCTTTTCATCCAATTTGAAACCAAGGATGAAAATGAATATTTCGCTCGAAGAAGGGAAACATGACATTAAAAATAAAAAGGGTGAATACTTGTTTAGCCTTCTCCCAATCTATAATTCTGCTTTTTCTGAAATGCAATCAGCTATCTTTTTAGGATTGTTCATATTGGTTTTTGCTTCCTTTTTAGGTCTCTTTTTTAGATGGTGGAAAAAAATGAAACCGATAGTTGGCTTAGCATCATTACTCGGACTTTTATTCCTTCGGTATTTATCCATTCAGCAAAATTGGTTTTCTCCGTTTAAATCCATCCATGCTTTTCAACCTAGTTTGTATGCATCGAGTGAATTATTTCCAGATTTTGCGGGATTCTTGATAAATGTAATGCTCATTGTGCTGATATGCTATATGGCTTTTGTCGGATTAAGGGTGCTTCAATCCGGGAGATTGAAAACCATTCTCTTGCTGGCGGTTTATTTTGGTTTTTTCCTGTTCTGGTATTTTTTCCTCATCATTCTAAAAGGTTTGATAGAGAATTCAAGCATTCCTTTTCAAATCAATCATTTATTTGAATTGAACTTTTATTCCATCATTGCGATCGGGACTATGGGCGTATTATTTCAGTCCTATTTACGTTTGTTATATGCGAGTGCTTTTCAGTTGTGGCGAACAAATTTTTCCCAGGCAAGAATTGTCGTAATGACATTTATTATCGGATTCTTTTACTTCTTGTTTGAAATAAATTTTGGAAATCTCATGCTCTTTTCGGCATTGTTTCCTTTCCTGTTTTTAATGGTGCTAGTCTATTTCCGCGACAAAGAAACCAAGCGAATTGATTTTCGACAAGGATTGTTACTTTTCTTTTTGTTCACACTTTGCATGGCAACGAGCATAGGTGTTTTCAACGACAGAAAAGAGCGGAGTGAACGCGAATTGTACGCCAACCAGTTGAAAACGGATAAGGACATTATTACTGAATTGGAATTTGCCAAAGTTGAAGAAAAGCTTAAAAAAGATATTTTCCTTGCACGCATTATCCAAGACCCAAGACAAATTGGTTCCGCAGAATTTCAAGAAGGAATAGAGCGAAGAAATTTTGACGGTTACTGGGAACAATACGATATGGAGTTTTTCCTTTTCAGCGAAAAAGGAGAGGCTTTGGTCGAAAATGAAAATAAGACCAAGAAAGAATTGGATCGAATGATCGATTTCAACGGGACTAAATCTGAGGTGGATTCGTTCACTTATTTCATCGCTGATTACGTGGAGCAATATTCCTATTTGTTCCGAATGCCGATAGTATCTAAAACTGGGGCGAAGGTTGTTTTTTATGGTACATTGAAGTCAAAAAGAATCCCGGAAGAAATTGGTTTCCCACGATTATTGATCTCCAATCAAGCGATGGTTTTTCAATCTTTGGAGAATTATTCTATCGCTAAATATTATGATGGACAATTGCTGAATCGATATGGAGACTTCTCATATCCGACAGTCATTGATGCAATTGTACGCACCAATGGCGACACGCGTTTTTATGCCGATTACAAAAATTATAGCCACTATTTTGTCAAAAAAGGAGCGAATGATTATGTCGTTCTTTCTACCCAAAATTTTACTTGGTTCGATTTGTTGACCACCTTCTCTTACTTATTTTGCTTCCTTGGAATATTGCTTTTACCGCTACTTTTCCAACTGAATGAAAACCAATTCGAAAAGGGAACGCTCACTTTGGCAGTAAAAATTCAGCTCGTCTTGATCCTTTTAGTCTTCCTTTCTTTATTGATTTATGGATGGGGAAGTGGAATTTTCGTTCGCGACCAATACAACGATTACACGAACAAGGTTATATCAGAAAAATTGAATTCGGTCAAAGTTGAATTTCAATCGAAGTTTGGAAAAGAAGAAAACATCTCCATCGACAAAGACGGAAATAAAATGAGTTTCTATTTGAAGAAATTCGCCAAAGTTTTTGTTACGGACATAAATTTCTATGACCCGAATGGATACTTGATGGCCAGTTCACGACCAAAAGTATTCAACGTTGGTTTGATTAGCGAACAGATGAATCCAATCGCTTTGCGCGAAATGAAAATGAACTACGAAAGTGAATTCACGCACCAAGAACGAATCGGAAATTTGAGTTATTCGAGTGCCTACATGCCTTATTTTAATAATGAAGGTGAACAACAAGGCTTTTTGAATTTGCAACATTTCGGTCAGCAGAAAGATTTTGAGTTTCAAATTCAACGATTCTTGACCGCTATTATCAATGTCTTCATGTTGCTTTTGGCCGTTTCTGTGGTGATCGCCATTTTTGTGTCCGGCTGGTTGACGGCACCGCTTCGCTTACTACAAGAAAGCTTCGCCAAAGTAAATTTGGGACAGCGCAATGAGCGAATCATTTATACCAACGATGATGAAATTGGCGCCTTGGTAAAAGAGTACAATCGTAAAATTGATGAGCTAGAAATAAAAGCGCAACAGTTGGCTCAAAGTGAGCGAGAAAGTGCTTGGCGCGAAATGGCGAAACAGGTGGCGCACGAAATTAAAAACCCATTGACGCCAATGAAGTTAGGCTTGCAACATTTCGAACGCCTGTACGACCCAGAAGCGCCGATGTCGAAAGAGAAGTTCCAAAAGGTGACACGATCTTTAGTCGAACAAATTGACGGCCTTACACGCATTGCAAACGAGTTCTCGAATTTTGCCAAAATGCCGCAACCGCAACGCGAAACAATTGATATTTGCGCTTTACTCGAAAACGTTGTTCAAGTTTTTAGCCACGATGGTATGCGCAACATCCGCACGGAAAACACGAACAAAGAAATCAACCTATCCGTCGACAAAGACATGATGATACGTGTATTCAACAACCTTATCAAAAATGCTTTCCAAGCTATTCAAGAAATAGAAAATGGTGAAGTGGTCGTTTCCGTTTCGACCACCAAAGAAGATGTACTCATCGAAATAAGAGACAACGGAAAAGGAATAGCTGAAGAGCAAAAAGACAAAATTTTCGTTCCTTATTTCACCACAAAATCGACTGGAACCGGTCTTGGTTTAGCCATGGTAAAACAAATGGTAGAACTGCACCAAGGCGATGTTTCCTTTGTTTCTGAAGAAGGAAAAGGAACTAGTTTTATTGTCCGATTGGAACGCTAAGAAAAAGCTAATTTAAATTTTTTCAACGTTTTAGCAAATTGAAACGTTTTGTAATTAACGCTATTTGTATTGACTCACTAAAAAAGAAAGCTATGAAATGGAAACTTATTGTCTTAATCAGTATTCTTATTTTCTCCTGTACAAAAAACAACAAAAATTTGTGTCCAGAGTACAATCAGTTTATTGGGAAATGGGGCAACCAAATTGGTGATGATAAAGTTCAAGTGGAATTTTTTAAGAATGGGAAAATTGAGATACAATCTTCTATTCAACGCAGAAAAATATTGAGAGGCACCAGTTGTCAGTTATGGACAAATCATATAGATTCTAATTGGCATGGGATTACTATAGATGGCAATAAGAAAAAGCAAAATCCGTTTTTGGAAGTTGAATATAATGGAAATATAGATTCAATTAGGTTGAAAACTGGCGATTACATTGAAGATTTTACCTTTCTAAAAAATCACAAGAAGAATTTTTTACTTCGTTTAAAATAAAGGACATGAAATTAGTGATCTGTTTAGTTTTGGTTCTTTCTTTATCTCCTGTTGGTTTGATTGGACAAATAGTGGTGTCATATCAATATAATATTGACGTTTACAAACCTTATACATCGTTGGCACAAGACTACATGAAACTGAAACGCCCCATAGAAAGTCGTACACAATCTTTGTTTGCTTCGTATCCAATATTGAAAACAGGAAATAGTACTTTTCGATTTGGTTTAAACTATAAGCGGGTCGATCATAGTGTGAAAAACAGGGTTTTATATATTCCCGTTTATAAAATTGGAAGCCATCAGTATTCATTTGTAGGAAATTATCCAGGACAGGCGGATTTAATAAGCCGTTCTAATTATTTTGGATTGCATTTGGATTACAATAGAATGATAGTAGATAAAGGTAATTACAAAGGAAGTGCTGGAGTAAATTCAGAACTTTATTTAGTGGAATACTTTAAATCGGAATATATTTTTGGGACAATTGATGTAAGTGGTGCACCATTTCCAAATGAATATTCCTCTTATATGCCCTTAACTCCGTTGAATGCAAAAGAGCGTAACTTTTTCAACCCAAGCCTGTCCACTTTTTCAATTTATTATTTGAACACTTTTCAATTGGCTCAAAAGTTCAGTTTAGGATTACGTGTTAGCTTGGGCACTAACCTTTACTCCAAATGGGATCAATTCAGTCGATATGCATGGGTTGGTTTAGGTCTAGAATTGGGTTTTGGAAGGTATGAGGTTAAACAGCCTGTCGAGTAGTAAATTAATCCCTTTCTGAAGCCATCTGTTTATAATAATTAAAGAAATCTGTTTACCTTACGAATCCTGTCAAGCAGGTGTTGGAACAAGTTTTATTGTGCGATTGGAGAGGTAGAAAGTTCACACTTTTTTATGAATAGCGCGTGCTATTTTGGCTAAAGCCGAGAATTAGGGTTTGAATCATTTTGAAAGAGGGTTGAAACCCTCTCCAAATGATCACATTTATACAATTAATAAGATTATGTATTATCAATGGGAATGGGTTTCAACCCATTCCCATTGATAAGAGAAAATACAATTGGCTTTAGCCAAACCTACCCTCCAACATCATCAAATTTTTCAAATCCATGTTTTTCAATGAATTCATTGTATTCTTCTGTAAAAGATTTTTTTCCATGATGAGTTTCTTGGTTTCGGATGTAGTTTCGAACAGTTTCTATCATGGATTCAGAAACAGAAACAGCAAAATATTCATCTTGCCATTCAAATTTTTGGTCAGTTAATTTCGATTTATTAATCCAATAGGAAGACTCTCCTTTTATAAGTTGCATTGTTTTTTGAATGGTTTGATCCATATTCAAAGAAACCAAACAATGACAATGGTCTGAATAGCCATTTACATAATCTATAAAAATGCCTTTTGCTTTAGAGTTCTCTTTTATATGTTGCCAAACGGCAGCTCTAATTTCTTTCGAATTTAAATAGGGAACTCTGTTTTTGGTACTCCAAACAAAATGGATGTAAACTTTTATAAATGGCATAGTAGGTTGCAATAATCATTGTATTAAAAATAATCAATTTAATTGGCTTCAAGCAAATATTTCATTGAAGTAGACATGTGCTATTTTGGCTAAAGCCGAATTTGTAGGGTGTGTATCATTTTAAAAGAGGGTTGAAACCCTCTCCAAATGATTGTAACAAATAGAATTTTTTTGTCAATTGGAAATGATGAAGATTTGATATTTTAAGCAAATATGTTGTATGATAGAATAAATCCAAATTGACAATTTTATTAAACTCTAAATTGGAATGAGTTTCAACCCATTCCCAATGATAAGAGAAAATACAATTGGCTTTAGCCAAACCTACTCACCAACATCATCACATTCCCCATTCCCAATTGAATTTCACCCCACAAAAAAAAGGTCGACTCACCGAGCCGACCTTTTCTATATCTATTAAAAGAATCTTATTTCTTGATCAATTTCTTCGTAACAACTCCGTCGTTAGTAGAAATGTTTACCATGTAAACACCTGCATTGAATACAGCTGAATTGATTTCGAATGAATGTGTTCCTTTTTGAACTGTACCCATATTGTTTGAGAATACCAATTGACCAGCAACATCATAAACTGTAACGTTGATGTCTTGTGTGTTTTCCAAAGCAAATGTTACTTCAGAATTTCCAGTTGTTGGGTTTGGATATACGCTAGTTGCAGATAAAGAACCTGTAGCTTCTTCCAATCCTAAAGATGGATCGAAGTTCAAACGAACCCAAGGAGTGTTAGTTTGGTAGAACCAAGTAACTAAATCATCACTGTATTGAATCAAAGAAGTACCGATTAAGCTTGAACCAGCGTTTGCGATTCTCATTCCTTCGTCTGAAGAGTACATTGTAGCAAGATATGTTTCACCTGCTTGCAAAGTGTATGCATTGTCAAATTTGTAGAATTTTTCTGCATTCACCATATTCGCTTGTACTTGAACTGCATTTGAAGTAGCAACTACAATATAGTCATCAACAGCTGCATCATACATACGTAATTGAGCGTTTACAAAAATACCATTTGTATTTCCTGCTGGTGTACCTGTTCCAATACGAGCAAATACTCCCCAGCAATCAACTGGCGCAACGCAATCAAAAACATTACCAACTTCGAATACAGTTGCTAAATCATTATCTTGTGTCGTTCCACTTACTACGCCGTTATCTAGAGCATAGATGAAAGGAGTAACTTCGAATGAACTGCTAGCAATAGTATTGTTTCCTGGTACGTCATCAAGTGAATCATGAAAAACAGCTCCTGATGCAGTGTATGTTCCAAGTCCTGGAGGTGTAAATGATGCAGTTGTAAGTGTATCACCAATAGTCAATGGCGCGATAGAAACTGGTACACTTGAAACAGTTACTGCTCCCGGAGCAATAGTTGCATCGTATTGCGCATTTTGAATTGTGTTAATTCCATTGTTGTTAACTACCGCATGGTAAGTAACAGGTTGGATTTGACTTACTGGAACTTTCGAATATTTAACACTTAAAGATTCGTAGTAATTACCTGTAACTTGAATGTCGTTATCTGAACTTGTCGTTAACGTTACGTCATCAATATACCATCCGTAAGCAATCCATGCATTTGCACTTGTTGAAGCAGGGAAATTAGTAGTCCAAGAAAAACGAATCCAAACTTGAGTAGCTCCAGTTAAGAAAGAAGAAAGGTTAATCGTTTTTAAATCAGGATTTGGGTAAGCAGATCCACCACTTTGACTAAGAACCGTATAGTTCAAATTGTTTCCAACTGGCACGAAAGTAATTCCATCCGTAGAAATTTGAATTTCCTGCAAGTCATTGAATCGAGCTCCATATTGTTCAAATTCTAAAATTACATTTGTTCCTACAGTTGTTAAATCAATTGAGTTCGCAGTCGTAACTGTATAAGTAACACCTGTTGCTTGTGATGGCGCAGTTGCAGTTGGGTCACCATTAGATAATTCCAGGTAGTTTCCTCCAGAAGTAGAATTTATACCTGCAGGTAATGACCACCAACCATCGACAACTGCGTCAATTGACCAACCGAATTCGTTGCTTGTTGAAGAACCGTTGTCGATTGTCCAGTTTGCAGGAGTAGTGAAGTCGTCTGCCCAAAATTGAACACCAGCGGTTTTTGCGTTAATTACTTTTTCGCTTTTCACCACATCTGTTGTAAAGTCTTTGGTGATAGCTTGTTGATATTTCTGTCCGTAGCTTGAGCTAATTCCTGCTAAAAGAAGGAAAGACAGCGTGTAAATTTTCTTCATAATGTAAAATAATTTTTGAATTTGTAAATATATTAAAGTTTAAAGGGTTTTTCGATACTATTTAGAATATTTTAGCATTTGATCTTTCAAAAAAGGTAGTTTGGCGCGTATTTCAATCAATTGATTCATTGAAAGTTGAACTGTAGAAACGGTATTTTTGTCATCCATATTGATCATTTCATTTCCTACTGCGTCTATCGCCAATGATTCGCCTGTATAGGTCAAATCCATTTTATCTGCACCTATTCGATTTGCTGCCAAAACGTAACTTTGATTTTCTATTGCTCTTGCTTTTACCAAGGTTTTCCAATGCTCACGACGTTTTTCTGGCCAATTGGCTACAAATAATAGAACGTCGTAGGATGCAGTTTGGTTGGAATTGTTCCATTCGTTTCTTAAAATTTCTGGAAAACGGAGGTCGTAACAGATTTGTAATTGAAACTTCCAACCCAAATAATCAACGATTACTTTTTCAGTCCCAGCTTTAAAATACAAATCTTCTTCCGCTAATCCAAAACTCTTTCGCTTGTCATAAAAAGTTAATTTACCATTTGGTTCAACAAATACACCACGATTGTATAGGTTTCCATTGTCTTCAATGATCAAAGAGGTAAATATTGCTGCGTTCAATTTCGAGGCTTTTTCCTTGAGCCAAGCTATACTTTCACTAGTAGAAAAAGGTTCGGCCATTGCGGTATTCATCGTAAAAGCCGTTTGAAACATTTCGGGCAAGAGTATCAAATCTGTTTCTGGCAATTTGGCAAATGCTGCTTCATACAAGGCAAAATTTGCTGCTTTATCTTCCCAAGCTTGGTCTATTTGAACGAGTGAAACGTTTATATCTTGCATAGTATTTCTGCTGATTTTTGTAAAGTAAGATCATCTTTCGCAAAGCAAAAGCGAACAATATGTTGATCCGGCGGAGTGGCATAAAACGCTGAAACTGGGATCAATGCTACACCATGTTCTTTTACCAAGCGCTGAACGAAATCTGTATCTTTTTCTTTTGAAATTTCACTGTAATCGGCTAGTTGAAAGAAAGAACCTTCGCTAGGTAAAAAACGGAAACGACTTTCTTTCATTGCATTTTGGAACAAATCTCTTTTTGCTTGGTACATTTTACGAATCTCAGCAAAATCAGCGATTTGAGCATATTTTGCCAAAGCTTCTTGCGCGCCATTGTGAACACAGAAAACGATGAATTGATGAACTTTTTTAATTTCCACCATAAAGTTTTCTGGTGCGATGAGGTAACCTATTTTCCATCCAGTAACATGAAATGTTTTCCCAAAAGAGGAAACGCAAATCATTCGTTCTTTCAATATGTCGAATTGTTTTATGGAGATAAAGTCTTTCTCAAAAGTGATAAATTCATAAACCTCATCTGAGAGAATAAGCAATTTTGGATATTTCTCACACAAGTTGATCAATTCAGAAAAATCCTCCTTCGACCACAAAGTTCCCGCCGGATTATGTGGATTATTGATGATGAGAATTTTGGTTTTTCCATTCACTGCATCCTTTATTTTCTCCCAATCTGGACGAAAATCAAGAGACAAGTTTACTCGAACCGGTATTCCACCAGCTAAAATAACCGCTGGTTCATAACAATCGTATGATGGATCTAACTGAACCACCTCATCGTCACGATTAATCAATGCCTGAATGGCTGTAAATATTGCTTGTGTTGCACCTGCCGTAACCAATATTTCACTGTCGGGATTGTACGATTTGCCATAAGCGTTCTTATTCATTTCTGCTATCGCATTGCGCAAATTTGCAGAACCGGGCATGGGCGCATATTGATGTAAGAGACTTGAAGCCTCAATTTTCATGAAATCATTCAAGCGCTCGTCAATAGGAAAATTTGGAAAACCTTGTGCTAAATTTATTGCCCCATATTCATTCGCCATTTTAGACATTACTGTAAAAATGGTTGTTCCAACATGCGGTAATTTAGACATCGATACTTTTTTTCGTAAAAATAAGGAATTGATGTTTAGTTAACGAACCGTTTAATCAATGAAATCCAACAATGAATAATTTCTCGAAGTACAAAAAGAAAAAGTTGCAAGTTACAAGTTGTTTGCTTCGCAAAGGCAAAGTTGCAAGTTCTGTATTGAATAAAGCTATTCGAATTCATTCTATCAGAACTTGTAACTTGAAGAACGCTTCAAAGAAGTCGTTCAACTTGTAACTTGCAACTTTTTCTGAATTCCTATTTTTTTATTTAATTTCACCTCATGAAAAAAATCCTTTTTAGCGCATTATTATTAATTGGTTGCAACTCCGCCCCAGAAGGCTTTTGTGATTGTTTGGAGCAGGGAGAGAAATTGAACAAAGTTACAAATGAAGTGCTAAGTGGAGATTTATCCAATGCTAAAAAGGACGAATTGCTAAAAGCAAGAAAAGAAAAAGAAAAACTTTGCGCACCCTTTGTTGAGGCGAATGGAGCAGAAATGCGTGAATGGAAAAAATCTTGCGAGGATTAGTGAGCTGAAAATGGTGTAAAAGGATCAAAACGATCCATAGATTTTACTTCTTGAATTCCTCCATCGCGGACACGAATTATTCTTCCTGGGAATTTCTCTACCATGGACATATCATGCGTTGCCATAATAACAGCCGAATCTTCTTCGTTGGCAACTGCTCTGAGTAAAAGCATAATTTCTTCCGAAGTTTCAGAATCTAGATTACCTGTTGGCTCATCGGCAAGTATCAATTTTGGTTTGTTCAACAAAGCTCTTGCAATAGAAACTCTTTGTTGCTCTCCACCAGATAGGGCAAATGCTTTGGTGTTCAATTTATGTTCAAGTCCAACCAACTTTAATACGTCTGTTGCTCGTGCATTCATGGCTTTTTTATCCGTCCAGCCCGTTGCTCTCATTACGAAAAACAAGTTGTCTTTAACCGATCTATCGGTCAACAATTGAAAATCTTGAAATACGATGCCTAATTTTCTGCGGAGCATAGGAATATCGTGGCGTTTTAGTTTGCGTAGGTTAAACCCTGCAACTGTACCTTCACCATCGGATAGGTTTAATTCACCGTAAAGCGTCTTTAGCAAACTACTTTTTCCAGTTCCTGTTTTTCCAATCAAATACACGAATTCTTTGTCACCAAGCTCAAAGTCAATGTTTTCTAACACTAGCTCTCTTTGCTGGTAAATCTTACCTTGATGTATTTTTATTACCTTTGGTTCATCCGTCTCCATCGGTGTAAAGTTGAGGTTTTTGAATTGGAAATAATGTCGTGTAGATGAAATAATCTCAACAGCATTGCGTTTAAAACTTTTAAAGAAGACAACGACACTTGCGGGGGATTGACTTACCTTTATTCGTTTAAAATATGGGTGCAATGCGCAAAATACTTTTTGTATATCTTCTTCTCTCATGTAGCTCAGTTTGGGCGCAAACTTCCGATAAATACAACAGTATTTACGCGCCATTTTATCGTGCGGAAGAATTGTTTTTGAAAGAGCAATATGCCGCTGCACGAAAAGAATTTCACGATTTTACTGTAGGATTCGAACAAAAAAATGATCCTTACTACGTAAAAGCTCGTTATTACGAAGGGCTTTCAGCATTGGAATTGTACCAAAATGATGGTGTAAAACTGTTGGAAGAATTCAATAGAAACTACCCAGAGAGCATCTATAAAAACTTAATTTTCTTCCGTTTAGGGAAATATTTTTATCAAAAGAAGAAGTATGAGGATGTTGTTTATTGGTTCGACCAATTAGCAGCTTCTGATGTCGAAGATGATGATAGAGAGGAATTTTATTTCAAATTGGGCTATGCTCATTTTGACTTAAATAACATGGTTACAGCAAGAAGTGCTTTCCATGAAGTGAAAGATAGTCCTTCGCAATATGGTCCGCCGTCACTTTACTATTATTCGCACATCGCCTATCTTTTTAGCTCGTACCAAACAGCCTTAGATGGTTTTGAGAAATTGCGCACAGACCCTAAATTTTCTGTAATTGCTCCGTATTACATTGCTCAGATTTACTACTTGCAAGGCAGATATCAAGAAGTGACTGAAATAGCGCCAAGTCTTTTAGATTCGGTGGATGTTGCCAATGAAAAAGACATTAATTTATTGGTTGGTGATGCTTACTATCGTGTTGGAAAATACGATGAAGCAGTTCCTTATCTTGAGAAATATAATGAGAAAACGAAAACCACTCGTCAAGAAGATTATGCCCTAGCTTACTGTTATTTCCAAAGTAAAGCATACGAAAATGCCATTAAGTTTTTTGACAGAACAACTAGGGTAAAAGATACTCTTGCTCAAGTGGCTTCCTACCAAATAGGAGAATGCTATTTACATTTGAAACAACCTGCTCCAGCGCGTTCAGCTTTTGAACAAGCGGCAAGTATGAGTTTCCGCTCGGATGTAAAAGAAGATGCATTGTATCAATTCGCGGTTCTTTCTTACAAATTGGATTTGAATCCTTACGATGAAGCAGTGCTTGCAATGGAACGGTATTTAAACGAATACCCAAATTCTTTGCGAAAAAATGAAATCTATCAATACCTCGTTAATTGTTACACAACGACAAATAATTACGGTAAGGCTCTCCAGTCATTGGATAAAATAGGCAGTAAGGATATTCGTTTGAAATCTGTCTACCAAATCATTTCTTTCAATGCAGGAGTAGAGCAATATCAAAAAGCCAATTATGACGAAGCGATTCGCCTTTTCGGACTAGTTGACAAATACGATATAGATTTAGTGTTGAGCGGTAAGGCAAAATTTTGGTCGGGCGACGCGAGTTACCAAAAGAAAAATTATCGCACAGCTATTCAGCAATACAGAACATTCCTTACTTCTTCAGGTATTTCTGATACTCGAATGAAAGCAGATGCGTATTACAATATAGGATATGCAAACCTTGAGCTTCGCGATACTTTGCAAGCAATAGAGTCGTTTAAACTCTATACGCAACAATCCAATTTGATCAATAAAACCAAAATGGCCGACGCATTTATGCGAATTGGTGATGGTTATTATTCGACACGTCAAAATGAACCAGCAGTGGCGGCCTACAAAAGTGCAGTTGCGCTAAAAGCTGGAGCAGAAGATCAAGGATTGTTTTATTTGGGTAAAACTTATGGTTACATGGACAAAGGCACTGATAAAATCAGAGTTCTTTCGGACATAGTAAACAATTATCCTCAATCAAAATATGTTCAGATTTCAATTCAAGAAATTGCGTCAACGTATAAAGGTCAATCCGATTACAACCAAGCGTTGAAGTATTACGAGCAAATTATAACAGATTACCCTAACTCGTTAATAGTTAAAGAAGCGATGGTGGAAATAGCGGATATCTACTATAAAAAAGGTGATTATGCTCGTTCCGAAAGTGAATACAAGAAGGTTCTTAGTAAATACAGTAAAGACCGATTGATTTGTGAAGCAGGAGGAAAAGGATTGCTAGATGTTTATCGCGCCATGAAACAACCAGAGAAATTGCAAGCAGTGATTGATCAATATCCTTGCGCTAATCTTTCTTCAGATGAACAAGAAGAATTGTTTTATTCTCCTGCATTCGAACTGTATCGTGATAGCAACTTTACATCGGCAATTCCACAAATTGTGAAGTACCTAGAAAAATACCCAACAGGGAAGTATAGTCCTGAAATGAAGATATACTTAGGCGATTGTTACGATAGAACTGGCGACGAAGCTCAAGCAATGCGTATTTACCAAGAAGCCCTAGAAGGTCCAAACAATGGTTTTACAGAATACGCTGCCTTGAAAGTTTCGAAATACTTGTACAACGAAGGGAAGTATTCAGAAGCATTACCGTATTATCTTAAACTAGAAGAAGTTTCTTCAAAACCTGAAGTTATTTATAACGCTCGTTTGGGAATCATGCGTTCATCTTTCTTGGTTGAAAACTGGTTGGAAGCGTCGACATACGCTGAAAAGATATTGAAGAGTTCTCAGATCAATACAGGCATCCGTTTGGAAGCTGAGTATGCAAAAGGAATGTCGCTTTATCGTTTGAATGATTACAACGGTGCATTGGAACCTTTGACATGGATTTCGAAAAATACAACGACAATAATGGGTGCTGAGGCAAAATATACCATTGCTGAATTGTACTACAAAAAAGGTGATTATGTAAATGCTGATAAAGAAGTTCGCGCTATACAGAAAATGAAACCTATGTACAATTATTGGGTAGCAAAAGCACTTCTATTGGAAACGCGAATTTTAATGGTGAAACCGGATTTAGTTCAAGCGGAGCAAACATTGAAATCAGTAATGGACAATTATCCTGTTTCAGATGACGGAATTTTAGATGAAGCAGATATTCTCTGGGCGGAATTGATGGTGCTGAAAACACCGAATAAAGATGTCGACCCGAATAACAAACCAATAATTGAATTGAATGGTAATGGCAACTAAACAGAAATATTTCTTAGCGTTTTTTGCGATTCTTTTTTCCTTCGGTATTTTTTCCCAAGGGGATGTAACAATTATTATAAAAGGAAATCGTGAAGTGGAAAGGGCATCTCGAATTGCTGAAGCTCCTGCTATTATTGACACAGTCCTACCAACACCGGTGATAGATTATCCTCGTTTGAGTTTGATGCAACCAACGTCAATTGAATTAGAAAAAATTGATCCAGCATCGGTAAAAATCATCGACAAATTACCGCAATTGTATCGCACGTATGTTAAAATTGGTGTGGGAACGGAATTTATACCATTGGGCGAAATATATTTCAACAACACGCGCTCAAGACGCTTTCATTATGGCGTTAATGTGAAACATTTGAGTTCGTTTGGGAATATAAAAGCCTATGCTCCCGCTCAGTTCGATAGAACGAAAGGAGAAATTTTCGGATCTATTCTTGACAATGATTATACCTTGAACGGAAGTTTCCATTTAGGAAGTCAAGGTCTGCATTATTACGGATTTAAAAATGACACAATAGCAAAAGACAGTATTCGTCAACGCTATGGAGATATTGGCTTTTCACTTCAAGGAAGTTCGCATAAAAGAGACAGCGCTAATGTCAATTTTACAGGAGGAATAACCTACAATAACTATAACAGCAGAAAGTCTGAGATCGACACTTTAGAAAGTTGGAGAGCAAAGGAAAACTACTTTGGAATTGATGGTGGTGCATGGTACAAGCAAGGCAAAGAAGTTTTTGCGGCTGACGTTTCATTGCATTACAATGCTTACAAGTACGGAGAAGTTGGAAAATACATTACACCAGCCGATTCAGGTCTGTTTAGAAATAATACTGTTTTTAGTTTGCGTCCACATGTCACAACTTTTGCTGACCACAACCGGTTAAAAGCAACCGTAGGATTGGATTTCACTGTTGATGGCGCCCAACAAAAAACGAAAGCATACATCTATCCAATTGCTGATGTAAAGTATTCACTTTTCAATGACATTTTCATTCCTTATGTAGGAATAAAAGGTGGATTAACACAAAACACATTCAAGCGTTTGACCTCTCAAAATGAGTTTATTTTACCAAACGTTGAATTGCGAAATGAGCATAAGGCGATAGATTTTTATGGTGGAATAAAAGGAACAATATCTCGAAGAATTGGCTTCAATATTGGTGCGAGTTTTATGCACATCAAGAACAAAGCACTTTTTGTAACAGATACTTTGCATGCTCGACAAAATCAATTCAATGTCATATACGACACTTTGAATCAAGCTACAATTGAAGGTTGTTTGTATTTCCAATTGAAAGAGAAAATCAAAATTGATGTGATTGGTAAATACAATTCGTATACTTTATTGAACAACAGCTACGCTTGGAACTTACCAACTCTAGAATTCACTATCCGCGGTAAATACAATTTGTATGAAAAACTAGT